>Ga0335396_10001508_pt1 | contig 29676 bp, 22 predicted proteins | sample FRY02_FD_205743 | JGI IMG/M metagenome (GOLD analysis project Ga0335396, IMG submission 205743) | Freshwater microbial communities from Lake Fryxell liftoff mats and glacier meltwater in Antarctica - FRY-02 (spades assembly) (version 2) | ecosystem: Environmental > Aquatic > Freshwater > Ice >... | reverse complement strand
TTAGCGGTATCAATATTAATACCAATACGCTCATTATTTTTGATGAAATTCAAGAATGTAGCGCAGCTCTAAATACCCTAAAATATTTTGCAGAAAAAAAACCAGAAATTCCAGTTGTATGTGCAGGCTCGCTTTTGGGTATTGTATTACATTCAGGATCTTCCTTTCCAGTAGGGAAAGTAGCGTTTATGACACTTTACCCACTATCATTTCGTGAAGTTTTGCCTAATTGGAATGAGAAATTGGCTCGTTTTTTAGATCAAATTGATACGATTGAAGCTATACCTGAATTTTTCTTTAATGATCTAATAGACAATTTTAAAAAATACCTCGTAACGGGAGGAATGCCTGCAGTAATAAATGCATTCAATGAGCAAAATACATTCGATGCATCTGAAACGGTCTTACAAAATCTAATTCTGTCCTACAAAGGAGATTTCGCAAAGCATCCTGTAATGAGTGATATGGCAAAAATTGGTCAAGTGTTTGATTCTGTACCCAGTCAGTTAGCTCGTGAAAATAAAAAATTTGTGTATCAATTGGTTCGCACAGGAGCTAGAGCAAGGGAATACGAAGATGCTATTCAATGGTTGGTTCGTTCTGGTTTGGTTTATCAAGTAAAATTAAGCACAAAACCCGGTATTCCGTTAGCTGCTTATGACGATGTAAGCGCTTTTAAACTATACGCTTTAGATGTGGGAATTATGCGAAAAATGGCGAGGCTTTCTCCGACTGTTTATTCAGAAGGTTCTCGTTTATTTACAGAATTTAAAGGAGCAATGACAGAAAATTATATTTCACAAAGTTTAGTTACCCAATTTGACGACCTTCCAAGGTATTGGAATTCTGGAAACACCGCAGAGGTTGATTTTCTGGTACAATATGAAAACGACATTATCCCAATAGAAGTAAAAAGTGACGAAAATATCAAAAGTCGAAGTTTACAACTTTATCACCAAAAATTCAATCCAACACTGCGCATTCGGTATTCTTTAAAAAATCTTTCTTATCAAGATGGCTTATTGAATATTCCTCATTTTATGGCCGATTACACCGCAGAAATTATTAAAATTACTACAAATGATTAGATCAATTACCTTCGTTTTTTGCCTGCTTTTTTGCTTTGGGACTTATTCCCAAACCATCACCGGCAAACTTTCCCAGCTAGCTAAACAAGAAATAAAATTGGAGGGATTTAATGGGTTAACCACTTACCCTATTGCCAACACAACTAGCGATGAAAAAGGAAATTTTTCGCTTAGATATACCAAAGAAGATATAGGAGTGGGTTATTTGATGTCGGTTGATAAAAAACCTTTGTTCATTATTTTAAGTGGTGAAGATATTACGTTGCAAGGCGACGCATTAAGCTATGTAGAAACTATCAAAATTACCAAAGGGCAAGAGAACATAGGTTTTGAACAGTATGCTACGGCACATCCTAAACGAGAACAAGCCCTAAGTGCTTGGTTGTATTTAGAAAAAATGTACGCAAAGGATAGTCTTTTTAACCTGCAAGGAGCACCTATACAAGCTATTGCTGATGAAAAACTACGCATCAACCAAGAGGATGCTGCTTTTTTAAACAGTCTGCCAGAAAACAGTTATGTGCGTTGGTTTTTGCCTACACGTAAATTGGTAAGTTCGGTTTCCACCGTGGCACAATACCGCACCGAAGAAATTCCGGCTACGTTAGCAGCTTTTCGAAAATTAGATTATGGCGATGCGAAACTGTATAAAAGCGGCTTGTTTAAAGACGCCATCGAAAGTCATTTTTGGCTGTTAGAAAACAGTGGTAGATCTTTAGATTCTGTTTTTATAGAAATGAAAATTTCTATTGATTCAATGATGACGCATCTGGTAAAAAATGAAACAAGACTGAATGAGGTTACAGATCATCTATTCAAGCTGCTGGAGCAGCACAGCTTGTTTGAGGCATCAGAATATTTAGCCTTAAAAGTATTAAACCAAAGCAGTTGCACCATTAACAGTGATCTTGCTAAACAGTTAGAAACTTACAGGGCGATGAAAAAAGGAAATATAGCTTCGGATATGGTATTTGAAAAAGCGTTTTTTGCCAAACCAACACAAGTGATTAGCAATTTAGCTACCTTTAAAAGCGCTTACACCCTAGTTGTTTTTGGCGCAAGTTGGTGTCCAAAATGCCAGCAAGAACTGCCTGAAATTGCTAAATTATACGATAAGTGGAAAGCCAAAGGAGTAGATGTTGTTTATATTGCTTTAGAAGATGACCGCAAAAGCTTTATGGATTTTGCATCAAATCTTCCTTTTCCAGCCTACAGCGATCTAAAGAAATGGAATAGTAAAATGGTAAACGATTATTATGTGTTTGCCACCCCAACCATGTTTTTGTTAGATAATAAAAGAGAAATAATATTGCGCCCTAGTTCGGCTAAGCAAATGGATGCCTGGGTAGGAGGTAGATAGTGCAGAAAGTTCGCAAAGTTGTACCTCAATTGGAAGTACCTTTGGGATAAAAGCAAATCTTCGGTAAAATTAAAAGCGTTTTTTATCTAAAATAATTGTCTTTATTGATAAAAAATACTAAATCCTAGATTGATAAAAATTGCTTTATTCTCTTATTTCTTTATTATAAAAATAAAGCTCACTTTTCATCTCTTTTTTTTTATATCGGACAGTACTAAAAAAGTTATGCAATGTATAATTATATTAGTCTATTTAAATGGTAGGATATATATTTGTAGCTAATTTAAGTAATATGGCTGCATCAGTTAATTGTTTCGTTGATTTAGTAGTTATTAATGAAAATAGAGTTAGGTAAGTGCGGTTAATGTATTTACTCTTTTGTTTTTTTTTAATCAAATAAAACTGTCTTAAAATGGTTAACCGCTGTCATATTTTTCTTTTCACTTTTGTTTTATGTTTTACGGGAAATATTTCTGCACAACAGTTAAATAGCTATGAACTCGAAATTGAACAATGGAAATTAAAGCGAATTAGTAGTTTGAAAGATAAGAATGGATGGCTCAACTTAGCTGGTTTGTATTGGCTAGAACAAGGGAACAATAGCTTTGGTACTGGAGCAAAAAATAAAATTGTTTTTCCGAAAGGATCTTTGCCTGAATTTGCTGGTAACATGATTCTAGTAAATGGAGTTGTTACTTTAGTAAATGCAAAAGGTGTGAATACAAAAGTTAATAATAAAATTTTAAAGCAACGAATTATTTTTTCTACTGATTCAGTTAATACGCCTACAGTATCTTATGGGGCATATTATTGGACCATCATTAAGCGCGAAGATAAAATAGGAATTAGGTTAAGAAATTACAACAGTGAAGTAGTAAAAAATTTTAATGGTACACCTCGGTATGCAACTGATTCTCTTTGGAGATTCAACGCCATTTTAAAAGAACCTGTTGCTCCAACTACTATTTCTATAACAAATGTGTTGGGTCAAACGATTCAAATGAAATTATTAGGAAAACTAATTTTTAGTTTGAATGGAGCCGTAATATCATTAGATGCTGTTGAAGAAGAAAATCAATTATTTATCATATTTGGTGATGCAACAAATGGCAAACAAACTTATGGAGCTGGAAGGTTTTTATACGCCGATAAACCGGATGCTTATGGGAGAATAATTGTTGATTTTAATAAAGCATATAATCCCCCTTGTGCTTTTACTCCATTTGCAACATGCCCACTTCCTCCTAAACAAAATATAATTAAATTTGCAATTACTGCTGGCGAGAAGAAGTTTGTTTCAACTTACAAATACTAATTAAATAGAGTAGTTTATTTTGTTTATAATTCCTTATTCCATAAATTACCAATTCAAGTGAATTATCTTATCAAATAATTGATTTTTATGAATCTATTCAATGTTTTTTCAATGAAGCTATTAGCAATTATTATTCTGCCATCTTTACTTAGTAGTTCTACTCTAGCTCAATCTAATAAAAAATATGATTCTATTTACATAGAAAAATTAAAAAAAGAGGTTACAATTTCTGTAGATGGTAAACAAAAATCGATACAGGAAATGGTAGATATGGTTTTTAGCTTTGGTGAACTTGGATTTCAAGAAGTTGAAACTTCAAAATATTTGATAAGTGTTCTAGAAAAAAATGGCTTCACTGTTGAGAAAGGAATTTCAAATATTCCAACAGCTTGGATGGCAAAATGGGGTAGCGGTAGTCCAGTAATTGCACTTGGCAGTGATTTAGATTGTATACCTAAAGCCTCTCAAAAACCTGGTGTTGCCTATAAAGATCCAATTGTTGAAGGTGCTCCGGGGCATGGAGAAGGTCATAATTCTGGTCAGTCTGTTATTATTTTTGCTGCTATTGCAGTGAAGGAATTAATGCAAAAAAATAATATTCAAGGTACTTTGGTTATTTGGCCTGGTGTAGCAGAAGAACTGGTTGCAAGCAAAGCTTGGTATGTACGTGATGGATATTTTAAAAATATTGATGCATGTATTTTTACGCATGTAAGTGGAGATTTTGGAAGCGATTATGGCGATAATGGTGGTAATGGTTTAGTTTCAGTTAAGTTTTCTTTTGATGGAGATGCGGCTCATGCAGCAGGTTCTCCTTGGAGAGCTAAGAGCGCGCTCGACGCTGTGGAACTGATGAATATTGGATGGAATTTTAAACGAGAACATTTAAAGCCAACTCAAAGAAGTCACTACGTTATTACCGATGGTGGCGATCAACCCAATGTAGTACCTTCTAAAGCTGCTGTGTGGTATTATTTTAGAGAAAGAACTTACGAAGACATAAAATAGCATTTATGAAGCTGGAGTTAAAATTGCAGAAGGAGCCGCTTTGATGACGGGTACTAAGTTTTCTTATCAAATTCTTGGAACTGCTTGGCCCGGTCATTTTAATAAAGTGCTGGGTGAAACAATGCAGGCCAATATTATGAGAGTTGGAATGCCTACTTGGTCTAATGATGATCAACTATTAGCAAAAGCCACTCAGAAATTAATGGAAGCGCCCTTAAAAGACAATCTTGGCGAAGCTATAGATGGATTAAAATTGAGTATCAAACCTTTAAAAGGCTCAGTGCCCTTTTCTTGGGGTGGTGGTTCCGATGATATAGCAGATATTTCTTGGAATTTACCAACCATTGTTTTAAGGTACCCCGCTAATATTCCCGGTTTAAAAGGACATCATTGGGGTGATGCAATTGCCATGGCTACACCAATTGCTCATAAGGGATGTGTCGCAGGTGCTAAAGCAACTGCGTTAACTTTAATAGATTTATTTACAAAGCCTGAATTAGTAGTTAAGGCCAAAGAATATTTTACAAATGTTCAAACTAAAGATGTAAAATATATTCCTTTCATAACTGATAAAGATCCCGCTCCAATTTATTTGAATAAAGCAATTCAAGATAAATTTAGACCAGAGTTAAAAAAATATTATTACGATCCTAGTAAACATGGAACTTATTTAGAACAGTTGGGAATTAAATATCCTACACTTTCTAAATAAATTATTACAACAACTTATTTACTTCTTCATTAAACTCTTTAATGAATTGATCGTAATATTTTCCTGTAGCTGGTCCAGAAAAGCCAGTATGAATTTTAGTGACTTTTCTATTTTTATCTAAAAAAATTGTAGTAGGGAAGCCATAAAATTTTTCTAATCCAGGTAATGCTTCTACAACTTTTGCATTTTCTGAAATTCCACCAAATACTATTTCGTATTGGATATCAAATTTTTGTTTAAACCTACGCATGGTCTTTTGTGCGTATTCAAAATTATTTTCTACTTCAAATTGTATTGTTACAATTTCAATTCCTCTTTGTTTATTATTTTTATACCATTTAGAAAGAAACATAGCTTCATCTGCACAGTTCGGACACCATGTGCCACCTATAGTTATAATTATAGGCTTGTTTAAATAACGTTTGTCATTTAATGTGATCGTTTTTCCTTGAATATTTTTAAATGAAAAATTAAATCCTTTATCTGATGCATTTATAATTGTTAGTTCTTTGGATGATGGTAATGCAGCATTTTCATTTTTTGTTGCAATAAATGTTTGTTTACTTTTTAATCCTATTTGTTCGCCAATTATTGTCCCTTCATCATTAATAATTCCTGTAAATAGTAAAGGACCAGCACCAATAAATACAGATAAATTAAAACGATTTCCATCAATGTCTCCAAATGAATACCTCGAATCGCCCGAAACCCTTAAAAAAGTAGCAGACAATTCATTTCCTTTTTGCTTGAACAATCCTACAGATTTTACTTTTTTGCCAATATCATTGGTAAATTCTACAGCATACTTACCAGTAATATCTGCAATAGGAGCAAGCTCAATTACTCCATGCTTTTTAAGGTTTTTGGAAGCTGTTACCAATGATGCCGTTCCTGTTTTATTTTGTTTTCTAAAATAACCAGATAAAGTTTGATCTTTATTAATTCCAAATGCTATTTCATTATCAAATTGATCGAGTGCAATAAAAAGAGTATCTCCTTTGCGTACTACTTTTCCGCCAGGATATTTTTCAGTATCGTTAATAAAAGATAAGAAAGGTTTTTTATTACTATTAGTGATCTCGAAAATAAATGGAATTTCTTTGCCGTCCTGTAATGGAAATTTTCCAAGCCACTTGCCAATCATTGAAAATTTTTCCTGAGAAAAGACATTCGTAATAAATAACAAAAGAAATGCAGAACTTACTATTTTTTTCATACTCAATTTAATTCGCTTAAGATGTAAAACTACTTAATGATTACTAATTAAATTGTAAAGCTGGTAATCGGTAATGTTGACTATCATAAACAAACAGTTCTTCAATTTCGTAAGTCCAATATTTGTATAGTGGAGATTTAACAATATGTTGATCAGTTTTTTCTTTGTCGATTGTATTAAATATTATCCAACAGGTTTGGCTTTCCATACTTACCGCGTAAGTATCAATAATGCCTTTATTAATTAAATAATTGATATATGTTCTGTGGGCAGGAACCAATGTCATAAATTCTTCATCCATTGTAAATTTTATAATCGCCTGAAATTTTTTCATATTTATATTATTACAGATGAATACTGAACAAGTTCCATGCTATCCGCTCAAAAAGGGCAATCTGTCAACCTATTGCCCTTTTGTCTGAACAAGTAGCAAAATTTGACATATTAATCTTAGACTAAGTTTAAAACTGTTTCGCTGCTCATCCTTTATAATATATTTATGAGAACCAATTAGTTATTGTTGCCTTCTTTTCCTTGGTCCTTTATTATTGGAGCTATCTCTTTTGTTTTTCATTTGCTCTTTAACTTTTTGTTGCTCTTCTGGTGTTAGGTTATCATATTTGTTTTTAAGTGTTGTTCTCATTTCCCTTTTTTCAGTAGGCGACATAGATTCGTATTTTTGTTTCATATTTTCTCTGAAAGCTTTCTTTTCCTCAGGGTTCATACTTGCAGATTTTTCTTGAATAGTTTTCTTATACATTTCTTTTTCTTCTGGTGTCATTTTTCCGCCATGTTTCTTGCTTTTTTGGAGTTCTTTTTTTGAAACTGAATTTGAACTATCTGTCTTTTTTTCGTTGTTAGATTGAGCGCTAGAGTTAAGACTAAATAAACTAAGTGCCACTAATAAAACGGTAGTTGTTTTTTTCATATTTTTTTATTTATTAACTATAAGACGAATAATTTGTCTCAAGGTTTAATTGCGAGTTTTTTTAGCTGTCCGATGATTAGAAATAGATATCTTCTATGAAAAATATTTCTTTTGCTAATCCCAATTTTAGTTGAATGGCTAAAGCATCAAACTGAATATACTTCCATTTTGGATGTTGGTATTGAAAAGCAGCAGCTGCATTTTTTAAATGCTGCATTTTATCTTTGCTGATGCTTTCCTCTGGATAGCCATACTGGAGGGTATTTCTTGTTTTAACTTCTATAAAATGCAAAAGATTATTTTTGGAAGCAATAATATCCACTTCATAATGCTTGAATCTCCAATTTCTAACTATAATTATAAATCCGTTACCCAATAAATATTCTGCGGCAATATCTTCCCCAATTTTACCAGTTTGTTGATTATGTAATTCCATAATTCATGTATTTTAAACAAGATATTCATCAATTGAGCGTTATAACAAAGAGTAAATACCTAATTATGACGATTAATGAACGGATTTTTAAGATTAAAGGAGTTGTTCAGAACTATGCATGGGGAGGTGCTTCCTATATACCCAATTTAGTAGGTTATAAAAATGAGGAAAATAAACCCTGTGCAGAATATTGGATGGGTGCTCATCCTTCAGCACCTTCTACTTTTCAATTGAATGGACAATCGGGCGCACTTAATCAATTAATACAATCCGATTTAATAGGCACGCTTACTCAACCAATTGCTGATAGATTTGGAGAACTTCCTTATTTATTTAAAGTTTTGGATGTTAATGATATGCTGTCTATTCAAGTTCATCCTTCAAAAGAAGAAGCCCAAAAAGGGTTTGATAAGGAAGAAGCAGAAAGTATACCTATTAAAGCACCTCATAGAAATTATAAAGACCGTAACCATAAACCTGAAGTTATGGTTGCATTGAGCGATTTTTGGTTATTACATGGGTTTAAAAAGAAGTCGGCATTAGAAAAATCCCTAGAGGAGAATCAAGATTTGAAAATTTTGCTGCCTCTTTTTAAAAAAGATGGACTAAGAGCGTTGTACCAATTTATTATGGAAATGGATCAATTAGATGTTGATACTTTATTAATTCCACTGATAAAAAGAGAAATCAGACAGAAACTTGATGGAAAACTAACTAAACATGATCCAGGCTGGTGGGTTGTTAAATTGTACCAAGGAAAAGAATTAAATGAATATATTGATAGAGGAATATTTTCTATTTACTTTTTTAATATAGTTCAGATTAATCCAGGGGAAGCCATTTTTCAAAAAGCTGGAGTTCCACATGCTTATTTAGAAGGACAAAATATTGAACTAATGGCTAATAGCGATAATGTGCTTAGAGGCGGTTTAACTCCAAAGCATGTAGATGTTACAGAATTGATGAAGCACACGCTATTTGAAGAAATTGTGCCCGAAATTATGATGGGTAATCCTGGAAGAATTGGCGAGAAGATATACCCATGCCCAGTTCCTGACTTTGGAATTAGTAAGATCGACTTAAATGCTGGATCAATATACAGTGCCTCAGCTGAATCCTTCGAAATTATACTCGTAACCGAGGGTGGTGCATTGGTTAATAATAGCATAGTACTTAAAAGAGGAGAAGTAATTGCATTGCTACCAGGGGCTGAATACCAACTTTCTGCATCTGGAAATTGTACTTTGTTTAAGGCATTTGTACCAGTTCTATAAGATTATTAACATACTAGGTAAAAATCAAGTGGAGGTATTCTTTTTTCCGCCTATTTTTGCGCTGAAACATTGATTATGAATAAGAATATAATTACAGGGCTAGTTTTAATGATATTAGCTACCGCACTTTACCGAATCATACCTAATAGAACTTTTGGTTTTGCACCTCAAATTGCAGTAGCCATTTTTGCTGGCGCTTTATTTAATAGTAATAAAAAGTATGCTTTTTTATTACCTCTAATTTCTATGTTGATTTCTGATGGTATTTTTCAATTATTGTATTTAAATGGGTTGTCTACTATTCCAGGATTTTACAGCGGACAATTTTTAAATTATATTTTATTTATTGGCTTAACTTGTTTTGGCTTTTTTATAAAGAATAATAATATTGCTTCAATCGCTGGTGCTTCACTTGCTGCACCAACCACTTATTTTCTTCTGTCGAACTTTTTAGTTTGGATAGGGGGTGGTGGATACCATCATCCAAAAACAATGGAAGGTTTGATGCTAACACTTACTGATGGATTACCTTTTTATAAAGGCAGCTTATTAGCTACTGGTATGTTTTCTGTAATTTTCTTTGGAACTTATTTTTTAGTACAACGGATTTCAATTACAAAACAAACTGCTAAGCAGTAATTTATAATTTATTTTCAGATTCATAGAAGTAATCAATTAAAAGATGGGTTCCATCAGCAGCAGCTGTTGCCAATTCATCGCATCGATTGTTCATAGGATTATCAGCATGGCCTTTTACCCATTCGAATTTAATGGTAAACTGCTTCGACAAATCAAAGTATTTTAACCATAAGTCTTTGTTTTTCTTTCCACCCTTGAAGTCGGTCTTAATCCATGTATTTAACCATTTTTTTTGAACACTATCTACAATATATTTACTATCAGTGAAAATAGTAATTGGAATATCTTTCTTAGTTAATGATTCCAAAGCCACAATTACTGCTAATAATTCCATTCTATTATTTGTAGTTAAACGATAACCTGAAGCTATTTCTTTTTGTTTTTGTCCCCATAATAATACAACACCATAGCCGCCTCTGCCAGGGTTGCCTCTAGCTGCGCCATCTGTGTAAATATGAAGAGGGTGCGACATTAAGAATTATGAGTTAAGAATTATGAATTATGAGTTATATGTGCAAAGTTAATTCTTTCAAATATTGGCAAATAAAAATTAAACTTGAAATACACCGGTATTAAAAGTTGCTATATTTGGATTGCTATTTGCAGCTGCAATTCCCTCGGAAATTACTTGTCTAGTTTCTGATGGATCAATAATTCCATCAACCCACAAACGTGCAGCAGCATAATAGGGAGTAGTTTGTTTAAAATATCTATTTTTTATTGTATCTAATAAATGTTTTTCTTCTTCAGGAGTAACTTCTTTTCCTTTAGATTTCATAGTGGCAACTTGTATTTGTGCCATTGTTTTTGCAGCTTGATCTCCACCCATTACAGCAATTTTTGCAGTAGGCCATGCATAAATAAATCTTGGATCATAGGCTTTGCCACACATCGCATAATTTCCTGCACCATAACTATTACCTATAACTATAGTGATTTTTGGAACCACAGAATTAGCAACTGCATTTACCATTTTAGCGCCGTCTTTAATTATTCCACTATGCTCACTTCTGCTGCCAACCATAAATCCGGTAACATCTTGTAAAAAAATTAATGGAATTTTTTTCTGATTACAATTCATAATAAATCTTGCAGATTTGTCGGCACTATCATTATAAATAACGCCTCCTAATTGCATTTCTCCTTTCTTATTTTTACACGTTAATCGTTGATTAGCAACAATACCAACAGCCCAACCATCAATTCTTGCATAGCCACACAAAATAGTTTTGCCATAATCTTTTTTGAATTGATCAAATTCACCATTGTCTACCAACCGCTCAATTATTTCGAGCATGTCATAAGGTTTCAAATTTCCTTCAGGAATAATATTATATATAGAATCGATTGTTTTAATTGGATTAGTAGGAGCTATTCTGTTGAAACCAGCATTAGATGAAGCACCCAATTTGTTCATGATTTTTTTAATATGATCTAAGCAATCATTCTCGGTTTTAAATTTATAATCTGCTATTCCGCTTATCTCAGTATGGGTTGTGGCACCGCCTAATAGCTCGTTATCAATGTCTTCGCCAATAGCTGCTTTAACTAAATATGAACCTGCTAAAAAAATACTTCCATTACCTTCAACCATTAATGTTTCATCACTCATAATTGGTAAATATGCACCCCCAGCTACACATGCTCCCATCACTGCAGCAATTTGGGTAATTCCCATTGCACTCATTCTTGCATTATTTCTGAAAATTCTACCAAAATGCTCTTTGTCGGGAAAAATCTCATCTTGCATTGGTAAAAAAACTCCTGCACTATCAACTAAATAAATAATCGGTAGCATATTCTCCATCGCAATTTCTTGCATTCGTAAATTCTTTTTTCCAGTAATAGGAAACCATGCTCCTGCTTTAACTGTTTGATCATTGGCAACTATTACGCATTGTCTTCCGCTTATATATCCAACTCCCGCAACCGTTCCTCCAGCAGGGCATCCTCCTTCGGCATCATACATTTCGTATCCGGCAAATGCGCCAATTTCAATAAATGGTTTATGCTGATCACATAAATATTCTATGCGTTCTCTTGCAGTTAATTTATTACGTTCTTTTTGCTTTTCTAACGACTTTTTACCACCACTGAGTTTAATTTTTTCGAACTGTTGACTTACATTACTCATCAACATTTTCATCCAATCTTCATTGCGGTTTGCTTCTAAATTCATATACGAACAGTTGTTAGTATACAAATATAGGTTAGTTGATCATTTTTTACTAAAAATCCATTTATATCAAATATTATCCTTCAACCAAATCCACTATATTTATCCCATGACTTATGATTACATCATTATTGGTGCCGGATCGGCTGGCTGTGTTTTGGCTAACAGATTATCTGAAGATGCAACCAAAAAAGTTTTGTTGATAGAAGCAGGCGGACCAGACACTAAACAAGAAATTCATATTCCTGGAGCTTATACTAAATTGAATAGAACAGAAGTTGACTGGCAATTTTGGTCAGAACCTCAAAAACATATAGATAATCGCAAACTCTATGTTCCAAGAGGAAAAACACTTGGTGGAAGTAGTGCAACAAATGCAATGGCTTATGTTAGAGGAAATAAAGCCGATTTTGACGAATGGGATGCGCTGGGAAATAAAGGATGGAGTTTTGATGAAATATTACCTTATTTCAAAAAGTCGGAAAACAACCAAGATTTTGATACTGAATACCATGGTACTGATGGACTACTTTCTGTTACTCTTGCAAAAGAACATAGTCCATTTGCTGAAGCATTTATAGAATCTTGTGCACAAATTGGAATAAAAAAAAATGGCGACTATAATGGCGCTATTCAAGAGGGTGCTCATTTATTGCAGTTTACCATCAAAAACAATAAAAGACATAGCACTGCAGATGCGTTTTTAAAGCCTGCAATGAAAAGAGCTAACCTTACTATAAAAACCAAGGCATTGGTTAAAAGAGTGATCATAGAAAATGGACAAGCTACTGGAGTTGAGGTAGTAACAGCTTATTCAAATTCTGAAAGAATAAACTGTAGTGGTGAAGTTATTATCTCAGCTGGTACAATTCAGTCACCACAAATTTTAATGCTTTCAGGTGTAGGTGATTCTACAGAATTAAAAAGAGTTGGAATTGATGTGCTGAATCCATTACCGGGTGTTGGGAAAAATTTACAAGACCATGTGTGGTCCGGTGTAAGTGCCGAAACAGTTGTGCAAACAGGCAACTCTTTGTTGAAGCCTTGGAATATGTTCAAATCACTAACTCGATATTTATTATTTAAAAAAGGACCTCTTTGTAATAGTCCACTTGAAGCCAATGCTTTTTATAAATCTAATCCAGTTTTAGAACGCCCTGATATACAATTTCATTTTGTGCCTTTGGGTATTGCTAGTGATTATTCTACGGATATATATGATATAAATACATTTACTAAAACTGATGGTGTTGGAATTCTAGCCATATTAATAAGACCAGAAAGTAAAGGAACTATTTCAATAAAATCTGCCAATCCAAAAGATCATCCAATTATTAATTTTAATGTTTTATCTGCAGAAAAAGATGCTGAAACACTGATAATTGCTATAAAAAAATCAATAGAAATATTAACTGCTGATGCTTTAAGTGTGTATACTAAAGATGATGTTAGTTTTCCTGTTGATACTAGTTCAGATGAAGCATTAATGTTGCATATTAAAAAAAGTTTAGAAACATTGTATCATCCTGTTGGCACATGCAAAATGGGTACAGATGCTATGGCAGTTGTTGATGAACAGCTAAAAGTAAAAAAGATAAAGGGTCTGAGGGTGGTAGATGCATCAATTATGCCAACAATTGTTTCTGGAAATACCAATGCTGCGGTGATTATGATTGCCGAAAAAGCGGCTGATATGATCTTGACCAAACTATAGTTTAACAAATTATGCACCATTTGAGGGCTTTGCGTGCTTTTTACACATTGTTTTACTAATTTGCACATCTAAAATTTTTACGTTGGCTACTATAAAGAAAACGATTGCGATAAAGGAAAAAAAAGCTGCTGAACAATCTCCTGTAAAGGAGCTCAAAACTAAAGCAGCTAAAAAAATTAATGTTAAGGCTGTAAACGAAGTTGACTTGGTTGCTGATAAAGTAGTAGCAAAGAAAACAGTAATTAAGAAAACAGATAAACCATCGGCTAAAAAAAATGAAAAACCGATTGTTGAAAAAGAAATTGTAAAAAAAGCTACCAAGACTAAAAGCGAAATTACGAAAATTGTTTTTCAGTTAAAATTCAATACTCAAAAAGGTCAAAATTTATTCATTTTTGGGGATCATCATTTATTAGGTAATGGTATTTTAGAAAACGCCGTTCCGATGCAATATTTCAATGAAGAGTTTTGGTTTGCAACTGTTGAGTTTCCATACAAAAATCAATCAAGTGAAACTGTCACTTATAATTATGTATTAAAAAATACAGATGGTTCAACAATAATTGATTGGGGAAAAGACAAAAGTTTTGCAATAAGTAAAAATCAACTAAAAGAATTAATATTAGTTGATAGTTGGAATTATGCTGGTTATTATGAGAACACTTTTTATGCTGATGCTTTTCAGCAAGTATTATTAAAGAATAATTTTACGGAAGTTAAGTCTCAAACTCCAAAATCATTTACACACACTTTTAAAATTAAAAGTCCATTATTAGCTAAAGGGCAAACACTCTGCATTGTTGGTTCTGGTAAAGAATTAAATAATTGGTCAACAGAAAACCCAATTACTTTGAGCAGAAATATTGATGAAAATTTTTTTACAGTTTCAATTGATTTAACTAAAACTGATTTTCCTCTTTCCTATAAATATGGTGTGTATGATATTGCAACACAAAAACTAGTTTCATTCGAAAATGGGAATAACCGAATTTTATATGATGCAATTGCTAAAAAGAAGAAGACAATTGTAAACGATGGTTATACTTATTTACCCAATAATACATGGAAAGGAGCTGGTGTAGCAATTCCTGTATTTAGTTTACGATCAGAAAAAAGCTTTGGAATAGGCGAGTTCACTGATATCAAATTATTGGTCGACTGGGCTGCAACAGTTGGACTTAAAATGGTACAAATTCTGCCGATTAATGATACAACTGCCACTCATAGTTATAAGGATTCTTATCCTTATGCTGCAATTTCAGCATTTGCTTTACATCCTGTTTACTTAAATATCAATCAAATTGCAGGTAAAAAACATAATAAACAATTAAAGAAATTAGAAGCTGAGCGACTTAAGTTAAATAAACTTGCAGATGTAGACTATGATGCGGTAATTAAATTAAAAACCCACTTCATTAAAGAAGTTTATAAAGATGAAGGTGTAAAGGTTCTGCAATCCAAAGAGTTTCAACTATTTTTTGATCAAAATAAGGAATGGCTAACTGCATATTCAGTTTTCTGTTATTTAAGAGACGAATATGGGGTAGTTGATTTTAATAAATGGCCTGCCTATAAAAATTATAATGCAAAAGATATTGAAGAATTGGCTAGTACTAATTCAGCTGCATATAAAGATATTGCATTGCATTATTTTATACAATTCCATTTGCATGTTCAATTAAAAGAAGCTGCAGACTATGCACAAACTAAAGGTGTTATTCTAAAAGGTGATATTGCAATTGGTGTATATCGCTATGGTGCTGATACATGGCAAAATCCAACATTATTTAATTTGAATTTTCAAGCTGGAGCTCCACCAGATGATTTTGCTGTTAAGGGTCAAAACTGGGGTTTCCCAACTTATAATTGGCAAAAAATGCAAGAAGATGGCTTCACATGGTGGAAGCAAAGATTTGCACAAATGAGTCATTATTTTGATGCATTTAGAATTGACCATATTCTCGGTTTTTTTAGAATTTGGAGTATTCCAATTGATGCAATTGAAGGAATTATGGGGCATTTTGTTCCTGCAATACCAGTTCATGTTAGCGAGTTTAATCATAAAAGTATTTGGTTCAATTACGAAAGATATACATCGCCTTACATTACTGAAGATGTGCTTTGGTCAGTTTTTGGTTATGATAATGAATTGGTAAAAAGTTTGTTTTTAGAAAAAACAAATGAAACTAGTTATCAAATTAAACCAGCTTTTGCTACACAGAAATTAGTTGAAGCTCATTTTGCAGCTTTGGAAACCGACGATCAGCACATTAAAATAAAAAATGGATTATTTAATTTATTGAGTAATATTATTTTGTTTGATGCTAATGGTGATGGACAAAATTTTCATTTTAGGTTTGGAATGGAAAATACTACTTCATTCAAAAACCTTGACTATAACACACAATTGCAATTAAAAGAATTGTATGTAAATTATTTCTTTAGACGACAAGATGATTTTTGGAAAGAAGAAGGATTGAAAAAACTACCAGCGCTCAAAAGAGTTACTAATATGATTGTTTGCGGCGAAGATCTTGGATTAGTGCCTGCATGTGTTCCGGATGTGATGAAAGATCTTGGGTTATTAAGTTTAGAAATTCAACGAATGCCAAAAGATGATACAAGAGAATTTTTTCATCCAAACGATGCTCCTTATTTAAGTGTAGTAACTCCATCCACTCATGATATGAGTACTATACGAGGATGGTGGGAAGAAGATAAAGAGCAAATACAGCGATTTTATAATAATGAACTAGGGCAATGGGGCATTGCTCCATTTTATTGTGAAGCTTGGATCAATAAGACTATCGTATTGCAACATTTATATTCTCCAGCAATGTGGAGTGTTTTTCAATTGCAAGATTTATTAGGTGTAAATGAACAAATAAGGCGAGTTAGTCCATTAGATGAACAAATAAATGTGCCAGCAAACCCCAATCATTATTGGCGTTATCGAATGCATATCACTTTGGAAGAATTGAAAAATTCTGCTGTATTTAATAATGAGCTTTCAGAATATATAACTTTATCTGGAAGATAAAAACAAACTAATTGATACTTCAATACAAACAATCTAATCTTCCATTTGAATACCCATTTACTATTTCAAATGGAAGAACCAAAACCAATCAACCTGCATTAATTGTAGAGTTATCGATTGGACCATTTAAAGGTTTTGGAGAAGCTCCTGCAATTGTTTACTACAACATTGCAGTAGATCAAATGATTGCTGATTTAGAACGTAATAAAAAATTGGTAGAAAAATTTGCATTAACAGATCCTGAAAGGTACTGGCATTACTTGCACCACCTTTTTCCTAATAATCCTTTTTTAGTCTGTGCTTTAGATATGGCTGCTTGGGACTTGTTCGGTCAAATGAAAGCAAAGCCCTTGTATGAAATTTGGGACACTAAATGGAGGGAGAATTTACCTCTAACCGATTATACTATTGGAATAGATTCAATTGAAAAAATGGTAGCTAAAATGAAAGCTAAACCGTGGCCAATATATAAAATAAAATTAGGTACAAGCGAAGATATTGCCATCGTTAAAGCATTAAGAGAACATACTGAAGCTATAATTAGAATTGATGCAAACGCAGGTTGGACTTTAGAAGAAGCGCAAGAAAAAATTCCACAATTAGCAAAAATGGGAGTGGAGTTTATAGAACAACCTTTAGCGAAAGACAATTGGGATGGAATGAAAATTCTTTTCAAAGAATCGGAATTACCTTTAATTGCAGATGAAAGCTGTGTATCAGAAAATGATGTAAAAAAATGTCATGAGCATTTTCATGGTATTAATATAAAGCTTACAAAATGCAGTGGAATTACCCCAGCATTAAGAATGATTAAAGAAGCAAGGGTACTTAATTTGAAAGTAATGATGGGCAGTATGAACGAATGCACAATTGGATCTGCTGCTATTGCTCAGTTTTTACCACAATTAGATTATGTTGATTTGGATGGTCCACTTTTGTTATCAGAAGACCATGCAACAGGCATTCATTTTGATTTTGGGAAAGTTACACTTTCGGGGAAACCAGGATTAGGAATTCAGCTTCAATAATTGTATTACTGCTTTATCAATTGGTAGCGACATAGTTGCTTCGGTTAATTCATTCCATTCAACCCAACGAAAAACTTCAGCCTGAATAGTAATATGCTCGATTTGATTGGGTTCAAAATCAAATGGTTCAGTTTTTGTTACTAATCCTGAAATGTCGGTTGCATTAACCCAATAATAGATTGAAACTATTTGATCTTTATTATTAAAAGCAGATATCTGAAAAAAGTCTGTTGTGTAAATATGATCTCCAATTTCTACATCAAGTCCAGTCTCTTCTTTAAATTCTCTTTTTAAACAATCCCTAGTTCCTTCTCCAATTTCTAATCCTCCTCCAGGTAGTTTAGTATAAAAGTTTCCACGGATAAATTCATCACTAACAAGAATCCTTTTGTTGTGATCTATTAAAATACCATATACCCTTATGTTAAATAACGCCATTTGTTAAAACCATTTCTTTTTATAAAAATAGCCACTAATTATAACCGAAACCATTATTGACAAAATGAGTGGTATATAAAATGCATGATTCGAATGTTGATAGGGTAGATCTACGTTCATTCCATAAATGCTAGTTACCAAAATGGGGAGTGAAAGAATAATTGTAATTGAAGTGAGACGCTTCATCACATTATTTAAGTTATTACTTATGATACTTGCAAATGCATCTAATGTACTACTCAGGATATTGGTATAAATATTGGCCATTTCTAAAGCCTGACTAGTATCAACAATTAAGTCTTGTAGAAACTCTCTTTCTTCTTCATTCAGCCCTAAGAAATTTGTTCTATCCATTTTCATCATTAGCATTTCATTGCTTCTCAAAGCCGTAACAAAATAAACAAGACTTTTTTGTACACGCATTAATTTTAACAAATCTACATTGCTGTTACTGTCATACAAGCTTTGTTCGTATTGATTTCTATTGTGGTTGATTTCTTTTAAGTAATCGAGAAAAGTTTGTACAACTTTTTCAAAAACTTTTAAAACCATCATGTTTCTTTTGTCGGGGTGACTTTTTTGAAAGGAGTTTAAAAACTTTTTTATAGCACCATTATCAAAAGAATTTACGGTGATGATTTGATTGTGTGTTAAAATAATACAAATTGGAATGGTAATATAAAATGCATCGCTATCATTAAATGAATTATTTTCTGTAGGGGTTTTAATGATTATCAATTTTACATTATCCTCTGTTTCATATCTTGGACGTTCATCTATATCTAAGGAGTCGCGTAAAAATTCAATTGGAATTTCAAGGTCTTTACTCAGTTCAATAAATTCTTCTTCTTTAAATGGTGGAACTAGGTTAACCCAAACTTCTTGGTCTGATTTATTAATTTCAATAGTTTGGCCATTTATATTTTTAAAATACTGAATCATTTTACTCTTTTATGTGTTGTTTATTGCAAAAGATAATTAAGATACTAATTCATTAGTTTAATTCAATTGAACCATTATAAACGAATACTGCAGGTCCACATAGCCAAATATTATTAAATTCGTGAACTCCTTTTTTATCAAATTCAACAGCTAGTTCTCCACCTTTTGTTTCAACTTCAATTCTATTGAATCCGTTTTCGTTTTTTGCAAAAACAAGCGAGGCCGCAGTAACGCCAGTTCCACAACTGTAGGTTTCGTCTTCTACACCTCTTTCGTAAGTTCTTACAATTATTCTATCAGCTTCTTGTTGAACAAAATTTACATTTATTCCTTTTTCTTTAAAGTTATTGCTATACCTAATTGCTTGTCCGTCTTTCACAACATTTAATTTGTTGATGTTAGTTACCTTGGTAATATAATGAGGTGAGCCAGTGTTTAGTATAAAATCGTTATGAGTTTTGGTAATTGATGTAACATTGATCATTTTTAAATGAATCCAATTGTTTATTCCAAAAAAAGCATCGTGAGCACCATCAGTAGCTATAAAATGATATTGCTCTTTTTTAATGCCAATATCATGTGCAAATTGAGTAATGCATCTACCTCCATTACCGCACATGCTTCCTTCTGCTCCATCTGCATTATAGTATTTCATTTCAAAATCAAAATCGGCAATGCTGTTTAAAAGCATTAGTCCATCAGCTCCAATGCCAAATCTTCTATCGCACAAATGCTTTATTTGGTTAATAGATAAATTGATTGAACCATCTCTATTGTCTATGATTATAAAATCATTACCAGTTCCATGGTATTTAGAGAAGCTAATTTGCATTGTGCAATTTAACTTGAAAAAGGGAATTAAACAGATGAAATAATTGGAGCTAATCTATATTGCATTTGCAGGAGAGTAAAATTTGATATTAATTAAATTATTTCCATGGACAAGGTATCGTAAGGCCCTTCCTTTGTGGAGAACGGAAGATTAGACTAAATTCAAAAGTCTTCAATCTATTCAAGGATGTATTCGAATTTGCCAATGGCACATCGTAGGTAAGACCAGCCTGAAGGTTATTAAAGGATAATCCAAAATAAGGTATAATTGCCTCATTTCCTCTGTACCATAGCCCAATATTTAATATGGTGGGTATTTCCTTTTCATCTAGCACATTTCCGAAATTCATCCCAACGGTATAAGAATTCAAATTGCTTTCATTTACATAAAGTGCATTTGCATTAAAGACCAATCTTTCTGAAATATACGTTTGGAAGTTAGCATGAAAATTATAGCGGGCTGGATCAAATTGATTAGGATCATTTAGAACAGATTTGTTTGTCTTGACAAACCTGTATCCCGATACTCCGATATCAAAACTGGCATTCTCATAGTTAAGTGTATATGTAATGCCAGCAAACATGGCAAAATAAGGCTTTATATTATTCAGATATCCTTCATTTGTAGGAAGAGCCCTGTTAAATCCGGAAGAACCCAGTTGTTGTGCAAAAGTAAGCTGTGAAAAATCAATTAAGGTATTGGCGTAAGTGCCTCCAAGCCCAACAGAAAGGCCATTTGTTTCATCTTCATCCAAAGCCACATGAGAGCTTATTACAAGATTTAGAGATGTGCTTTTATAAGCCCCGGCCAATCCCTTGTCTTGCAGGAACATTAACCCTCCGCCGATATAATTTGTTTCATTGTTTTTTGATCGGAAAAGTTTTCCGTCAAAAGAAATGGAACTGGTTGTAAGTGGTTCCAATCCATCTCCGATCCACTGACTACGATGATTTCCTACCACCCTCCAATTAGCATAACCATTCCCTGCAAGAGCTGGATTAATACTCATTGGTGAAGAATAAAATTGGGAGAAAATGGGATCTTGTGCCACAGTCTTTGTATAGCATGCTACCATCAGTAAAACAAATAAAAATAAATATCTAGTGTTTAGCATATACTAATTTGATCAACGTAATAATAAAGTTTCACCTCTTTTTTCTACCTGAACACCGTTCAAATTCACACCTGCCGAAACCCATATATAGATTCCCATTGGTTGAGCTGATCCATTTACCATACCATTCCATCCTGCATCCTGATTTCTAGTTTCGAACATCAGTTTTCCAAAACGGTTGTATACTTTTAAATACTGAAATGTTTTAATACCGCTTAGATATGGATAGAGTACATCATTCACCCCATCACCATTAGGTGTGAATGATTTTGGAACGAAAATGTCTACTAGGTTATCATCAAATACTCTCACAATTACTGAATCATTGGTAATACAACCACCTGGAGAAATTAGATTAATGAGGTACTCCTGTGTTTTCTGATAGTTGAAATTAACTGAGGAACTATCAGGAAAATCAATACCCCTTGAAGGTGTCCATCTATATCTATAGTTAGAAATTTTTCTAACTGCAATAGGCAAAGGAGTACTCGAATATGCACTCATTGAAGGCATTCTTAAGCCAGGGATCGGAAATTCTATATTAATGGTAGAATCGATACTTATTTTATAGGACTGACAATTGAGTTGAGTAGCTGTTAATTTAATATGCCGCTTACCTGCAAACGGATATATTACTGAGGAATTAAAGCTTCTTCTTGTGGTACTATCACCCATATCCCATAACCACGTTGTTGAACCAATAAAACTAGTGTCGGTTAGATTATTAAAAATCATTTGTTTGTTAATACAATAACTGTCGAAATTAAATTTGAGAACTGGTTGTTGTATATATAGTAAATTAATAGGATTTGCTGCACTATCTGTGCAGCCATATTTGTTTGTGAATAAGGCATTATATCTCCCTGGTATTAATGTTGCTAAAGAGTCAGAATTTTTACCAGGAATTTGATTCCCATTCAACGTCCATTGGTATCTTAATGTATCTGTAACAACATGAGAAATCCATAGCGTATTGGTAGTATTATTACAGATGTAATTTCCGTTTAAAGAAAACACATTGCCAATTGGAAGTGGGTTTACTTTTTGAGAAAATTGACTAATGTTTACACTATCAACGCACATTTGATCATAAACTCTAATAATAGCCAATGTTTTTCCAGTTGATAATAATGGGGTAGGAATAATCCAGGTGTATGGATTTGTAGTGATTCCGGTTTCTGTTTTTGCTACACCATTATCTAGATAGTCAAAACTCCATGGACCAATACCTTGAAAACTTACTGATAAAGTATCTTTTGCATAGGCACATATAATTGGGTTTCCATTAATAGTTGCTTTAGGAGCAACACGTACATTGATTGTTGCTAGGAATTTACTTCCAGTACAACCCGTGTTACTTGGCGAAACCAAATATACAGCTGTTGCTACACTGTTAAATAAATTTGTAAGTGTATCAGAAACATTAGTTTGAGGTATTATTTGAGGATTTCTCGCTGCTATCATACCTGATGGTGTGATAGATTGTATTGACCAAGTGTATTTTGTATTTGCTGGAACTGTTAATGGAGTTACATCAAAACTAGTTCCACTGCAAATCATAGCAGATACATTTGGAATTGGGTTTAAAGGAACACCTACTGTTTCTAATAAATTAAATGTATTCCCTTTGCAACCATTGGCAGATGGAGTAATTGTATATAAAAGTTGACCCGGACTATTTCCAGTGTTTGCTAATATTTGTGAAATGGCGTTGACTGAAATATTGTTTGCAGATCCTCCAATTATTTTTCCAAAAGGGATGCTGGTTGGAACAGTCCATGTATAAGTTGTATTGAGAGGAACTGGACTAGGGATTATATTAAATCCAGAACCTGTACAAATGGTATCAAAAATATTATTTATAAAAGGCAACGGTTTCACGGGAACTGTTAATGTGAAAGTTCCACCTGCACAACCAGCACTTGAAGGTGTTACAGTATAAGTAGCTGTGTCGAATAAATTATTACTGCTGCTTAAAACTTGACTTACCACATTTTGATAAAGAGGTTGGGCACTTCCACCTGTTAAACTATTGGCAGGTGTAATAACAGGATTGCTCCAAGTGTAAACAGTAGAAACAGGTATGGATGTTGATAATGCTGCAAATGTAAATGCAGTTCCGCTACAGATATCTGCAACTATTTGATTAGAAATTACAGGTGTTGGTTTTACCGTTACATCAAGATTAAAATTATTGCCTAGACATCCGTATGCTATCGGAGTTATTGTGTAAATAGCTTTTGCATCATTGATGGTTAAATTCTTTAATAATTGACTGATGCTATCCTGTAAAATACTTTGTGCAAAATTTCCAGATATTGAATTATTCGGACTAGCTGATGGTAAGGCCCATTTATATTGAGTTCCTATAATAGCAGAAGATGGGATAACGCTAAAAAAAGTATTACTACAAATTGTTACGTTTTGATTGCTTATTACTGGTTTGGGAATTACTATTACTGTAACTATTTCAGAGTTACTACATGCGTTTACTGTTGTTGTAAAAGTATAGGGTACTGAAACCGGTAAATTACTCGTATTAACCAGTAACTCATTTGGATAAAATAACCCTGATCCGGAAGCGGCTGCATTACTAATGCCAGGTACAATTGGTCTACTCCAGCTAAAGCTTGGTAATAAAGAATTAGTAGTTGGTGTATAGTTAAATAAAGTTCCGGTACAAATGGATGGCACTTTTAAACTGCTCGATAATGCAGGTGCAGCATTTATAGTTATGATTACTGTTTGTAAATTTACACAACCACTTGGCGTGGTAAGGGTAAACAAATAAGGTACAAGAACTGCTGCGGATGTATTATTTACCAATACTTCATTTGGATTTCCTGATCCACTTGATGCTGCATTGGAAATACCAGTAATAATGGGCCTGGTCCAACCAAAGGCGGTTCCAAATGTGTTACTTGAAGGTGTGTAATCAAATACTGTATTACTGCAAATTGCAGTAGGCGTAAGACTACTGTTTAAACTAGTGGTTGCCGTAACATCAACTATTAGCGTAAATGTTGACCCCACGCAACCATTGGTATTTGGGGTAACATTGTATGTAGCAGTTGCAGGGTTAAGTGTTGTATTAGAAAGTGTGCCTGTAATTAAATTTTGAAGTGTTCCTTGTGCAGTACCTCCTGAAATGGAAAGTAATGGATTAGTAGTTGGTGCTGTCCAAGTATATTTTGTATTAATTGGAATATTTGATGCTGTAAAACTAAATGCACTACCACTGCAATTCTTTGTTATTTGATTAGCTACAACTGGTGTTGGGTTAACCAACAAATTAACTACTTCAGAATTGCTACATCCATTTGCAGTAAGCGTAAAGTTATAGGGAACTATAACGGGATTAATGCTTGTATTTATCAACACTTCATTCGGATTGGTTATAGCAGAAGTTGAATTATTACTGATAAAAGGTAGAACAGGTCGACTCCAAACATAAGTAGTTCCGGTTGTTGCAGATTGGGGCAAATAATTAAATGTTGTTCCACTACAAATTGGATTAGGTGTTGCACTACTTAATTTGGGTAATGGGTTTACAAAAACAGAAACAATTTGTTGATTGGTGCAAATACCAGTTGTTAAAGTGTATAAATAGTTAACTTTAACTGGAGCTGTTGCGGTATTATTCAATAATTCATTTGGATTATTTACACCGGTTGAAGCAGGGTTTGTAATATTTGCAATAGCTACTCTAGACCATGTAAAGCTTGTATTAGCTGAGCTACTAATTGGCGTATAACTAAACAAGTCGTTACTGCAAACTGCTGGAGGAGTTAATGAACTACTTAAAACAGCTGGATTATTGATTGTTACTGAAACAGTAAACAAGCTACCTGAACATGAACCTGCTATAGGTGTAACAAAGTAAGTGGCAACTGCAGGTGCTGAAGTATTATTTAGTAAAAGTCCAAATATATTGTTTGATGCAGTTCCCTGAGATGCTCCTCCAGATAATGATCCTAAAGGTGAATAACTGGGAGAACTCCAAGTGTATTGCGTTCCAGAAGGTGCAGTGGGGGGGCTCACCGAAAAATTACTATTGCTGCAAGCCGTTGTTGAGATATTTGGAAGAACTGTTCCGAATCCAATAGGACTAACGGTTACTATACCTTGAAAACTGGCACCAACACAACCAGCTGCCCAAGGAATAATGGTATAAGTGGCAGTTGCATTACTCGCAGTATTATTACTCAAAGTCTGGTTAATAAAATTTTGCAGAGTGCCCGAACTTGCTCCTGATAATGACCCTGCAGGAAAAATGTTTGGCGTAGTCCAACTGTATTGAGTACCAGTTGGAACACCCATAGGATTAATTGTAAATGAACCATTATTACAAGAAGTAGTGTTAATAGGTGATGCTACTGCAGGAGTTGGTTTTATGGGAACTAATACAGTTTCTGAATTAGTACAACCATTAGCAGAAGTGGTATAAACATATGCAACAATTATTTGTACATTATTCGTGTTGACTAAAATTTCCTGTGGATTTCCTATTCCAACTCCGGCAGAATTTTGAATGCTGGGTTGTATAGCCCTGTTCCAATTAAATATAGCCCCACTAGTTAAAGAAGTTGGAGTATAACTGAATAGAGTTCCGCTACAATTAGCCGTAGCACTAAGTCTACTTGTTAATTTAGGAATGGGATTTACTGTGGTACTTAAATTTTCTTTACTTACACAACCATTTGAAGTATTTAGCGTAAAAACATATTGCACTGTAACTGGAGATACAATGTTATTCACTAAGGCTTCTGTAATAGAAGTTGTTCCAGCAGAAGCAGTATTGGTAATTCCTGCAACTACCGATCTGGTCCATGAAATTGAAGTTCCAGGAATGTCACTTAACGCAGAATAACTTTGCGCAACACCAGAACAAATTTGTGAAATAAAACTGCTGGTATTGGTTAAATTCGCAGTAGGATTTACAAGCACACTAATGTTTTGAGTATTTGAACAATTACCCGAACTAAGGGTGTAGGCATAAACTACTGAAATAGGATTGCTGCTGGTATTAGTTAAAATTTCATTTGGATCTCCAGTGGAAGAAGCTGCCAAATTACTGATAGAAGTTGTTACACCCCTTGACCATGTAAAACTTGTATTAGGAGTAGCGGATATTGGGCTGAAATTAAAAACACTTCCACTACAAACCGGATTCGTTGCTGTATTGCTTAGTTTAGGAGTAGGCTTAACAACTACAGTTACAATTTGTTGATTCGTACAAAAACCAGAATTTAAGGTATAAACATAATTTACATTAACATCAAGTGCACTAGTATTAATTAGCGTTTCGTTAGGATTATTATTGCCCGATTGAGGCGGTGTATTTATATCAGAATTAATTGACCTTGTCCAAGAAAAGCTAGTATTAATAGTAGCTGAACTAGGATTGTAATTAAAAGCCGTTCCACTACAAATTGCTGTTGGTGATAAACTGCTGTTAAGTGTTGGTATAGGATTTACTGTAACTACCAAACTGAAATTAGAATGGCTTATAGTAGTAACATTGTAAGTTACAGTGGCAGCATCCGGACTGGTATTGATTAATGTTTGATTGATGGAACTTCCTGAACCATTAAATTGTCCAGATACAGTTCCTGTTGAACCTGCTACCGACCAAGTATATGTTTCTCCGCTAAAAGGATTATAATTAACAGGCGTTCCGTTACAAACTGCAATTGTGTTTTGTGCAAGAAGTGTGTTTGTAGAAAGTAGTAATATAATTACAATGAAAACTATCCAACTAAATATTTTCTTATTAAGCTTCATTTTTAGTTGTTAATATTTTGATATAATAATCATGAAATGAAATTTCAAAAAAATACTAGTTAAAAAGATATGGTTTTAGAAAGAGGCTTCCTATTGATAGTGGGCTATTTGTAAGATGCTTTGTTTATGTATAAAGTTGCCTTTCAAAATTATATCATGAATTGTCCTCTATTTCGGGATTGTTGTCAGTCTCGTTTTTGTAAAACTATGTATCCTCAATTGGGATTATATTTCATCTTTACAGTTATTTCTTACATGAATTAGATAAAGAAACTGATTCATGATCCTTCTTATCATATTATTGAACAATCATTTGTGATCGTTCTCTTTTTTATATAATTGTTGCATTCTGCTTACTTTTCTAGAATAACTTGTAGTAATGTTTTTCATTTTATTAACCAATTTCGTATATAAAATTAATTATATGCATAAATAAAAAGCAGGGTTAAACAACCCTTTTATTTTATTTCTCTATTTGCTGTTTGGTTTTAACAAATCCAATATCAGAAACTCCCAAAATGGGCATCTTCATTTATGATTAATCTGCCAAAAAAATTGTTGTAGATGATAAAAAATTAATTGCAGCTATACGATAGTGCATTTGCAGGAGAGCAAAATTTGATCAAGGCACTGTTCTAAACTTGCTAGCTCGGTATTGTTAAAATGACCAAGATTCTGCGACATTTTAATTTGTGTTTTTATTTCTGCATAAACTTTAATGAACATTTCAATGTTTCTCTTTAGTATTTGCTTGCTTTCACTTGTTATTACAGCGTACAAACGGTTACAAATTAAAATAATTGATCTTTTTAATTGGTTGTTGAGTACAAAACGTTGTTCTAGGGGTAATTTGCTAGTGAAAGTAAATACGTTTTCCGCTGCCTTAATAGCATGATGATATACTGTAATATCTGGATTAAAGGATGCGGACATGTATACAATGTAGAATACAGCCAAATAAAAAAAAATATTTATTACATTTTACACAATATTTCTAGTGCTTTTACAATCAAATTTTCTACTGCTTTTGTGCCATCTTTACTAAAAGTTTGTAACACCCTATTTGCTACTATAGCATTGAGACTCAAACAATAATGATTTAAAAGTTTTCCTAATCCGTATATGCCACTTGTTTCCATTTCAAAATTAGAAATTCGATGATTGCCATACCTGAAAGTTGGTAGTAGGTTTACGAGGTCTGGATACTGAAGTGCTAGGCGTAAAACCCTGCCTTGTGGACCGTAAAATCCCGGACAAGTAACAGTAATACCTTGGTGAAAACCTTCAACAAAATGTCTTTGTAAAGAAGGTGCGGCGGAGGCTATGTATGGCGATGCAGCATGTTTCCCCATCTTAGTATGGTTAATGAATTCTTGGAGAATTGCAAATTCTTCATCATTATTTTCTTGCTTATAAAAATTCAGAAGGTTATCAATTCCTAAACCATGAGTACTTGCTACAAAGCTATCAACTGGTATATCCGCCTGCAGTGAGCCAGATGTGCCAACCCTAACTATTTTTAATCGTTGTAAAACAGGTTTAACTGTTCTATTTTCAAAATCAATATTTGCTAGCGCATCAAGTTCATTTAATACAATATCAATATTATCTGTACCAATTCCGGTTGAAACTACCGAAATACGCTTGTTTCCAATAAATCCTGTATGAGTAATAAATTCACGATGTTCAAATTTGCCTTCAATACTATCAAAGTGCTTACTAACAGTTGCAACCCTATCAGGATCACCAACAGTAATGATTGTATCTGCCAGTTCTTCTGGTCTAAGATTTAAATGATAAACTGCGCCACGGTTATTGATAATTAGTTCACTTTCAGCTATTCTATTCATATTCAAGCAATTTAGGAAGTAAATTTCGGGAAATACTATTTAAAATTTTAAAATTAGTTGCTTTATGCTATTTTTGCCATCCAATTATTGGTCCTGTGGCCGAGTGGCTAGGCAAAGCTCTGCAAAAGCTTCTACAGCGGTTCGAATCCGCTCGGGACCTCCCTTTTAAGGACTACCAAATGGTGGTCTTTTTTTTGTTTGATTTTAAGTGTAACTTTTGTAACAGTATCTCCTTAGCCGAATGTACATTTTTGCGTTCTAAAATTAAATTAATGGTAATAGTTGGATTTTTATTAGCTGCTCTTGTGGGTATATCGCTTGGCCTAATTGGTAGCGGCGGTTCTATCTTAACTGTCCCTATTTTGGTATATGTTATGGGGGTGAATCCAGTTTTAGCAACTGCATATTCATTGTTTATTGTTGGCTCAACTGCACTTGTAGGGGGTATTCAAAGTGCAATGCAAAAAAGAGTTGATTTCAAAACAGTACTTATTTTTGGTATACCTTCTATTGCAGCAGTATACTCTACTCGATTATGGATTGTTCCATATATACCTTCTGAAATACTGTCTATTGGAGGAATTATAATTACTAAGTCAATTGCTCTTATGGTTCTTTTTGCAGTAATTATGATTCTAGCTTCTATTAGTATGATAAGACCAAGTAAAAAATCTGCCGTAGATGAATCAGCGCCATTAGTATATAATTATCCAATGATTTTATTAGAAGGAACTCTTGTTGGATTACTTACAGGATTGGTAGGAGCTGGAGGCGGTTTTTTA
>Ga0335396_10001502_pt1 | contig 29741 bp, 31 predicted proteins | sample FRY02_FD_205743 | JGI IMG/M metagenome (GOLD analysis project Ga0335396, IMG submission 205743) | Freshwater microbial communities from Lake Fryxell liftoff mats and glacier meltwater in Antarctica - FRY-02 (spades assembly) (version 2) | ecosystem: Environmental > Aquatic > Freshwater > Ice >... | reverse complement strand
TATGCTCTATTATTTTAAAAAACAGCCAGAAGATTTTGTTGTGGAAGAACTCCTCGATTTTGTGCCATCAGGAAATGGTGATGCACTTTATGTATACTTCGAAAAAAGAGATACTAATACAATGGATATCATCAATGGGCTTATGAAGAAACTCTGACTGCCGAGATCTGCATTTGGTATAGCAGGATTGAAAGATAAACAAGCCGTCACTAGACAACGAATCACTATCTACAAGAGTAATATCGCTAAAATTGGTGGTGAAGAAAAGTTTCTGGATACGCTCGCATCATATGGAAAAATACTTGAAAAGACCTATCATGAGACACCTCTCCAAGTCGGTCAAAATGCTGGAAATCGTTTTGTCATACATCTCAGGGCAGTTAAAAAGATTGACGATACTATCAAAGAACAAATAGTAAAATACCTCACTCCTATCCAACAACATTGATTTCCCAATTGTTTCGGGACACAGAGATTTGGTAAAGGGATGCGTAACTTTCATCGTGCGAAGGAAATAATTGAAGGAACATCAGCAATCAGTGGTGAGTTTGAGCTTAAATTTAAACTCCAGGCATACGGAAGTGGTTGGTTCAATAGCTATGTCTTAGATAGATATCGCCGCAATAAATGGGTCTTAGATGGAGATATTGTCATAAACAAACATAATGCTTTTGGGATCCAAACAGGAGTTGTGGAATGAAAAACCATCAAATTGTTTGATTATAAAAAATGCAAGGAACACTACCCTGACAAATCATATATGTATCCTGATTTTTTCACAGAAACAATAGCGCTAGATACAACTGTATGGAAACCTACTGGACCGATATTGGGAAACAATATCATTATTCCGCCACAAGGAAGTCCTGCATGGAATAAGGAACGAGAACTGTATAAAAAAATAAATTTTTTCATTTGATCTGCTATCAACGTCTGCCAAGAATACAAAATTTTCTGATTAAGGAGAGCTTTATGGATTGTTCCTCAAGATCTTGTCTATAGTTTTGCTACCAATAACGATATGACGATGAGTTTCTCTCTTCCGACCGGGGCATACGCAACGACATTGCTTGGAACATTGTTTGAGCATATCGATCAACAAACAGTAACAAATAATAAACGAAATTTCCCTGAGGCGGTGTAGTATACATAAATATTTTCTCCAATAAACTTCTATTGACATTTTATATAAAAAAAGTATAATTATGCTGTAGGATTTTCCTACAGTCTTCTTTAACAGTTCGCAGCTAGTTAAAAAGGGGTAAGTCGAAACCCCTCTAACAAATGAGACAAACAATTAACATAAACCAAGGGAAAGCTGAAGCCCTCACAAGAAGTAAGCAACAAATAACATGAAAACAATCGTAATAATTTTGGGTATGCTCTTCACGCTTAGCGTGAACGCTCAACAAATCAATCCCCAGATACCAAGCATGTGTTCTGGAAACTCACAAACATTTGTAGCCAATGTTCCCGGCTACAATACAGACACGTTGAATTTTAATTGGTTCTTGAATGGCACCTCATTTGGTGGCAACAATGACACAGTAAGTACAGGTATCTTAACAAATGGGAGTTATTCCATTGCTTTGCAGGTTACTGACTCCGTTGGGAACACAACTCAACCAGTTGGTAGCTTGGCATTTGCTACATTAACTGTAAATGCTCTACCAACAGTAGCATTGGCCCCATACGGACCAGTGTGCCTGAATAGTGGTGCTTTCAACATTGCCAGCACATTGACAGAGTCACCTACGGGTGGCACTTTTAAAGTGAATGGTGTAACAACTAATACATTCGACCCCACTACATTAGGGGTAGGATCGCATCAAGTTAATTACATCTATAGCAATAATTTAGGTTGTACTGATTCCGTAAGTACCAATGTTGTGGTGAATGCAAATCCTATTTCAAACATCACTGTATCGCCTAATGATACTGTATGTTTGGGAAATTCTGTGGCACTTTTTGCCACTGGAGGGGTGAGTTATCTTTGGAGTAATGGAGCTACTACAGCTTCAACAACAATTGCTCCAACACTCAATGGTATAGCAGCAAATGTTACAGTAACTGATGCGAATGGTTGTAGTACTGTTAATATGCAACTAATTGTTGCTAATCCTAATCCTACCGTAACAGCTACTGGTTCGCCAGTAAGTTGTTTCGGTTTAGGAGATGGATCTGCTAATGTTAGTGCAAGTATTGGAGGACCTTTCACATATCTATGGAATACTGGTCTAACAACACAAAACATTAGCAACCTTCTACCGGGCACCTATACAGTAACTGTAACCAACAGCTTTGGCTGTACGGGAACAGGGACTGCTACAGTAACCGAACCAACAGCCGCTTTAACAGCAACAACAAGCGTAACCGATGCTTCGTGCAACGGAAACGCTAATGGTACTGTTACGGTAACTGGTGCAGGTGGAACTGCTCCCTACCAATATAGTCTGAATAATGGACAATATATGGTTGGAAGTAGCTATCCCTTTATCGGATTGATTGCAGGTACCTATACCATTGATGTGCGAGATGCAAACAATTGTCAATTTACTCTGACTACGTCTGTATTTCAACCAACGACCTTGACAGCAAATGCGGATTCAACTCCGGTAAACTGTTTTGGTGGAAACAATGGCACAGCTTTTGTGTCATTTATCAATGGTGGCGTTACTCCATACACGTACGTATGGAGCAACAATCAGACAGGAAGCTCTATTAGCAACCTATCTGCTGGCAGTTACACTGCTACTATCACTGATGCTAATGGATGTACTGCACAGGCTTCGACTGTGGTGACTCAGCCAAGCCAAGTAACATTCACATTCAATCAAACGAATGTGTTATGTAATGGTGCGGCAACTGGAGTTATTACTGCAATAGGTAGTGGAGGTACAGCACCATATCAGTACCGTTTAAATAACGGCAACTGGATGAGTGTGGGAATCTTTAATATCCTACCAAGTGCAAACTATCAGCTAACAGTGCGAGATGCAAATCTATGTACTGCTGTGCCTGTAACAGTTTCTATTAGTCAACCTCCTACCCCACTTCAATTACAGATGGCTGACGCAAATGCTGTTTGTAATGGATTGGGTGGTTCTTCGGTTTTACCTAGTGGTGGCGTTGCTCCCTATAGTTTCTTATGGAACAATGGGATTGCAAATGACTCTATTACTGCTAACCCTGGGACTTATACCGTTACTGTTACTGATGCGAATCAGTGTACAATATCCGGATCAGCAACCATTGGTCAACCAATTATCCCTACAATTACGGGAGTGGTCGACAGTGTGAGCTGTTTTGGTCAAAACGATGGTTCAATAGATATGACTCCTTCGGGAGTTGCTCCGTTTACATACGCATGGTCAAACGGCTCTACAGCCCAAGACCTTACTAATGTGGGAGCAAATATTTACACTATTGTTGTAACTGCGGCAAATGGTTGTGTAAACACAAATCAATTCACTGTTTCTCAACCACAACAGTTGACAGCCAATACACCCTCGATCACTGTTGCTTGCAACGGTAATCTTGGATCTTTGACTGTTACTGCTGCTGGAGGCACTGCTCCTTATACGTATAGTTGGAATACAGTCCCTGTGCAAACAGGGATAACTGCGACCAACTTGGTGCCAGGACTGGCCTACACTGTAACTGTTACTGATGCTAATGGCTGCACGACTCAGGAGACTGGGTCTGTGATACAGCCGACTGTACTATCTCTCAACGTAATCCCACAGAATATCAACTGTGCGGGTAACACCGGTAGTGCAACTGCAACTGTCAATGGTGGTACACCATTTCCTACGGGAAGCTATAACTTCCTTTGGTCGGATGGTAGCCCATTAAATCAGACAACTGGTTTAGCTTTTGGTAACCACAGTGTAACGGTGACTGATGCAAATGGCTGCAGTATAACGCAGCAGTTTAGTATCAGCCCTGGAAACTCCTTTGCATTGTCACTACAAGGTTCTGATGGATGTCAGGGGCAAAGTGGTGGTACTCTACTAGCAAGTGCAATTGGAGGTAGCGGAAACTTTAGCTACGTATGGGGAAATGGTGCAACTGGAAACAGCTTTACGGCTCTAACCAGTGGCACCTATACAGTAACTGTAACTGACCTAGGTTCTCAGTGTTCACAAACTGAGTCTATAGAAGTGCAGGTAAACCCTGCAATTAATGTTACGTTACCTTCTCAACTAACCGTTTGTAGTGGCAACACTACCTTGGTATATGCAAATGTCAGTGGAGGAACACTCCCTGGCAACTTTGGATACCAATGGTATCTGCCCAATGGGCAATTGCAAACAGGAGTTGGTCAAACCGGAGTTAATCCCGTGATGACAGGTATGTATACACTAACAGTTTTTGAGGGGAACTGCTCTGGATCTGCTTCGGTGTTTATTAACGTATCACCAATTGCAGAACCAGTAGCAGCCTTTGGGGTTGTGCAGAACAATCCCTATAATTTTACTTTTACCAGTTCATCCAATGCTTCATCGCTAATCTGGTTAATTAACAATCAGACAGCAGGAAGCGGCCAACAGTTCACATATAATTTCCCCGTTTCGGGGTTCTATGATGTGCAACTTGTTGCTTCAAATGAATGTGGTTCTGATACCACATCTCAATTGATAGGGATAGGAGTTACTGGTATTTCTGAGTTCAGCTTGGAAAATGTGGAATTATTCCCCAACCCGATATCTTTCGGAGGAACTGTCACTGTACAGCTTCCTCTCAATATACATGATGTTACAATTGAACTTATGAGCATCACTGGCCAGATCCTGTCTCAGGAGAAAGCCACTGATGAACTTCATCAGATCAATACATCCGGCTTAAGCTCCGGCACCTATATGGTGCGAATAGCTAGTGGTAGTGAGGTTGTTACAAAACGCCTCATTATCCAATAACAGCTGCGAACTGTTTCTTTTCGAAAAGCCCTGGAGTTTATCCCAGGGCTTTTCCTTTGTTTGAAAATTCTCTGTTATGAGGAATTGATATATCTCAGTCATCCCGACCGCAGTGGAGGGATCTGGGAGACAGGAAGCTAATAATCCCTATACTTCTCGTCGTCCCTCCTGGAAGTGACGATAATAATTAATCAATCACAATTCATAATTATTTAATTCCTTTCACTCTTTCCCACCATACCTTCAATGTATCATCTTGGAAACCTCTTCCATCTCCCCAGTCACGATCTCCTATAACAATTTCTCCATCCTTTTCATAGATACTGTAGCCAAATATATAGTTCTGTTCACTAGTATTTCGCCCATTGAGTCAACCAAAACGTACATCGACTAATATCACCCCTCCTTCTGGGCGAGGTCTGGCGAGATAAAATCATTGTGATTTGTCGATAAGTTTTTGTACTTTTGGGTCAGTACGATACGGATCCAGTAACTCTGTCATCCTCGGAACTGCTATGTACGGGATATTTTTACTTCTATCAAAAACACTATACCATCACTGGATAAAGTCAGTATCTGTCACTATCACATCTCTCCATAGAGCAATTTGCAATGCTTCAGGCGTATTAAATGACCTCATTGCTACGATATCTTGTGTTGCTTGTGCTTGAGTAAAAATCGGATTGATCACTGCAAATTTTATAACAATACCGAGTAATAAATATGCTGTACTCAATCATACTCCTCGTGCGTTGATCTTCCATGATTTGAGACGATTTTTAACAATCAAGGCGATCAAAAACAACAACAAGAATGGTATCGTGTAGAGTGGATCTACGATAAAAATACTATTGAGACTATAGGCAGTATCAGTAAATGGTCGCAACAATCTTGTCCCATAATTGGTCAAGGAATCAAGTAATGGATGGGTAATAATAGCACCAAAAGCAACCAGTGTCCACGTCCATCGAGTGGCATTATCTCCCTTATGGATTTTGTTAATAATATATGCAGCAATCGGTGCTGCTACAAAAGCAAACAACAGTGAATGTGTGGGTCATCTATGGAAAAACATCGCCTGCATAGGATCGCTATACAACCATGGTCAGACAAATACGTCTAAATCAGGAATCGTCCCAAGAACAATCCCTCGTCGATATGCTTTTTTTCAGAGCTTTTTTCATCCAATAAGTCAGGCTACTGCTCATCCTAATACACCTTGTGATATGCTATCCATGCTCGTCTTGTAAGTACATATTAAAACAGTATACCAAATATATATATCTTTATTCTTTTTTCTATAACAAATGAACAAATGATTCAATTTTTTGAAGTTATATCTTTTGGTTGCGACTATTGTATGACTTTTTGGAACACTTATCGCCTACGGTATAGGATTGTATAGTGGACTGGAATATGTTATACTCACTGATGATGAATATGTTATGAGCACCAACAATACACGAGAAATAGATCAATGTTCACAATCTATTTATAAAGGAGATAGCTCTATTGAAAGAACAGTTGAAGAAAAAGAAACCTGTATTGTAGAATCTACACAACGTCTTATCAAAGCAAGAACTGTTGATTTTAAAATGGATTTGTTGTGATGAGGTTTATGGGGAACAATTTTCTTCATTCTATTCCTTACTCACTATCCAAGATTTAGGAAGGAACAGGAATAAGAATAAAATAGTTTAGAAAAAAGCCAGCATATGCTGGCTTTTCTTAGTATAGATTATATTTTTATAATCACTCTATCATCTCCCCTGCAGCAAATAATGCTGCCTCTCACCATGCTGGTGCCATGAGTTGCACTCCTGTAGGTAGTTGTTCTCACCTGTCCTCTACCATTCCCATAGGAATAGAAATCGCTGGAATTCCTGCAAGATTTGCTGGAATAGTATACAAATCAGCTAAGTACATTTTGAGAGGATCGTCACCTTTCTCTCAGACTTTCCATGCGACTTCTGGTGACGTAGGCGAAATAATCAAATCATATGTAGCAAATGTTTTTTCTATATCCTGTATAAGTTTTTGTCTAGCTTGTGTTGCTTTCAGATAAAATCCTTCATAATGAGCTGAACTTAACACATATGTTCACAAAAGGATTCTTCTGTGTACTTCTGGCCCAAATGCTGTTGATCTCACATGATCATAGTAGGCCTGCAAATCATCATATTGCATCGTATCATCCTGATAACCAAATCTAATTCCATCAAAACGAGCAAGGTTGGTACTCACTTCTGCGGGCATAAGAATATAATAGATAGGAACTGAGTATGTGAGTATTGGCATATCAATCTCATCAACTTGATATCAAGCGTTGCGAAGTTTATCAATCAACGAAAGAAAAACTGCACGAATTTTGGGATCAAGCCCTTCACCAAGAAATTGTGTCGGTAAAGCGATTTTCCACTTTTTATCAACAAACAAGCCTGGTGTCTCTCGATCTTTTTGGTCTGCTTTGTTGTTGCTTTGTGCATCTTTTTGATCAAATCATGCAATAGCCGATAGGAGCAATTTTGCATCAGCGACTGTTTTGGTTATTGTTCCGACTTGGTCGAGTGATGATGCCATTGATTGAACACCATATCTAGAGACTCTTCCATAGGTTGGTTTAAATCCAACAACACCGCAAAATGCAGCTGGTTGACGAACACTTCATCCTGTATCAGTTCCCAATGCAGCAATACATAAATCTGCAGCAACTGCTGCTGCTGATCCTCCTGAGGATCCTCATGCTACCCTATTGGTTCCATGAGGGTTTATCACTGGTCAAAAAAATGATGATTCGTTAGATCATCCCATAGCATATTCGTCCATGTTTGCTTTTCCTATGACTACTCATCCTGCTGCCTGTAATTTTCAGAAACATGTCGCAGTATAAGGAGCAACATATTTTTCCATCATACGAGATCCACAACTAGAAATATATCCCTTCATCAATATATTATCTTTGATGGCAATAGGAGCTCCTGCAAGGAAAGAAGTGAGATCAATAGTTTTATTAGCTACATAATCATCATGAAATCTGATGAAGGCATTATACGATGATTGGTGATCTTTGGCCTTTTGCATATATTGTGAAATTACTGATTTTGGATCAAGAGATCCATCACGTACTTGAGAAATATATGATTGAAGGGTAAGAGACATAGAGATAATTGTGAATAATGAATGGTACATTATGAGCTATAAGTTTGTCACTTCGACGAAGGAGAAGTATAGAGATTACTCTGTTTTGTGAGAATTATACTTCTCGCCCTGCTCGAAGTGACAAGATTCTACTCCACAATAGCGTTAAGAAATGCTTTCATATCTGCTTCATCTTGTTTTGAAAGTGATTTTTTAGGTGATGTAGATGTTGTTTTAGGCGTAGTTGTGGTTGTTGTTTGAGTAGAAGTATTTGATGAAGAGCTGGTTGTTCCTGTTGTAGCTGAACCAGTTTGTTGTGATTGTGGTGTTTGTGTAGAACCTGACAATATATAGTCTAATTCTACTAAAGAACCTGTTTGTATTGTTCAGGTATATACTGGTGCTGTGGTAACCTCTTGTGTTGATTCTTCTTCAATTGTAAAAATTTCTTCAGGTTCTGGTTCAATAATTTCCTCAGAATTTTTGTCTTCTTTATCAAAATATGATTGGATGCGAGCAACCAATTCATTAGCTCCTACTGGATCAATCACACGGTATATACCATACGTAAGACCCAGAATGATAAGTAGCCAGATAATTCTTCTGATCATTGATATTACATAAAAGATAAATCATCTCATACAATTTGTATACTTTTCTTGACATTTTGCAATGCTTTTGCGTTTTGATCTTGTGTCTTGGGCGCTTTTTTTTACAATAGCTATGATTTCATATTGTACCATCCCATGGGAAAGCGTATCATAGCACAGGCACTCCAGCTCGTTATGGAGGATATAAAACTCGTTAGACTTGCGTTTATTACATCTTTTTGCCATTCGTTGATTGTTATATTTCTCTTGCTCTACAATCTCAATAATATGGCAGCAGCAAGATTTGAAAAATGAGTAGCACTATGAGAAATACTCGAATTTATTGTGAGAATTTGAATTAAGGCAAATATTGTTCCACTACTTATCATCATGATTATAGGTCTTTTAATTGGATATGCACTTCTCTATCCTATCTGACAAGCTGCACTTATTCACTATCTTCGTGATCAAAAATTTAGCATTCGTGATGCTCTTTCAAAATGAACAACTACTTTTTTCTCTATGTTTGAGTTTAGTGCACTGGCTGGAACATTTTCGATGAGCACATTTATATTTATTATTATCAGGCTCTTTATGCTTGATATTATTGATAGCATATTCATCCGTATTATCTTTGGTATATGGTGAATAAGTATTTTTATTGTTGCTATACTCTGGCCTTATACGAGATATATTATTGTTATAGAAAAACTAAGTATGTATGATGCTATTAAGCGTAGTGCATTTTATGCTATAAGAAATTTATGACAAACAATAAAGTTTGTTATGATTGAGCTTCTACTCTTGATAAGATTCCTAGTTAATATCCTTATAGTTATCGGTATACCATTTGCACTGATGTATATTGCAAATCGGTTGAATATTATTGATTCTTCTACAGTAGGAACTATTATCATCATCATATCTGTTGGACTACTGCTATGAACTGCATATATCAATGGAATTATCGAAGCTTTTTTTGCGACATATCGATACAAAGTATACGAGAAGATAACTAGTGAGCTAGAAGAATAAAACGAATAAGATAAAAAACCAAAAAAAAATACTACAGATATCCTCTGTAGTATTTTGTCAGTTTGTCTTTTTTTATCTTATTCTCCTTCAGGCACGACAATAGCTATATTGTTGGCAAAATCTCGCCATGCTCCATCTAGAACATGAACTATGAAATTTTTCTTTTCTGATAATTTATAGACAACATATTGCTTAGGTAAAGTATCGTCTTGTGGCAAACGTGTACATTCATAAAGGATAATACTTGGATTGGTATCTAGTGTAGCTTTGTTTGCATATGAAACGATATTTTGTTGTGCATAACAGTTTGATGATGCCAACAGAACATTTTGTGTCACTTCTGACTGAGCAAATGCTATATTTTGTGATGGGAAACTCACTGTATGGCCTCTACTTGACGTAAAAGGAAATGGTTTCTCCAAATTGATAGCAAATTGTGGTACATCAATATCAAACGGGCTTGGAGCGATCACTGGTTGCACTGGGTCTGATCCCACCGGAATTTCTTCTGGTTTTTCTTGTGCTTGTTCAGTTTCCTGTACAACAAATTTTGTTAATAACGCGCTCTGAGGCTGAGAGTAATCAATAACAAGGTCACAGTTTGCTACTTGTGAACCAACAGAACCAGTAATAGCAAGATGAATAACATTCCCTTTGAGCAATAAGCTATAATCATCGATCTCTCCCAATCTACGAGATGCATCTGCACATAAACTTGTTGCTTGTGGTATGACGCGTTGTTCGATAGATTTGATAGTTGGAAAGTCTATTTGTTTACTCAATGCAAGCATAGCAGTTTCACTTGTTTCGTTGAAGAAGTATCCTATCAATCCGTTATTATGTGTAAACCATGAATCGACTTCTGGCATCTTATAAAACGTCATCCCATCTGCAGTAGTAAATACTTTTGATGCAGTATCCGCAAAGCTTGATGCTAGATAATTACAGTCTGTATCTCCCCCATTTTGTGTACAAGCAAAATACTGTATCGTATATACATTTTCTTGTTCATCAGAAAATACTATCTTGCTATTGGATGATTCAGTAATAGCATATTGCATAGCAAATGCCACAGGTAAATAGATCCCTGCACTACGGATATATTGTTCGCTTGTTGTGACATCAACTATATCTGTCGAATCTTCTGGCAACAACACGACACTCTTAACATTAATAATAACTATTCCATCCCTTTCAGAATCGACAACTCACTGTATTTGAACATTTCCCTTATATGCAGATAAGTTGAGGTCTCTACTTTCTAGTCACAGGACTCCATATATAGGGTGTGTTAATGTATGTGTATAGAAACGCAAATCTCCATCGTTCACAATTACTCCTGTCAATGATATTTCGCTTCCGACTTCCAATGATTGTGATTCTACTGCAACAAATTGGTCAGGATCGACTGAAGACATATTGCTCAATCCTACATACAGTAGTATAGTGACTAGCGCTGCTCAAGCAATACTCATAAATAAAACTGGATATGATACTGTTTTTTGTGTCATCAAAGAAAATCAAGGAGTAAAACGTTTCATATGTATACAAATACTCTGCTAATACAAGGCAAGCACACATACTATATCATATTTTACTGTGTTCGTAATAGCTTAATACTATTGCTCTACTATATTTTTGAATAAATAGCTGTGTTGGTATATACTTATGTATTATTTATTTTTCTACTACTATAGCTACCATGGATCAAATACCAACAGAAGCAGTCGCTGAAAAAACATCAGCACTCAGTGATATCATATGAATCGATATCTGAGGGGTAATTTTAAAGATTGTTGGGGCATTGATCATTGTCTTTATATTTATTATGATCGGAAAAGTCCTTGCTGGTATCGTTAAAAGAAATATTATCAATCATAGCTCTATAGAAAACAAGGAACACTCGCTAAGAGTAGGTAACCTCATGCGTGATATTACGTTTTATATAATGGTTATCTTTGCGTTCTTTATTGGGTTTGAGATGGTGGGATTTAATGTTGGACTTATATTATGATGAATATCGTTCTGAGTATGATTAGCTTTCAAAGAAATCCTCTGAAACATGATCGCAGGAATGATGATATTATATACCAAAGAACTTAAACTTGGTGATGTTATAGAAGTAGAAGCTGATAAGACCTACTTTGGAAGGATTGAACAGATTACCATCAGATATACAACGATAAGAACCTTAGATCTCAGACAAGTTATTCTTCCAAATATGACTTTGATATCCTGTCCAATAAAAACATTTAGTGCTGAGAGTATAGTAAAACTCTCCACAGAAATAGGTGTGCACTATGATTGTGATATCGATAAAGCAATGGAAGTTGTTAGGAATACAATCAACCAATTCGATTTTATTAAAGAAAAAGATAGCACCAAAATATATGTAACGGCTTTTGATGACAGTGAAATTGTCATGAAATGTATATTCTTCTTTGACCCTAATGCTTGATTGTTGGCTGACTATGTGATAGGACATATCCATGAAGCTGTTATCAAATCATTTGCTGAGAATGATCTACAAATGGCATATCCACACGTGACATTGACTTTCGACGATCCTCTATATCAGAAAAGTGTCCAGGAACTTTTGAATAAAAACAAAACTACTCAAGTGAAATTTTAATTTATCTGCACAATAGCGAATGGTTGATTTATTGCGAAATGCTCTACTCACTGCTATATCTGAGAATGGCTTGGATCTATTGATAAAATTTTCTCTTGCAGGATTGTCATTGGTGGTATTTTATTATATCATCGTTGTGGTGAGTAATAGAATAGAACAAAAAATTATTGGGGATACTATCGATCAAAACAAATATACACTCAGAACAGCTAAACTTTTGGGACAGATTGTCTTTATATTTCTTATGATATGCGCATTTCTTATATCACTTGAGATTGTCTGACTGGATACGGCACTGATATTATGATGAATGACTATCGCTATTGGATTTGCGATGGAAACAACGATGGGCAATATGATTGCTGGCGTTATTCTTCTCTGAAATCCTCACTTAAAAGTCGGACAAATGATAAAATTATTGGGATCTGTTAATGAAATGGGGAAAGTCGAAGAGTTTAATATCAGATATACTGTCATAAGAACTCTTCATAAACAAAGACTTATCATACCAAATAGAACTCTCCTCCATACACCAATCCAAACAAAGAAAACTGAGCCACTTATTAGAGCAGAAATACATATAAGTATTGCTCGTCATTATGATCTCGAAATGATCAAAAAAACTCTTACAGACTGTATCAATAGTAATGAATTTGTCTCCCATCATGATCAAACAGCAGTCCATATCCATGGATTCAGTACAAAATGATATGATCTCACTTGCTACTATTTTTATAGCCCGATAAAAACCAAAAAGGTAGACTTTTTGATAAGTTCTCAGATCAGACATGATATTTCCAAAACATTTGCTGAAAGAAGAATTTCATTCTCCTACCCTCGTCAAACAATGAGAGTGATTCCTGCTGACTAAGCAAGAATTCCTGACAACAACAAACGCTCAACTCCGACATTGGTTTGGAGTTGTTTTTTTACGGTTAATCGATGAGTGACCTGCGTCATATCACGTGTAGCAATTTGAGCAATCCATGCATCCAAAAATATATGGAGATATCCTGCTTTATGTATCTTGGACAATGCAGCGTATTGTTGTTGTTTGGATGTCTGATCTTGGAGTGCTTGGACAGCTTGGAGAAAAATCTTTTGGATAGTGTCATCCATATCGAACAATTGGCTCAATACTCCTGGTCTTCCCATTGCCATACGGATAAAGAGGTCTTCCAATACTGTATTATCTAGGCTCAATCATTTGGTAGTTGCATATGCTTGCATCTGTGTATCAGTCAATGCTTGAAACGGTACAACGATAGCCCTCGAAACGATTGTTTCCATAATCTGTGCAGGATGTGTCGTCGTTGCGATAATAATTCTTCCTGGTAGTGGCTCCTCTGCTGCTTTAAGAAAGGCATTGGCAGAGCTGAGATTCATTCTTTCTATATTTTCAAGTAAGACAGCTTTCTTCCCTCAAGCAGGACTGTATTGCAACCAAGTAATGATCTCTCTCATAGTCGTATCTTTGTACTGTGTTTCATCATCAAATATTATCGTATCAGACTCAGAGCCAAGCTTCCCGACCTTCAATGTATGTGGCTTTCCTATTTTAGTGGTCATATCTTGGACAAAAAGAAAATCCTGCATATAAAACATCCCCAAGACCTCATGTATCAGTTCTTGGACGAACGTGGTCTTACCGATATTTTTTGGTCCGGTGAGAAGTAGGAAAATTGGCTTATTTTTCTGTCCTACATCGAGCGATTGGACTATCTTGCGAATAGTATCTTGTGCGAAGGTGTTTCCGTGGATCATGCTCCTCATAATAAATAAAAAAGCTACCTGTATGGTAGTTATCTATAACGTATTTACAATAATAATACTTATTTTATTTATGATAGCATCTTATGCATAATTCCGTTCAATAACTTCGCTGAACCATCATCGGCGTATCTTTTGGCGAGTTCAACAATTTCGTTGATGATGATTTCTTTGGGAGTGTTGAGGACTTTGTGTTCTGCATATCATAAGACAAACAATGCTTTGTCTATCGTATCCATTTGGGCAAAAGAAAATGTTGTTGCATGTGTATCAACTATCTGAGCTACTGCTGTATGATACAGATCAAACGCTGCCATCATCTTTACGGTATATTCCATATCTACCTGACCTTTCCATTTATCAAAAACATAGTCTGCGAGGTAATCCAGTACATCATCAGGGTTTTCATGATTATAATCGTTCAGCAATCCCACAAGCAGATCATGCTGTTCATTGAAATCTTCATGATCGGGAAATGTGTGAGCAAGTGCTAACGAACCCTTTATCAGCTCATCATCATTTGCGATTAACAAAAAAAAGTAGCGTTGATAAAAATAACTCAACACTACTTTTCTTGCATGTATTCTATGAGAAATATCCATAGAGGTATATGAGTATTAAAGATCACGAGTAATAATAGTATGCAATGTAGTTATTTTGAACTATCCGAATCCATCTTTGTGAGGAGGAGTATAACGACGACGTGGCAATCTTATTTAACACAAGATTGCTTTGTCCTCCTTCGTCGTCCTCGCAAAGACGTAGATATTTGATGATTAAGCGTCAACGATTGTTGATGATGACTTAGTCTTGATAGTCAAAACTTGTTTTCCTTTGTACTTACCTGACTTCAAACATACATGATGTCCAAGTGCATATTCACCAGAATCTTTAGACACAACAAGGTTAAGTCTATTTTGAAGTTTCTTGAGTGTTAGTCTCTGTCGCATACCGTGTCTTCTTCTTGTTCTTGATTTTGATACTTTCTTTTTTGGTACTGCCATGGTAATATATTGAATTATTAAAGTTGCTAGCTATAGGTTATAATTATTTAGTTTTCTTTGCTGCTGGTTTTTTAGCTGCTGGCTTTTTTGCTGGAGCTTTAGCTGCTACCTTTGCTTTTGGCTCAGCTTTTGCTTTAGTTGGAGCGGCTTTTTTAGCTGTTGGCTTTTTAGCTGCCTTTGGAGCTAGTTCTTTTGCTACTTTTGCAACAACAGCTTTTTTTTCTTCTCCATGAGGAACGATGTTTACTACCGTCTTCAAATATTTTCTTCCATCAAATCTTAATACGTTTCTTTTACTGAAAGTTACTACTCCATCAATAGTTGCATGGATAGTAGCATCTCTTCCAAGATATGTATTTTCTCCTGATACAAATTTCTCACCTTTTTGTCTAATGATGATGTTTCCTGCAACAGCTTTTTGTCCTCCAAAGAGTTTGACTCCTCTATATTTTGGATTGGAATCTCTTAAGTTTTTTGCTGATCCAGCTGCTTTTTTATGTGCCATTGTATTACCCTATATATAAAACATATGCGTCGATGATAGTTATTTACCTAACAAAGTCAAGATTTTTATTCGTCACCCATTTCAAGGATATCTTCAATATCTTCTCCTTGGTATTGTTTTCTGTATACATCTCCTACTGGCAACAATCTACCAATAATTACGTTTGACTTCAAGTCAGACAAGTCATCAATAGATCCTTGTAGCGACGCTCAAACCATTACTCTGATAGTTTCTTGGAATGACGCTGCAGACATCCATGAATCAGTCGCCTTTGCGATATTGGTCAATCATAGAGCCAATCTCTTTCCTTTTGATGGAGTTTTTCCCATCTCAAGTAATTCTTGATTGACACGAATAAAGTCCCAATATTTTGCATAGGTACCTGGGATGAAACTTGAATCTCCAGAATCTTCTACGAATACTTTTGAGAATATTTGTCTTACAATCACTTCGATATGTCTATCATTTACATCTTGTCCTTGTGAACTATATACTTTCTTTACTTCCTTGATAATGTATTTTTGTGCTTGGAGATCTCAAACGATATCCATGTATTCTCTGACATCTAACGATCCTGATGTCAATACTTCTCCTTTGTATACTTTTTGTCCATTTTCTGTCTTACGAGGAGCGAGTCCAGTCAGTATCTTTGTTACTGAATCTTGTAGTCCAAGAACAACATGGTCCTTAGCAACTTTAAGAATAACTCATGCTTCGGTTACTTTTAATTTACTTCTTCCTGCTGTAGCATATACAGCTCATTTTGCTAATACTTCTCATTTTTTTACAGTAATTTCGTATTTATCTTTCACTAGATATGTCTTGTTTTCATACTCTGATGTAATAGTCATATATTTCAATCTTCATTTTTCTGTGAAGGATATCGTCCCGTCAAATGGAGAGATGATCGCTGGGTTTTTTGGTTTTCTTACTTCAAATAATTGAGCAATTCTATCGATACTTTGTGTCATATCTCATTCTTGCGATCCAGCAACTCATCATAAGTGGAATGTGTTCATCGTCAGCTGTGTTGTTGGTTCTCCGATAGACTGCGCTGCGATAACTCCAACAGGAACTCACACTGCAACAGCTACTCTTGTTGAAAGATCCATACCATAACATTTTTGACATACTCCACCAACTGTCTTACAGACGATAGGTGTTCTTGCTTTAATCATATCAACTTCTCCATCTTCGATAAGTTTAATATTTTCTTTATTAAGAAGATCTCCTTGTTTGAGGATAACTACCCCATTGTTATCATGGAGATCACTAGCCAAAGTCCTTCCATAGATCATATCCAAGAAATCTTCTCCTCTCATCTCTGCCTCGTCTCTTGAAATTGTAATAAAATCAGTTGTTCCACAATCTTCTTCTCTCACAATAACTTCTTGTGATGAATCACAAAGCTTTCTTGTCAAATATCAAGATTCTGCAGTTCTCAATGCAGTATCAGCCTTTCCTTTTCTTCCTGAATGGGCTGAGATAAAGTATTCAATTGGTCTGAGTCATTCGACAAAACTTCATTTGATAGGAAGTTCAATAACCTCTCCTTTTGGATTAACGACCAATCACTTCATACCTGAGATCTGTACCGTATTGGTTACTGAACCTCTCGCTCATGAATCAATCATACTAAACATATCATCACCTGCAAGACTCAATTCTCTTACATAACTTTCAACTTTTCCTTTGATGTCACTCCATACTTGGATGATCAATCTATGTTTTTCGTGTTCAGTATAAAATCCTTTGTAGAAAAGACTATATATTTCATTTGCTCTTTCATCTCCTTGGAGCATCAATTCTTCTTTTTCTTTTGGTACTTTCATATCCAAGACATTGATAGATGTCGCAGAAAGTGTTGCGAACTTGAATCCATAGTTTTTAATCATATCCGCTACGTTCACTGTTTCTTCCATCCCGTATGCATCAAAGATCATACTTAGAATCTTTTTAAGATCTTTCTTCTTTACTGTTTGATTAACAAATCTTATTTTTTCTGGTAAGATTTCATTAAATAAGACTCTTCCAACTGTTGTCGTAATATGTTCTCCGTTGTATGCGAGAGTAATAGTATTTTTGATAGCAATACGTTGTGCATTGTATGCTTCCATAACAGCAGTAATAGATTCAAACATACCTGCATGTATGGGTGTATGTGTAAAGTCATCAGTCAAGAAATAGATACCCAAAACCATATCTTGTGAGTGGGTAATTGTTGGTTCTCATGATGCTGGTTTCAAAATATTTTTATCCGCAGCGATCAATTCTCTTGCTTCTCTTTGGGCTTCATCTGAAATTGGCAAATGTACCGCCATCTGATCTCCATCGAAATCGGCATTGAAGGCCGGACAGACAAGCGGATGTATTCTAATAGTTTTTCCTGGCATCAATTTTATTTTGAATGCTTCTATCGACAATCTATGAAGAGTTGGCGCACGATTCAAAAGAACATATTTATCTTTGATAACTTCTTCAAGGAATTTGAGGGCGATAGGTGCTCCATCTTTAATAAGTTTTTCTGCTTGTTTTGGTGTATAGACAATCTTCTTTTCGATCAATTTTCCGATAATGAATGGGGTAAACATTCTCACTGCGATATACAATGGAAGTCCACATTCATTCAATTTCAAATCTGGACCGACAGTAATGATCGATCTACCTGAATAATCAACTCTCTTTCCAAGAAGGTTTTTTCTAAATATACCTTCCTTTCCTGAAAGCATATCAGATAACGACTTAAAGACTTTAACACCAGAACCAGTTCTTCCCGCTCCTGCCTTTTCTCCAACCAATAAGTTATTTACTGATTCTTGGAGCAATCTAATTTCATTTTTCTTTACAACATCAGGCATACCTACCTGGATCATTTTTTTCAATCTTATATTTCTCATCAGCACACGCCTGTAGAAAAGGTTTACATCAGATGATGCAAACTTTCCTCACTCGAGCTGTACAACTGGTCTGAGATCAGGTGGAATAACCGGAAGTTTTCTAATAATCATATTTTCTGGTTTTACTCCAGAAACATGAAGATTGATAAGTAATTTTATCAATTGGAATGCTTTTTTTCTTTTTTCTTCTGATTTGATTGTTGGAAATTCTTTTACTTTCAATTGGATTTCTTTTTCTACATCGATCTTTTTAAGCATCTTCAAAATAGCCTCAGGACCAGATGCGAACTGTACAATATCATTAAATTGATTAAAGATATTTCTATAATCACTTTCCAATATTGTCGCACCAAATCTCAAATCAGCGATGATAGATTTAATTCTGTTAAACTCTTTTTCGAGAGAAAGTTTGTTGTCATTATACAGTCTTATCGTATCATCTTTTTGTTTTTTCTTTACTGCAGCTTCAAATTCTTCTTGATATACTTCATCAAGTTCTTTCATCTTTGCATCAAAATCTTCGGCAATTTTTGCTTTGATACTATCTAATCCATCTTTATTTACTTCATCAACAACAGCATATTTAACAAAACTCAATATCTTGTCAATTTCATTAGCCGACAAACCAAGAAGCTGGTGTGCTCATCCTGATGGACTTGATTTATACCATGCATGCAATACTGGCACAGCAAGATCGATATGTCACATTCTTTCTCTTCTTACTCTTGATGTTGTTACTTCAACACCACATCTTTCACAGATGATACCTTTATATCTTACTCATTTGTATTTTCCACAGGCACATTCATAGTTTTTTACCGGACCAAAAATAGCCTCACAAAACAATCACTTTGGTTTTGGTTTACCTGTTCTATAGTTTACAGTATCTGGATTGTCTACTGCGCCCTTTGACCATCTTTCAATGTCTTCAACCGATGCTAACGTAACCATCAATCACTGAAATTTTTCTTTGTGCATGAGGGGGAATTAATGGGGTAAAGGAGCTATAAGTGCTGGGTAATTTACTATATACCATTCACAATCCATTATCTACAAATCTATTCTATGTCTCCAAAATCTTCCATTTCTTTAATAACATTATCTATAATTTCACCTTTTTCATCAGCAACAGTTTCATTGATATCTGTGGTATTTTCATCTTCTTCTACTTGTGAATCCATCACTCAAGACAATCCGAGTTTGACAATCTTATCTATTCTATTTTGATGAGCCAATGCCAATTCATCTCTTGATAATGTTGTAACATTTTGTCACAATCATTTGAACAAGTATGTTACCAAGTTGAATGATTCTGGGAGTCATCCTATTCTTATATTATTTCATTTGATAATAGATTCATACATCTTATTTCTTCCGATAACATCATCGGATTTTACCGTCAACATTTCTTGAAGTGTATAAACAGCAGAATATGCTTCCAATGCCCAAACTTCCATCTCTCAGAATCTCTGTCATCATTGTCTTGATTTACCTCCCAATGGTTGTTGGGTAATCAATGAATATGGTCCAACAGATCTGGCATGGATCTTATCTTCCACCATATGTACAAGCTTGAGGATATGCATATATCCAATAGCTATTTTTTGATGATATGCTTCTCCTGTTCTTCCATCATAAATAGTGAACTTCAAATCTTCTGGCAATCCAGCTTTGACTGCAAGTTCTCTAATATCTTGTGCACCAAATCATGAGAACATTGGTACAGCAAACTTTACTCATAATGCTTTAGCTATTACTCATAACTGTGCTTCGAACAGCTGACCAATATTCATACGTGAAATTACTCACAATGGATTTAAACACATATCAACTGGTTCTCCATCTTCGGTAAATGGCATATCCTCTTCTGGAACAACAATCGCTACGATACCTTTGTTTCCATGTTTTCCAGCTAATTTATCTCCCACTTCAATCTTTCTTGTTGTCGCAACATATACTTTGATCTTTTTTCTTACTCCTGCCATAAGATTATCTCATTTTTTAGCGTCAAGAATCAATACATCAATTACCTTTCCTTCGCTTCCTGCTGGCATATATAATGATGTATCTTTTACGTTTTTTGATTTATCACCAAATATTGCTTGTATTAATTTTTCTTCAGGACTGAGTTCTCACTCACTTTTTGGTGTAATTTTACCTATCAATATGTCTCCACCTTTTACTTTGGCTCCGATTCTTACAACACCATCATCATCTAAGTTACTTAATTTGTTCATAGAAACTCATGGGATGTCATTGGTCGTTTCTTCAGGTCAAAGCTTAGTGTCAGCAACCTCAATTTCATATTCTTCTATTTGAATAGACGTTAGCTCATCATCTTTTACCAATCTTTGTGAGATAACAATCGCATCTTCATAGTTATATCATTCCCAAGGAACGAACGCTATCTTTAGCATCTTTCCTAGAGCCATTTCACCATCAACAGCACATGGACCTTCAGCAAGAAGATCTCCTTGTTTAACTTTTTGTCCGATAGTTACGGTTGGCACTTGGTGCATTGTTGTTTTGTGATTTGATCTTTCAAAGTTAAGTAATTTGTATTCTTTGGTTCCCGATTTATATTTTACTTTGATTCTTTTTCCATCAACGTAAATCACTTCACCAGCTGCGTCTGCAGTGATGATTGCGTGTGTCATAGCAAGAATATCTTTTTCCAATCCTGTTCCTACAAGTGGTCTATCGTTTTTCAACAACGGAAGTGCTTGTCTTTGTTGGTTGGTCGCAACTGCAGCACGTACCGCATCGTTATGATTTACAAATGGAATCAAAGATGTATTTGGTGAGAATATTTGTGATGGGTTAACATCGATATGCGTCATGTCGCTCACATGGAAAACTTTCATGTCATCAAAATGCCTACCAGCAACACGCTTGCTTGTAAGATTGTTGTACGCATCCAATGTCGTTGTCGCATCAGCAATATATGCTTTTTCGTCCATTTCTGGGGAAATATAGTCTACATCACCAGTAAAGAATGCTTGTACTTTAATGGTTGTTTTTCCTTTTCCGTAGTGTTTTTCTATCAACTTTGCTGCTTTTTCATCAATATATTGATCTTCATCTATGATAAGCTTTCCCGTCTCTTTCCCCTTCGTATCCAATTCATACACAGGACGACGAGATATTCTATTGATCAATAATTCTGCTTTTGCTGCAATTTCATGATAGAGTTTCAATGCTGGTGTTTCCAAAAATCCTTCTTCGTTTACGACGCTATACAAGGCTTGATAAATTACCAAACCGATATTTTGTCATTCTGGTGTTTCAATTGGACATATTCTTCCATAGTGTGATGCATGAACATCACGCACTTCAAACTTCGCGGTTTCTCTCTTGAGTCAACCAGGTCATAGTGATGTTATTCTTCTCTTGTGTTCTATTTCGGACAATGGATTGATTTGATCAAGGAACTGTGCCAATTGTGATGTAGCAAAGAAGCTCTTGATTGAGTTATCAATTATTTTGAAATTAACGATATCAGTGATTTTAATAGGATTTTCTGCATTGAGAATACTCATCTTTCCCTTGATACTCTTTACAAATTTTCTCATAACAGGTTGTAAATGTGAGTGGAGAATTTCTCCCATTGGTCTAATACGTTTGTTTGAAAGATGATCTGCATCATCAACGTAGTACCCTTTCTTAATATTTGATAAGTTAATCAAATATTTGAATGCTCCTACCATATCTTCTAGGTCAAATACATTAGCGTTTGGTGCGTCAAATGATCTTTTGAGCCCAAGTTTTGCATTGATTTTACGTCTTGCTATTCTTCCAAGATTGATTCTTTCTGGATCGAGAAACTGTGTTCTGATATAGTCAAGCGCACTTTCTGGATCAACTAATTCTCCTGGTCTAATCTTATTGTAGATAAACTCAGCAGCAGATAATGCATCTGTTGTTGTATCTTTTTTCAATGTAATTTCTACATAGTCTGTATCATCTTCATCGATCGTGTCAGCAAAAATTTGTTTGATACTTTCGTCTGTTTCAAGACCAAATACTCTCAAAAGTGTTGTTAATGGAAATTTTCTTGATTTATTTAATCTCGCTACAACGACTCATGACTTTTCTACCTGTACTTCTAACCATGGCCCTCTTTCTGGAATCAATTTGAAACCATATTTTAATTCTCTCATAGAGAAAAATATACCGTATGATCTTACGATTTGAGAAATAATTACTTTTTCGATTCCATTAATAACATAAGTAGCGGATGGAGTCATCAACGGCAATACTCCAATATTAGCACGTTTGCTAAACAAGGTTGTCTTCGTTGTTGAATCAACCAATTTAACTTTTCCTGTAATAATACCACCATAAGTCATCTCTTTCTTCTTACATATCGCTACAGTCTCGATAGGGTCAGATACCTTTATTTCAGATATACTTACATACATATTTTCTCCTGCAAGATCCCAAACAGGATCTATGGCAGAAAACAATTGATGAAGATATTTATTTATAAATACCTCATATCATGTTTTTTGCAAACCCAACAAATCAGGAAATCATACAAATTTCCTTGCCTCTTTGAGATAGATTCTTCCATCTTGTTGTGTATAGCCTGCAAAAATGTCTGCTTTTGGTACGGAAACTGTCTTTGTTGTTGAAGCCGTCGCAGTACTGCGAGGTAAATCTTTTTTGGTAACAGTTGTTTTTGTAATTTTTTTTGTAGCAGTTTTTTTTCACGCCATGACGATGATTGGTTTAAGAAATATAAACGACAATACTGAAAAAATGAGAAAATAATGCTATTATCCTCTCTGTGGAGTGAGTTGTTTTCTCCCTTTTGCTCTTCTTCTTGCCAACACCCTTCTTCATGCTTTTGTTTCCATTCTTGCTCTGAATCCGTGCGTATGCAATCTCTTATGTCGTTGATATTTTCTTACTCTTCTGAGTTTACTTGCCATTGGATTGTATTATGAATATGTAAAGATGATACTATTTTGTATAGTGAAGCAATCACATCTCTCTTGCTCTAAGAATAATAGATCTTAACTTCTTTTGAACACTTACTGAGTTGTTTGTATATTTACTTGGTTTCATACTTCCAAATCTTGTCATGTATTTTTGCAACATTGGAAGAGATTTTCGTGATATATACTTGTGATTTCTTTCGTCGATGAAGAATGTCAACTTCTGTCCAAACTTCGTGTCTTCCCATGATGCAATAATTGCCTCCAATTCTTTATGTAATGTATCAAAATGATAGAATACTTGCGTATTGGACATAGAGAAAATAAAGTTTCTCAAAACACCTTTGTTATATAACAAAGATTTTCTGATCTCAACGAGCAACGATTCATCTCATTGGAAATAATATGACACAAAATGTGCTCTATTGTTTCCTCTTTCTCCTCATAGATCATGTGTCAATTCTCTCAATCCAACATCATCTGTATCCAAGATATTTGATCATAACACAGCCTCAACTTCCTTAAGAAGAGTCTTGCGATCTGTGTCTTTTAGCGATGGATTAACCATCAAAACCAACTCATACTTTTTCATGTATACCTAGCTATGATAATAAAACTATACCGACCATCTTATATATTTTCTAATAGTTACTCCTGTAGGAAGGATTTCTTTTACTTTCTTTGATCCATCTCTAATAAATTCCTGTTCCAATAGAACATGCTCTGATAATGCTTTTTGCATTTTTCCAGCAAGAATCTTTTCAACCATATCTGCTGGTTTTCCACTTGCAATAAGTGCTTCACGTTCTCCAGCAACCACCGCTTCTTTCTCTGCAGCAGGCACTTCGTCAATATTCAAATAAGTAGGATTCATTGCAGCCACTTGTAAGGCAACCTCTTTTGCAGCAGTTTCTGCTGCTTCTCCTTCTCCTTGGTAATAGACAACTGAGACTACTCTATTTCCTGGATGGTTATACACATATGCATTGTCTGTATGTACATAGACATCAACCAATCTCAAATTTTCTCCTATTTTTGCGATAGCATCAGCAACCATAGAATGCAAACTATCCGCAATAGTTGTATCTAAAGCATCCAATGATGCAATATTTTTATCTACCTGTAATAATTTTTCTAAGATAGTATCAACTAATACTTGAAACATATCGTTCTTTGCTACAAAATCCGTTTCACACAACAGTTTTAATCCTGCATGTTTCGCATCTTTTGTCGCAAACTTTACGATTCCTTCATGAGTTTCTCTATCTGCTTTTTTTGCAGCTTTGAGTGCTCCACTTTTTTGGATAATCTCATTGGCAGCATCAAGATCTCCGTTTGCTTCGATCAAAGCCTCTCTACAATCTTTCAAAGAAGCCAATGTAGCATCTCTCAATTGCTTGAGAACTTGCATATCTATTTTCATCTTCTCTCGTTTAGAAATTAAAATTATGTATCTGTATTGGATTCGTTATTTTGTTCTGGCAAATCTTCTCATTGTATATGGATAGTCATATCAAATATCTGTAGCAATCGTCCTCATACACCCACAAATAGTGGAATCTGAGCCTGTTCTACTGTATCATATGCGATACCATCCCACGCTTGTTTTATATACAATCATACAACCACAAGCATAGCAACAATAACCAATCGACCAATAAACCAAATAATAGGCAAAAACAATAACACCACTGATACCAATACAACCAACATAAACACAAGCCATCGACCCAATGCTTGCCTTAAGTGAAAATACTCAAAACCAGACATATCAGACTTAGAAAGACTCAACAAAAGACCTATTCATGCGTACATCATCACTCACTTTTTCTTTTCTGCACTTCAAGGAATATATGATGATACTCATGGTCTACTGCTTTTAGCTGTTCCAGAAGGCTGTTGCATAGATGGATAGTTTTTATGATAAGAGGTATTGTAATACAAAATCAAGACTCTTGTATCCAGCAATATTTGCTAATACGAGGTTGTTTGGGTCCCAAAATTTAGAGAAGTTGGTTGATGCGATAACAACAGAATCCAATGATTTCTTTTCGATTTCTTGGATAAGACTAGTCATCATTTGACCATCTACAACAACCACTAGATCAGGAATACTTTTCAATCCAGTTACACCTTTATATACTCTCTCTGCTTTTGCAAGCTTTCTTTTGTGAGTAAGTTGTTCCTTTTTTGTCAATGATGTGAAATCTTCACTTACGATAAACGCACGAAGATCATTCATTGTAGATATTCTCTTGTGAAGTGTATCAAAATTAGTCAAAAACCCAGCAGGAACCTTATGATTAAGGAAGTGAACACCTGACTTAGTTGCTAACTGATCTAATTCATTTCTGTACATTTGCTTTTCCGCAACGACCAATACCTGCTTCCCTGCTTTTCTCATCGCATGGATTTTTTCTCTTGCAGATTCCAATTGTTGTTTTATGTGTTCTGGATCGATAACAACCAATCCACTAAACACACCAGCTCGGTACTTTTGTGTCTTAGGATGTGCTTCATTTTTGAGTGTACCGATATGTGCTTTGGCTTCAATGATTTGTTCAACTGAGACTGTCATATACAATACTCATTAGATGTAAAAAACTCTAGACCCTTGTCTAAAATTATTTGAAGCTTACTGTTGCTCCTGCTTCTTGTAACTTCGCTTTGATAGTTTCTGCTTCTTCAGATTTTACACCTTCTTTTAGGATAGTTGGTGCTTTTTCTACTAAGTCTTTTGCTTCCTTCAAACCAAGACCCATCAATTCTTTTACAACTTTGATAACGTTGATTTTTTGTTGCCCGATTTCTGTCAATTCAATATTAACAGTATCAGAAGCAGCAGCATCTGCACCAGCATCTGCACCAGCTCCAGCCATAACCATGGCTCCAGCAGCAGCGCTTACTCCAAATGCTTCTTCCAAACCTTTAACCAATTCGTTTAATTCTACAGCAGTCAAACCTTTTACGAGTTCAAATACTTTTTCTACATTTTTAGACAATTCCATGATTATAATGTTATAATAGATAAAGATACTTAGTAAATAGAGTATAATGTTGTTATGCTTCAGGCGTTGGTTCAACAGCGTCTGTAGTTTCTTGTACAGCTTCTTGTGCTACTGGAGCTGATTGTTCTGGAGTAACGACTTCTTCTGATACAACTTCCTGTGATGTTTGTACAACTTGTGCTACTGAAGCTTCAGCTTGTTCTACTACTGGAGCAGGAGCTGATTGTTCTTTAGCAGGAGCGGCTTGTGCATCTTTCTTTGCGATCTGATCAACAACTGATGCCAATGATTGCATAGGATACTTGAGTAAGAACATCAATTTGGAGATAAGTTCTTCTTTTGAAGGAACATTCGCCAGTTCATTGACATAACTACCATCTTTCCATACTTTTTCGAATCGTCATCCCAAGAAGGTATAACTAGATCCTTTGTCTGCTTTTTTCAATTCTTTCAACGCTTTATTGACAGCTTTTAATGGTCCAAATTCATCTTCTTGACTGTTAGCAGTAATAAGAAGGATAGATCCAGGAACATCGTCCATAGATACTTCAGGAAGACCAGCTTCCTTGATTGCTCTTAAGAACAATCTCTTTCTTACAACTACATATCTTCCATTAGCGATTTTGATGGTTTTTCTCACAGCAGTAGCTGTGGGTACTCACACACCTGATTGTTGAACAATCACCGCATTGGATGCAGCATTAAGATCGGACACATACTGTTCAATAAGCGATTTCTTTTTGCTTTTGCTAATTGCCATTCTTTGTGAACAGTTGTGAAATAAAAAACAAAAAAACTCTTTTGTGTACACACAAGACAAAAAGAGTTACATCGCCAAATTTACGTTGGCTTTATATATATGTAAACCTCGGCGGGAATTACCGTCCTGACTAATCAGAACAACCTGCTGTCTTTGGTGTGTTGACAACGACTGTACAGATCTAGACATGGAATGCAAGGGATTTTTTAGAAAATATTGGTTTTTTGTTTTGTTATAATTATTTCACTTATCAAGAATATTTTTATGGTAGATCTCTGACTGGGCGAACATTGCAAGAACCATCTCCTGAACCCCTACTCCATCCATTTTCTACAAATGCCAAGACTATGGACTTTGAACTTGAATTAGTTTTTTGTGCAGTTCGATAACGTCAAACTAAGCCAGTTAATAATTCGAAGTATTCATATTTCTCAATTCACGGCATTTGCGCCATCATTGCATTATATTCTGAATTCACGGGGTCAAATTTTTGCTCATTTTCCTCTGTAAATTCTATATCTCTTGGTAATCTCCAACCACCTTTCATCTTTTCTACAATATCATCTGCTTGAGATTTTGTTACATCTATTATGATATCAGCAATTCTTATCGCAAGTTTGATCTTATGAAACTCTATCTGTCACATACTTATAGTCACTCTAGATGACAATTCTTTTCTTTCTTTTGGACTCAATCTATTGTAAAGCTCTTTTTGTCAATCTGTGAGTTGATCAATAGAAACTCCACAGAAAGTTTCTTGTTGATTCTCTACCTCTTTCTTAGGTGCTGATGGTTCTGTCGTTGTGATAGGTGTTGATTTACCTATGGGTTCTGATCCACCTAATGGCGACCTATTTGGTGTGGTAGTTTCTCTTCTTGTTCTGTGTGTAAAAAATTCTTGATTGTATCGATAGTATGTTGGATTTTTTTGCTTGTCCATGACTACATAACAAGGTATATCACTTGGAATATGTTCTCATTGGAGGAAAATAGGAATATTTTCAAAGGAAATACTATTATAGTTTTCACATAAAGTTTTAAGTGTTGTTTTTGTTGTAGGAATATATTTATTTCTCTCCTGTCCCATCACATCAGGCGATCAGAAAAACACAGCAGATAAGGCAATTGCCGTCATAAGTTTTTTTCACTTTTCTCATCGCGATGATCATCGACTGTGGGGTGATTGTTTCATCTAACATTATATAGTAAAAAATCTATTTACATTATGACCATTTATATTAAAAAGTCAATTCTTTTTTCTCCTGTATTGTAATCGAAACACAAAAAACCCTCAAATAAGCCTATAACTTATCCCTGCTCCATCATTACTCTCACAAAACAGAAAATAGAAACAATCCAACAATAGATATGGTAACACAAATAAGTCAACTACCATACATATAATATACAAGAAGATAGAATAATCAGCACACAATAGTATGGACTTTGTCGATGTTTTTGTTAGTTATGGGTATATATTCTGTGTTTTTACCTAATCGAGACGCTCAAAGTATGCCTACGTTGAAGAAGTTTTCTATATCTCTAGTGGTATTTGTCTACATATTTTCCTATATCATATACAATTTTGTTATTGGTGGAGTACGCGCAGAGAGTACTAGCCAACATACCAACATCGTTGCAGTTTTTGTCGATAAAGATATCTACAATACGATCTCTAGCGATATCCAGCGATATGCTAGTAGTTATATCCAGTGACGCATATCCAACACCAAAGCAACGGTATTCCCTATCAATACACAGACATTTAAAGCCAAAGATATCGTTAAACTCCTCGAAAACATCTATTTTGATGGTGAACAGAACAAAACGAGTAAACTTATCGGAACAGTTCTCATAGGAAATATCCCACTTCCTGTTGTCAATCACGAAAACTTCATCTTCCCTAGCATCTATCCGTATGTAGACTTTGAAGAACAACAATACATATATAATGCGCAGACTGAATTTTTTGAGTACAATGCCAATCCAAATGCTCAAGCAGAGATCTGGCATGGTATGATAAATTTTAAAACTGATACAGCCGCCTATACACAATACTTTGATAAACTCAAAACATACGCAAACAATCCTGCTGCCTTTGTAGATGCAAAGATATGGTATGATGATTTCTCTGCGCTGAAGAGATATTTTGTGGAAGGCAATCTGCAACACTATAGCAATAAGCACATCTTTGCCGAAGATACGGCATACAAGAGATTTTCATCATTTTTCCTCAATATCCTCCAATGAAATCGTAATCAAGATATCGCCGGGATGTGAGCCAAGCTTGCAGGTGGATTAAGTAGTGCACTCAATACACAAGCAGAATATACTGACGATAATGTTACCGCATATAATCAAGCACTCATCGCCTATGGGAGTACTATGAATACGCTGTTTACTGATAGTTGATCGGCACTTACCAATGCTGGCGAGACGCCAACCTACACATTATTCCTTGAAAACATCATCCCTGAGTTTCTCAAGTGATATGGCACATTGTTTGGTGATATCTACAGCCAAACGATGAGAGACAATATCTT
>Ga0335396_10001494_pt1 | contig 29814 bp, 24 predicted proteins | sample FRY02_FD_205743 | JGI IMG/M metagenome (GOLD analysis project Ga0335396, IMG submission 205743) | Freshwater microbial communities from Lake Fryxell liftoff mats and glacier meltwater in Antarctica - FRY-02 (spades assembly) (version 2) | ecosystem: Environmental > Aquatic > Freshwater > Ice >... | reverse complement strand
GTTGCTCGATACTTCGATCATAGACCACGAATTTGGGGCATGAAGCGCTTTTAGTGTCTTCATGCCTCACTCATTTTTACCCTCAATCCCAGGTGGTTGCGGCTTTCCAGGCCATTGGGACAGGCTCAAGCTAAACAAAACCAAGCCGGAAAAGGCACAGTGGAGCAAAGAGAGAAAGGCTGAGCCGAGAGCAGCCGCCTGAGCATCTGCAAAAGATCAGCAGCTGGAGGAAAGAAACAAACCAAGAGGCGAAGCCATGCCCGCGAGAGGAGGTAGAGCGCGAAAGAAGACGGTCGCGAACATCAAAGAGCCGCGAAGAGGTCATCAAGCAGTCAAGAGAAGGCCATCATGCCGCTCGAAAATCTGCGCAAGTTCGCGGAAAACGCCCCGATTGAAAAACGCCCGCCTTTGGGACAGGCTCTCCTTAGGATCTGGAGTTCGCCAGCCAGAGCATGCGCTTGTTCGGCTTGGTGCGCGGACCGTTCGGCGCGGTCACACCCAGCACCCTGCCGTCGTCGCCGCAAAAATCGCGTAGTCGGTTACGGAAGGTCTCAAGCGAATGGCCTTCGGCGCTACGGACGAGGTCTGCTGGGTTTGTGGCTGTTTTTTTCGGGCTTTACCTTGTTGGAGGCTACGATGAGCGAGGCGCGGAGTCAACGAAGGAGGCGGAGCAACGGGGCTACTTCAATGATTAAACAAGAACGCTGGGGAGTTGATCAAGGCCCAGGCCAGATCCTGCGCGGCGGTCAGACGTTTGTTGCCGAGCTGTGTCTGACTCAGGTCGGCGTCGCGGCGGAGCTGGATGAGTTTGGGGTCGAGGGAGATGGGGTTTTGAGATTGGATGTGCTTCGTTTCGAGAGCGATGAGCTGAGGATCGACAGGCAGCGGCTTCTTGGCGGCGGCGATGGCCTTCTTCTGCGTATTGTAGTCTTTGAATTGGAGGAGGAAGTGCTCGGTGAGAAGTTTCGTCTGCTCGGGGGTGCGTTTGGCGGCTTTGAGGGCGGCGGCGACGGCGGCTGGCGTGCCGAAGCGAACGGTGGGGCTTGTGGTGATCCAGAGACGGAAGCGGCCGGGGTTATACATGCCGTTCTGCAAGCCGGAAACCATCTGGATGGTGAAGCTGGTGCCGCCCTCGTTGGTGATGGGCTTTTCAAACTGGAAAGTAGCCTCGTGGCGGAATCCGCCCTCCGGGCTGACGGCCCAACCCTTGTCGCGATTGCCCTTTTTGAGCGCTTCCGTGACGGGGAAGTTGGCCTGCTCAAAATCGGCTTTCGGGCTCTTGAGTGTCTCCGCGACACCGCCGCGTTTGCTGCGCTTGGCGTCGGCCGGAGCGCTGGCGACGGTGAATTCGCTGAGCACAAAATTACCGTCGGGCGCGATGCCGGGGCCGTTGCTCGGGAGGCGTTCATCAGGCAGCATTTCGAGCTTGATGGCGGTGATGTTGGCGAGATCGGTCTTGCCGAGAAGCTGGTAGTTGCCAATGGCCAGTCGGCCCTCCGGCAGGGCGGTGGCGAAGACGCTGCCATCGGGCTGCACTTCGAGTTTTTCGACACCTGCGGCACGTTGGACGGTCACGGTGAGTGGATGCCACTCCGTCGTGAGATCGAGGTAGTTCTCCCACTTCGGCTGATTCGCGGCGGCAGTGTCGGCAACAGCCTTCACCTTCGCTTCGGCGGCCTTGATGGCGGCGAGACGTGCGGCTTCTTTTTTCTTCACGTCCGGAGCCATTTTTACCTTGTAGCCTTCGAGTTCCGTTTTCGCGGCGGTGATGGCAGCGAGGCGCTCCTGCTCGGCTTTATCAATGCTCGGCTTCTGCTCGGCTTCCTTGGCCTGCCAGGTGGCGGCGAGCTGTTTGTTGTCAGCGTCGAGACCCTGCATGGATTCGATGGCGGCGGCGATTTCCTTGTCGCCAGCCTTGCGGTTGAGGATGCGCACAAAGATCGCATCGACGAGCTGGCGGTCGTCTTTGATCTCGGCGGTGAGCTTCGCGATGGCGTTGCCGGGATCGCTGATGGCATCGCCAACGGTGGGGCCGCTCATGAGGGCCATGACGGGGCCGAGATTGACTTCGTTGCTGCGTTCGCACTCGCACACGGATTCGCGTGCAGGTTTGCCGAAGTTGGCGAGGAAGCCGTCCTGCAGTTTGATCTGGCCATCAGCCAAAGCGGCGGCGCGAGTGCCCTTCGGCACGCCGGGGATGTTCGGCATGCTGCCAGTGACGGCGAAGACGGAATCAAACAGCACCTCGGCGGGCAAGCGGCGGGCCTTGGCGTGGCTGTAGTTGATGTGATCGTCCTCGTTCCATTTGTTGGTGGCGAGGCTTAGGCTGTAGGTGCGGCTGTTGGCGACGAGCTTCATCAGGTGGCGCACGTTGAAGCCGCTCTGGATGAACTCGTTCGTCAGGTATTGTAGCAGCTCGGGATTGCTCGGCGGATTGCCAGCGCGGATGTCATCCAGCGGTTCGATGACGCCGGTGCCGGTGAGGTAGCCCCAGATGCGGTTCGCGTAGCTCATGGCGAAGTAATCGTTCTCTGGGCTGGTCATCCACGTCGCAAACTGGTCACGGCGCGTGGCAGCCGTTTTGCTGACGAGTTCGGCGTCGAACGGCACTTTCGGCGAGGCAGGCAGGTTCGTGCGCAGGTGCAGCACGTCGCCGTCTTTTTTGTCGCCGACGATTTCATACAGCGGCTTCGCGCCTTCGACAGCTGAGCCGCCGATGGTCTTGCCTGCGGCCGCAGGATCGCCCTTGAGATCGACCTGGGCGAAGTAGGACGCCGTTTCATAATACTGGTCCATCGTCCAGCGCTCGAAAGGATGGTCGTGGCACTTATTGCAGTTGAAACGCGTCGCGAGGAAGAGGTGCGTGGTGTTTTCGACGAGTTCCTCCGGCGTGCGCACCGTTTTGAAATAGGCGGCGGCGGGATTGTCCTTGTTCGAGCCAGTAGCGGTGATGATGCGGTAGGCCATGCGGTCGTAAGGCGTGTTGTCGGTGACCTGCTGCTTGATCCAGGTGCGCAGACCGGTGGCACCTTCGGCACCGAGGAATTTCGAGTTCACTTGCAGCATGTCGGCCCACTTATTGGCCCAATGCTCGACGAAATCAGGATTGCCGATGAGCTTGTCAACAATCTCGCTGCGCTTCGTGCGCGTGTCGCGTGTGTCGGCGAGGAATGCGGCGACATCCTCCGGCTTCGGCGGCAGGCCGGTGAGGTCGAGATGGATGCGGCGGAGGAAATCGGCGTCGTTGCACAAGCCGCTCGGCTCGATCTTCATGCGCTGCCACTTCTGTGCGACGAGTTCGTCGATCTTGTTCCACTTCTCCGGCTCCTGCCACGCGAAGCCGCTGCGGTCGCCCATGACGGTGATCGTGGTGGCGGCGTAGCTGCCTTCGAAGCGGGCGAGAACGGGCGCTTCGCCACGACGCAGGCTCGTCATGAGGCCCTTTTTGTCGGCTTCGATGACATCGCCGTTGCCGCTATCGAGGAAGGCCTCGGCGGTCACGTCTTTGACATAGCCATTGGCATAACGCGCAATGACACGAAGCTGCTGACGGCCACCGATGCGCTCGATGACAGGATTCTTCGGCGACAGCTCGATGCTGGTGACGCGCGGCGTCTTCATATCGAGCTTCGCGCCCTGACCGATCCACGCTTTGAGTGATTCATAATACAGCTCGCCCGGCACGGTGAGCTGGCCGCCTTCATGCGGCACGCTGCCGCTGGCTTTCAGCAGCATCAGCGAATGCTCTGGCGAAGCGACGTTTGCACGGCGGCTGGAGAGATCGTCGGCAAAGGCGAGCACGTCATAAACGGGATCGTAGCCGCGCAGGCTGAGCTTGAAGCCCGCCTTGCCGTCCTTCGCGCCGTGGCAGGTGCCGGCGTTGCAGCCCAGCTTTGACATGATCGGCATCACATCGCGCACATAGTCGGGTTTGAGCGCCACATTCATGCCGCTCACGTTGGCAGGCAGTTCGGCGGTTTTGCCGAGAAAGGAAATCTTCACGCTCGTCGCGCCATTCTGCTGCGGGCGCACCATGCCGCGCACGTTGATGTCCACCACGCCATCGCTCGCGGCGGCGATCTTCGCCATGCGGGTCACATCGGCGCGGGTGCCGTCGCTCATGCGGGCGGTGACGAGAATCTGCGCGTATTCGGCGGGCTTGCCGATCTTGATCGTGCTCGGTTCGACCTCAATGGAGGCCACGGTCGGGCCGGTGTGCAGCGTTTCGACTTTCTTGTCCTTAGCCACCTCGACACGCACGGTGTCATCCACGATCACATCGCTGGCAGCGAGGATTTTTTCCTTCACCAACGGCACCGAGGTGAACTCCTGCGCGATCTTGCCGGTAGCGGCATCAATGAGGCGAATTTGACCGTCCTGACCGGCGGCGGCGACCGTTTTGCCATCGGGGCTGAAGGTCACGCTAAAGATGCCGCAAGGGATCGCGGTGCTGCTGAGCTGGTTCACGTCCTTGGTGAGGTAATCATCGAGTTCCTTGCCCTTGCCGCTCACGGTTTCGACGATCTTCTTCACCGCCTCGGGCATCGCGCTGTCGTAGTCGCTGCTGTAAATATTCACGGTGCCGGTTCCTTCGTGCGAGGTACCCGCGACGATGCGTTTGCCGTCCGGCGCGAAGTCCACGCCGAAGATGCGACCCTGCATCGCAGGGAATTTGCGGATGAGGTTCGCGTTGTCACCGATTTTGCGGATCGTGATGCGCTTCATGCGGTAGATCTGCGGGATGCCGTCCGTGCTGCCGATGAGGATTTCATCGCGCAGCGGATGCCGCGCCAGCACCTGCACGCCACCTTTGAGCGCGCCGGGCGTGATGGAGGTGATGTTGTCCACGAAGCGCTGCGTGGCGACCTCCGTGAGCTTCACGCTCATGTCGCGACCGCAGGAGACGAGATGCTTGCCGTCCACACCCCACACGGTGTCGAGCACCCAGTCGCTATGGCCGCCCATGAACAACGTTTCCTTGCCCGTGGCGACCTCGATGGCGCGCACCGCATTGTCGCCGCAGCCGAACGCGAGTTGTTTGCCATCCGGCGACCAGCTCGCGCCATACAGTGTGTCAAAGGTCAGCGACTTCGAGAGTTCGAGCTTCTTCGCCGCCACGTCCCAGATCTGAATTTCACCCATGCGCGCCGGGCTGCCACCGGTGACCGCGATTTTCTTCCCGTCCGGCGACCAAGCGAGCTTCTGAATGCGTTCCGCGAGTCCCACGAGTCGTGCGACGACGCCCGAACCATCGGCCTTGTGAATCAAAACTTCATGATAACCGGCCACCGCGATCTGTGTGCCATCGGGCGAGTATTCCAGCGAAGTGACCGCCGGAGCCTTCACATAGACCGGCGGATGCGTCATATCATACTGTGCCTTGGCCGAGGCCGGCGTGTCGTCATTCGCGCCCTCATTGATCCAGCGCTCGATCAGCGCGACCTGCGTCTCATGCAGCGGGTCCGCCTTCTGCGGCATCTCCACCTTGCCCTTTTCGTTCGGTTTGATCAGCTTCAGCAGATTCGACTCCGCCGCCTTCCCCGGCACGATCGCATGCCCTTCCTCGCCCCCTTTGAGTAGTGCCACGAACGCCGTCATGACGTAATCGCCCTTCTGCTTCGCCGGTTGATGGCAGCCGTTGCACTGCGCCTGGAAGATCGGGCGGATGTGTTTATAAAACGACACCGGCTGATTCGGATCAATACCCTCCTCTTTCTTCGGCGGAGCCGCTTGGACAGCGGTAGCGAGAAACAGGGCAGGAATGAGGAGACGGGTCTTCATAATAAGGCGGGGTGAGGGAAGACGAAAAACGGCTTGGGCAAGGGTCGTCTTGCGAACGCAGACCCGCAGGGCGGGATCGTCCATGCCGGGAGCGGGGATGGACGGGAGGTTGCCGAAACAGCAAGTCTCCCCATGGTGCGCAGCCGAAATGCCTCTCGAAACCCTCAGCACCCGACTTTCCCGCAGCGTCTCGGCGGATTTCTTCCGCCCGCTGGCCCGGCCTTCCGCGCCGGTGTATGTGGACTGCGCGGACCGGCTGGTGGAGGAGGCGGGCGAGGCGGGTAGGCTCTCGCAGCGTGAGACGACGGAGATCATTCGCGAAGTCATCGCGCGGCATCCGCTTTCACTCCTGGCGGAGGATGAAGGCGCGGCATTGCGTGATGCACGGCAGCGTGCTGGGCAGTTTTTCAACCGCCTCATCGCCGCTGGCTGGCTGGAAGACCAGACTTTGGGCCTGCATGAACGCTGGGCGGTCATCACGCCCGGCCTGCGCCCGCTGCTACGCATGCTGCGTGACCTTGCCGAGGACCGTGTGGCGGAGTTGAGGACCTTTGCAGATACCTTGCGCGGCCTTTGCCAGACGCTGGAGGAGCGCGGTGTGCTCGATCCGCAGCTTCAGCAGCCGGATCAGCTCCGCTCTACCGTTACCGACCTCGCGCAGCGTCTTGAACGCGCCATCGAGCAGCTTCATGCCGTGGAAAAAATCGTCACCGGCTTCGAGCAGCGGCAACGGCAGACCGCCACGGCTGCGGACACGCTGAGCCTGCTCTACGAGGAGTTCGGCCAGGGGCAGCACATGGTCTGCTACGATGCGCTCCGGCGCGGCGGGCTGCTCATGCGCATCGAAAAAGCCCGCAGCACCATTTCGGAGCGACACGATGATCCGCTCATGCGCGAACGCCTCGCCGAAGGCCTGCGCGAGCACTACGGCTACGACGACACCGAGTCCTACGACCTCGCGCTTTCGCTGCTCACGCGACTTGACCGCGATCTCGGCGGCCTGAAGCGCCGCGCTGAGGCCATCGACCTGCGCATGGCTGCTTTCAATCGCTTGAGTCAGCAGCGCTATCGCTATCAGACCGAGCTGCGCGGTCGCAGACCGGAAATCATCAAAGCCTACTGCGATGCCGTGAACGCTGCACATGCCGAAGGCCGCTTCTCGGAATTCGGCGGTCAGTCGGCGGACTTCGCGCCACGTTGTGTCGAGATGCGTTTCTTTTTCGGCACGGAGTCGCTCTATAAACCGCGCCGCACCAAATCACCCGTCGATCTCACCTTTGGTCAAAGCGGCACCGCCAGACAAAGCGAGGACGACGTGCTCGCCGCGTGGAAGGAGCGCCAGCGCCTCGCCCTCACGCCGCAGCGTGCCGCACGACTCGTCGCGAAGCTCATTCCGGCCAAAAAAGGCAGCACCAGCACTGAGGACATCACTTTGGAAACCACCGACGACCTGCTCGACCTCCTCGCCGTCGTGGCCTACGAGCACGCCCCTGCCTTGGCTGGCAAACGTGTCCGCTGGAGCGTCGATGGCCTGCGCCGCCGCAACGGCCTAGAACCACACATTTTAGAACACGATGAACTTGCCGGGCATCGTGTGGAACGATTTGCGATCACAAGAGAAGCTTGAGCAAGCCCCAGACTGCTTCATCGTTCGCGCCCCATGTCTGCCTCCACCTCCGATCCGCTCTGGCCGCGCTCCTTTTGGGGTGAGGTGCCGGATGCTGACCGCGCCGCGCTGCGCGAGGTGTTGGCGGAGCTGCTCGGGCGTGGCGTGCTGCTCGGGGATGAGGGCAGCGGACGGGAGCTGTACCTGCTAGCCCGTGATCACTACCGCACGCATGTGGAGGACTACCTCGCGCCGCTCGCGTTGGAGTTGATCGTGGATGAAGAGCACTCGTTGCTCCAGGCACGTCCGCGCACGGAGTCCTGCCTGCTGCTGGCGCGTTTTGACAAGGACGAGACGCTCGTGCTGCTGGCGTTGTGGCGACTTTTCGATGATGAAATCAGCACCGGCAGCCAAGAGGCCGTCATCGTCACCGTGGATCAGCTCTGGGCCGCGCTGAAGGTGTTTTTCGATAAGGTCGCCACGCCGGAGAAGTCGCAGATCGAGTCCTGTCTCGTGCGTTTGCGCCGCCATCGTCTGGTGCGCACCTTGAAGCCAGAAGGCATGACGCAGGCGGGTGAAATGCAAATCGAGATCCTGCCCAGTTTGGTGCGTGTGATCCCCTTTGATGACATCGCGGCGTGGCAGGCACGCGTGGACCTGCATCAGCCGCCCAAAGACGGCACCGAGGCCGAGGAGGTGCCTGCATGAGCCACCAGCGCATCACCTTGAGCCGCATTCTCGCGGTGAACTGGTATGGCTACCGCCAGATCATCGACGTGTCCGGCCTTACGCTCATCACCGGCGCAAACGGCAGCGGCAAAAGCGCTCTGCTTGACCTGATTCAGTTCGTGGTGCTCGGCGAGCAACAAAGCAAGTTTAACAAAGCAGCCGCAGGTGCTGGCAGTGGCCGCTCGTTGCGTGGCTACTGCCTTTGCGACACGAACACGACCGGGCGCGACGGCCATGAGCGCTATCTGCGACCCAGCAGCGTCACGCTGGCTGCGTTGGAGTTTACCTGGCCCGCACAACCCGGCGAAGAGGAGCCGCGCCGCGAGACCTGGGGCGCACGCATCGAATACGAAAGCCCCACGGCGAAGCCCTCGACGATCTGGTTCCGCGCCGGACGCCGCCTCGCGTGGCAGGATTTTCTGAACAACGAAGCGGGTCCGCAGGCCATGCAGTTCCTGCCCGAGGACGAATTCCGCACGCGGGTGAAGCGCGAACTCGATGGCGACGTGTGGGACCGCCAAAAAGCCTACCTCGACGAGATGGCGCTGCGCTCGCACCTCGGCTTCGACGCTGAGCAGATGGGCAAGACGCTGCCGCGCGCGATGGCTTTTGAGCCGGAGAGTAATTTCGAGAAATTCGTGCGCGAGTTCCTGCTCGAACCCGGCATGCCCGATGTGAAGGCGGTGAAAGCCAGCGTGGATGCCCACCGCCGCGCGCAGGAGCGGCTGGAGAAGATGTACGACCAGCTTGAGCGGCTGAAACACATCTCCGCACATCATGAGGACTGGCTCACCTCGAAGCGAGAATCCGCGCTTTATGAACACTTGAGTGATGCCTTGAAGCACGAGGAAGCTTTGGAAGGTCTCCAGCGCAGCCGTGCTGAGCTGGACGAGAAACTCGCGGACTACGAGGACAATCGCAAAGCCCACGAGCAGACGCTTGAAGAGCGTGATCGCCTGCGCCGCTCGGTGGAGGCGGCTCGTGCGGCTCTCGGTGACAAAGCGGTGCGTCTGGAAGAAAACGATCGTCGTCGCAGCGAGGTGTCGAAGGAAATCAGCCGTCTCGAAGTCGCCGCCACGAGCCTGCATGATCAAATCCGCGCGCATGTGCGCCATTGGCAGGACTGGACGCTGCACGCGGCCCGTCTGGGCTTGCAAGACTCCGCTGCTGCCTCTGCCGCCATCACCGGCATGCAGAGCAAAGACGAGAGTGCAGCTCTCGCCGCCGCGCGTGATTCTGCGCATGCCTACATCCGCCTGCGCGACGAAGCGATGGAGCAGCTCCGCCCCGTCGAGTCCCGTCTGGCCGAGCACGAGATGCGCAAGGCCGCGCTGCACAAAGACCTCACCCAGCTTCGCGAAGGCCACGCCGCGCCCTCGCCCCTGCTGAACGCGTTGTTGGCTCGCGGCCAGAAGGCCGTGGCGCTCGGTCGTGTCGTGGAGGTGAAGCCTGCGGCGGAAAAATGGTGGCCGCTGCTGGAGAGCGTGCTCGGCATGAATCGCCGCGCCGTCATTCCCGAGGACTTCCGCGCTGCGTGGGATCAGGCACAGCAAATCGCGAGCACGAACGAGCCGCTCATTCACCCCGCCGAAGCCGTCAAAAACGCGGCGAAAGTCGAAAAAGGCTCGCTGCGTGAAATGGTGGAAACAAAGCACGAACAGGCGGGCCAAATTCTCGATCACCTGCTCGGTGGCATCGTGGCGGTGAATAAGGCCGCGCAGCTCGACAAGCATGAGCGTGCGCTTTCGCTCGATGGCTGGCTCAAAGACCCGCCGCGCCGCGTGAAGCTCACGCCGGAGAAGGAACTCACCCTCGGCGAGGAAGGCCTGCGTCGTCTTCGCGATGTGCGTGAAAATGAACTGCGTGAGGCCGATGCCGTCATTGAGGAGGTGCGCCGGGATCGCGATGATCTGCGTGCGTTTTTGAATCGTGGTGCCGAGTGGCATCTGGATCGCTTCAGCGTGCCAGAGGGTGCCGACGAGGTGCATCTGCTGCCGAAATGGCGCAAAGAACACGGCGAGCTTCAAGCAACGTGGGATCTGCTCGCCACGCCAGACAACGTGAAGGCCATGGAAAACCTCCGCGTGGAAAACGCCACGCTGGAAGGCATTCATGAGCGCATCGGCAGCATCAAAACGGCCATCACCGCCTTTGAACTCGCGAAGAGCCGCCTCGAAGAGGCCATCAGCGAGCAGGTGTTCCAAGAAGAGCAGACCCGCATCGGACGGCAAGCTTCACGCACGCTTGTGCGTGGCACAGCGGATGACGAAATCGCCTCGCGCATCGCCGCCGAGCGGCAGAAATCGACCTCGTGGCGCAAATCCATCGAAATGGCCGCCACACTGGCCGTGCAGCTCGAAACGCGTGCGCAGGAGGCCCGTCGTTTGCGCAATGAGCAGCGTCGCGAACTTGTCACCGTTCACGCCGACCTCAGCGACGCGCTCGATGTCGAATCAGAAGACAACGTCGCTTACGATCAGCGCCGGGAAGACCTCGAAACGCACGAGTTGGAACGCTTCAAGACTGCCGCGCTTGAAGCCAAGCGCGAGTGGGAGGATCGTTTGCAACATCAGGTGCTAGACGTGCTGCGTGAAAAACTCAGTGAGGCCGACCGTACGAAGCGCGAGCTAAACCGTGCCATGGATCACGAGATCGGCGGCTGGCGCTACCAGCTCACCAGCCGCGCCGACAAGGCGCATACCGCGATCTGGACCCTCGTCGAAAAAGGCCTGCCCGGCGGCAGCGAAATGGAACTTTTCAACGCCGCTGGCCGTGAGGACATTGAACGTGCGAAGAACGAACTTATGGCAGCCATCGACGCCGCCGACAATCCAGAAGACAAGCGCCACCAGCGCGCCCTCGACTACCGCTACTACCATCACTGGGACATCGAAGCGAAGCCCGCCGGTCGTGGCGATGCCGCTGCGATCAGCCTGAACAAGAGCGCCAAGAAACAAAGCGGCGGTGAAAACCAAGCGCCGTTTTTCGTCGCTACGCTCGCGGCCTTCCGCCGTGTGTATGATCTTGGTCGTCGCGACGATCCGCAGAACCTCGGACTCGTCGTCATGGATGAAGCCTTCAGCAAGCTCAGCGGCGATCGCATTGACGACTGTCTCGCTTTGGCTCGCAACTTCGGCCTCCAGCTCATTATGGCCTTCCCCGAAGACCGCCTGCCCACCATGTTTCAACACGCCGACACCGTGGTGCAATGCCGCGTGGAGCGCAGCTACGACGAGGAAACCGAGCAGGTTCAAAATATCGAAAACTGGGTGGTGAGAGTCGAAGGCAGCCGATTGGCGGAGCTGATGGAATGAAATGGCTCAAGACACTTCACGAACAATGGATGACCGCCCGGAAACGGCGCGTGGCAGCCTCCGTGCGCTCGTTTCGGCGTGAGTGGGAGGATTTGCTGGATGATGCCGGATTGAAATCGGCGGAGGATCGTCAGGCAGCGCAGCGGGAGGCGGAAAAGCTACCGCAACTCAAGCTGCACCGCCTGCGCGGCCGACCGCACATCGTTTTGAAGATCGAGGTGCCGCTGGAGTCGGAAGCATGGCTGCACGGGCAGTTTGCCACCCAAACGGGCGCGACAGCGCAGCAGCAAGCGCTCGGTGTGGTGAAAATTTGGACGGCGAAAATACATCCGCTGCTGCCAGAGGCGTGGAACGCACTGTGCAGCCGATTGGAGGCCGAATTCGGCATTCCTCGCGCCGTGGAGCCGTTTCGCTGGCTGGAGGCGAATCGCGTCGATGAGCTGCTGCGGTTGTTGTTTCAGCTCACGAACCGCGAGTGGCCGGAAGGCACGTTGATTCGCGATGCGAGCACGCAGCTCGGTTACGACTCCAAACATCTCGAAAACCAACAGAGCTTCATCGAGCGAGCCATGGAGCAGCTTTTTGGCCGCGAGACGCCGTTGGAGGCTCTCGGCATTCAGACGAGCAATAGCGTGCTGCACTACTCCGGGCCACTGGTGCTGCATTTTGAAGACCACACGCAGACGCTGGACCTGCGCTTCGAGTCCACGTTGTCCGTGGCTGAGTTGGAGCGTGCCACCCACGTCACCACCACGGCCGAACGCCTGCTCACAGTGGAGAATCGCAAGACAACCTTCCTTCAACTCAGTAGGGCGGATGCACACCGCAGCACGCTGATCGTCGCCACCTCGTTTCCCACACCTGCAGTGAAGCTCCTGCTGCAAAAGCTGCCGCCCGACCTTCCACGTTATCATTTCGGCGACACGGACCCGAGTGGCTGGGACATCCTGCGAAAGTTGCGCGAGGTTTCAGGCCGGGAGGTGAAGCCGTTTCACATGAAATGGCGGCCTTGGGCACAATCATCACCGCTGATCCAGCGTGATCTCAAAATCATCGAACGTCTTCTCGCTGATCCGTGCATGAGCGACGGCCATGCAGCTTTGCAGGCGATGCGCGATTCAGGACAGCGTGGTGATTTTGAGCAGGAATCGCTGGGCAGGCCGACTTTGGCGGAATGGCCGTTTTACGAGGGCGTGTAAACGAGTTTTCTCTCGAATCGCACAGGAACGCTCGTTGACTGGAAGGCTGCGTGAGCGAAACATTCGGCATCATGGCCTCTCCCACCGACCGCGCGCACACGATTGCTGTTTTCTGCGACTTCGAAAACCTCGCCATCGGGGTGCGGGACGCGAAGTATGACAAGTTCGACATGAACAAGGTGCTCTCCCGCCTGCTGCTGAAGGGCAGCATCGTGGTGAAGAAGGCCTACTGCGACTGGGACCGCTACAAGAGCTTCAAGGCGGCGGTGCATGAGGCATCGTTCGAGCTGATCGAGATCCCCCATGTGCGGCAGTCGGGCAAGAACTCGGCAGACATCCGCATGGTCGTGGACGCGCTGGATCTCTGCTACACGAAGCCGCATGTCGATACCTTTGCCATCGTCTCAGGTGACTCGGATTTCTCGCCGTTAGTGAGCAAGCTGCGCGAAAACAACAAAACCGTCATCGGCGTCGGCGTGAAGCAGTCCACCAGCGGACTGTTCATCGACAACTGCGACGAATTCATTTTCTATGACGATCTGGTGCGCGAGGAGGAGAAGACCAGGACGCGTCTCGAACGTGGCAAGCCGGCACCCTCAGCCACCAAGTCCACCGCATCGCAGGAGAAGAAGCCAGGCGGTGATCCCGAAAAGGCGCTCCAGCTCGTGGTTGAAACGGTCGAGGCCATGCTCGGCCGCAGCGGCAGCGACACGGTGTGGGCCGGTCCGGTGAAGCAGGCGATTCGCCGCCGCCAGCCGCAGTTCGACGAACGCTTTTATGGCTTCAGCACCTTCAGCGCGCTGCTGGAAGCGGCGGCGGAACGCGGATTCATGAAGCTGGAGAAGAATGAGAACGGCTATCGGATCAAGGTAGGTGCGGCGGAGGAATGAAAACACTGCTGCTCATTATGATCGGCCTTGTCGGGCTGGTGAACTGCGTGACCAAGGTACGCATGGCCGAAGATTTTGACCATCTGGCACGCAACAAAGGATCTACACATGCAGCCTGGGCATAGCTCCGTGGGAATACTGTGACTCAGATGCCGAGTGGCATCATTTCTACTATCGATGGTTCACCCAAAACAGGGAGCACACACGCCGGTTCAAGATTAGCCGCGATCTGGTGACGATGCCGCTTGAGCGGCCCGTGGACGGCTTTTACAAGACTGTGTCGATGGAGGCCGTGATGAAGAACGGTCGGATTGAGAGGTTTGAAACTCTCATGGGACATTATCCTCCTCTAGTTTCGGTTCACTGAGCGCTGCGCTCGAAGGCTGCGGATTTATCCTCCAGCAACGCGAGTGTTTCGCCGGCGAGATAGAGTGATCCGGCGATCAGGACGCGATCTCTGTTCTTCACGGCCTGCAAGGCATCAGCGATATCTGCATGTGTTGTCACGGGACGTGGTTCATGACCGAGGCTGGTCCAAATCTCACGCAACTTCTCCGCAGGCAGCGCTCGGGGCGAATTGAAGCCGGTGAAATGCCACGCGGCAGCGATGGGGGCGAGTTCACGCAGCACGGCGGCAGTGTCTTTGCCGGCGACGGCACCGAAGATGATCTCGGCCTGTTCATTCGGAAACTGTTCGCGCCAAGTCTGCGCAAGAGCCTGGGCGGCTTCGAGATTGTGGGCACCATCGATGATGAAGCCACCGACTTTTTGGAAGCGTCCTGGCCACTGCACCTCACGCAGGCCGCGCGTGATCACATCGTTAACGAGTTCGAATCCGGCGGCACGCAGCGCGGCGACGGCCATGGCGGCGTTCCAGCGCTGATGCGTACCGGCAAGACCGGTTGCGCCGCTCCATGGGGTTTCGATGATTGTCAGCGCTGCGCCGCGCTCTGCGGCGGTGCGCTGGATGACATCCAGCACCTCGTCGGACTGCCGCATCGTGATGACCGGCACGCCGGGCTTGATGATGCCAGCCTTTTCGGCGGCGATCTTGGCGAGTGTGTCCCCCAGCATGTCCATGTGGTCCCAGCCGATGGGCGTGATGACGCTGACGGCGGGCGTGATGGCGTTTGTGGCATCGAGACGACCGCCGAGGCCAGTTTCGAGCACGACCCACGGGTTTCCACACTGCGCGAACCATTCGAGCGCGAGGGCGAGCGTGAGTTCGAAGAACGTCGGATGCGGCTCCCAGCCGGCGACGCGTTCTCGCAGCCGGGTGATACCTGCGGCGATCTCATCCTGCGTGATCATGCGCTCTGCGTCGCGGATGCGCTCGCCGAACTGAATCAGGTGCGGCGAGGTGAAGAGGCCGGCACTGATGCCGCCTGCTTTCAGAATCGAATGCATGAAGGCGCAGGTGGAGCCCTTGCCGTTCGTGCCGGCGACGTGGATAAATTTCTGGCTGGCGGCGGGGAGGCGCAACTCACGCAGCAGGCGCTGCATGTTGTCCAGCCCCAGCTTGATGCCGAAAAATTGGGTGCCGTAGAGCCAGTCGATTTCGTGTTGCGCCGTGTCGTGTGTCATTCCCGTGGGGCACGGTGGCTGCGCAGGAATCACGACGCAACTCTCGGCTTTCACGATGAATGACCAGCGCTAACGTGCCGCCGCATGTCCGTGACTCCCGCTTCTGACTCCTCGACCTGGCTCAAACGCTTCTGGTGGCTGCTGGCCGCCGTTTTCATCGCGCGCATTGGCGTGATGCTGCTGTTTGTGAGTGGGACGGACCTGGCAGGTGACGAGGCGTATTATTGGGACTGGGGCCGCCGACCGGACTGGTGCTACTACAGCAAGCCGCCAATGATCGGCTGGATGATGGGCGTGATCGGCTGGCTCACGGGAAATGCGGAGTGGGGCATCCGTTTTGCGGCGCTGCTGCTCGGCACGACGACGCTGGTGGTGATCCACCGCATCGCGCTGGTGCTGTTTGATGCCAAAACCGCCTTTCTCACCGCCGTGCTGGTGCTGTTGACGATTGCGAACGCGGGACTGAACCTGCTGCTGACAATTGATGCGCCCCTGCTGCTGAGTTGGACGCTGGGGCTGCTGCTGTTCTGGCATGCGGCGCAGAAGCCGACCTGCAACACGCGCTGGCTCGCGCTGGCGCTGGTCATTGGCATCGGCACGCTGAGCAAGCAGATGATGCTGGCGTTTCCGGCGCTGATGCTGCTGTTCGCCGTCGTTTCGCGTGAGGACCGGGGGCTGTTGCGGAATGCGCGCATGTGGGCGGCCATGCTGCTCGGCATGGCCTTCATCATTCCCGTGCTGCGCTGGAATCAGGCGCACGCATGGATCACGCTGGAGCACACGAAACATCATTTTGACGCGCAGAGCCTCGGTGTTGGCAAATGGCTCGGTCGCACGCTCGAAAACGTGGGCCTCCAGGCGCTGATCTACACGCCGGTGACGTTCGTGGCGCTCGTGGCGGCGATGATCGTGGCGGTGAAGCAGCGGGCGCGGCTCACGCGACCTGCGCTATTCCTCATGCTGGCCTCAGCCCCTGCACTGGCATGTTTTGCGCTGCTGGCGCTGCGCCAGCGCATCAACCCGAACTGGCCCGCGGCTTTCTTTGTGCCGGCGTTTGTGCTGGCGGCGGCGTGGATCCGCGGATGGCTGCCGACGAAGGCGAATCCCGCCTGGGAGCGCTGGTCGCTGCGAATCGGCGGAGCGCTGACGCTCATCGTGCATCTCGTGCTCGTCATCGTCTTCAGCACGCAGTTGAAGGGCATCGACCGCCTCGCGAGCCTGCGTGGCTGGCGCGAATCGGGCATCGAGGCGCAGAAGTTTCTCGATCAGGTGCCGCGGAAGGACAAGACCTTCGTCATGGCACTCGGACATCGCTACCACGCGGCGGAGATGGCTTTCTACATGCCGTCGCATCCCCGGGTCTATCGCTGGGAACCCAGCGGCACGACGCAGTCGCAATACGAAATCTGGCCCGGGCCGGAGGAACGAATCGGCGATGACGCGCTCATTCTGCTACCTGCGGCAGGTGAGGTCACGGTGTTGAATTCGGAAGTGGCTGAGGCGTTTGAGGCCGTGGAACATCTTGGCCGCATCCACATTCCCCAGAGCGGCGAGTCGCGTGACTTCAGCGTGTTTCTGGGGCGGAATTTGAAATCGTGGAAGGAGATCCGTCCATGAACACCTGGGATCTCAGCCTGCTGCATCAAATCAACGCCGCGTGGTCGCATCCAGTGCTCGACTGGCTGATGCCAGCGCTTTCCGCCATCGAGGCCTGGCTGCCGCTGATCATCGCCGCCGTGCTGCTCACGGCATGGCGCGGTGACAAAAAAGCGCGCCTCATGCTGCTCTGCCTCGGCCTCGCGATTGGACTGGGCGATGGCGTGATTTCCAACACGATGAAGAAGACCATCGGCCGCGTGCGGCCGCGCGATGCGCAGGCAGACGTGATCGTGCGCGATCTCGGCATCGCCTCGCCCGCGTTCATGCGTTTGTTCGAGAAACCGGTGGTCAAACCCAGTGAGCCGAATGGCGAAACACGCGGCAAGTCCTTCCCTTCCAGCCACACGATCAATCTCTTCGCCGCCGCCACCGTCATCGCCTGCTTTTATCGCCGCGCTGGCATGCTGATGTATTTGCTGGCCGCTGCGGTCGCGTATTCTCGAGTCTATTGCGGTGCTCACTGGCCGAGTGACATTCCTCCGTCGATCGCGATCGGAGTTTTGGTGGCCTTGGGGGTGGTTTGGGTGACAAGACGCTTCACAGCGGCCAGTCGATCTCCGTCTCACCGTGCATGATTTCGGCGAGGACGGGGATGTCGAGGAAGTGCTCCAGCACCATGCGGTTGCTGATGCTGGCGGCATCGCGTTCGTCGTGGACGTGATTTAAGATGAGGCCGGCGCAGGTGAGGCCACGGGCCTGGATGTTGCGGACGGTGAGGATCGTGTGATTGAGGCAGCCGAGCTTGTTGTTCACGACGACGATCACGGGCAGCGCGAGGCGTTGCGCGAAGTCGGCCATGGTGGCGAAGTCGTTGAGCGGCACTTCCCAGCCGCCGGCGCCTTCGATGAGCACATGGTCGTGGCGTTGGGCGAGTTCGTGGAAGTGGGCGATGACGTCGTTCAACTCGAAGCGGCGGTTTTCCATCAGCGCGGCGGCGTAGGGCGCGGCGGGGACTTTGAACCAGACGGGATTGAGTTCTTCGACGGTCAAACCATCGCTGCTGGCATTGGCGAGGTGAATGGCGTCATCGCGTGCGCCGCAGACGAAGGGCTTGAAACCAGCGACTTTTTTGCCTTCGCGTTTCAAGGCTTCGAGCAGCAGGCAGGTGACGTAGGTCTTGCCTGCGTCGGTGTCGGTGCCGGTGATGAAGTAGTGCATGGCGGCCAGAACGTTGAACGCTCAACAATGAACATTGAATCAGCCGATCTGTGCCAGCACTGCCGAGGCGATTTTGTCGGCCTGGGCTTCGAGGTATTCGACGTCGCGGCCCTCGACGAGGAGGCGGATGAGCGATTCGGTGCCGGAGTAGCGCAGGAGGACGCGGCCGTAGTCGCCGAGTTTCTTTTCGGTCTCGACGATGATCTTTTGGGCTTCGGCGAGCTGCTCAATGGGCGGCTTGGCGCGCACGCGGAGGTTGCGGGAGCACTGGGGGAATTTTTTGAGGCACTTGCGCAGCTCGCTGAGCGGCTCGCCGGTTTCCTTCATGATGCGCAGCACTTGCAGGCCGGCGATGAGGCCGTCGCCGGTGGTGGCCCAGTCGCCGAAGATGATGTGGCCGCTCTGCTCGCCGCCGAGATTCAATCCGCGTGAGCGCATTTCTTCGAGCACGTAACGGTCGCCGACGCCGGTGCGGATAACGCGGCCACCGAGGCGGGAGACGAGGTCATCGAGGCCGTAGTTGCTCATGATGGTGACGGCGAGCGTGTTCTGCTTGAGCGTGCCTTTGCGCAGCATGGACTCGGCGGCGATGGCCATGAGCTCGTCACCATCAAGCGCGATGGCTTCTTCATCGCACAGCGCACTGCGGTCGGCGTCGCCATCATGCGCGATACCTGCCTGCGCCTGGGACTGACGGACGATGCGCTCGATCTCCTCCGAATGCGTGCAGCCGCATTCCTCGTTGATGTTGAAGCCGTCCGGCTCGGAATGAAACACCTGCACGTCAGCGCCGAGCTGCTCCAAAGCGAGGGCGCTGGTGAAGGAGGAAGCGCCGTGGGCGTTGTCGAGCGCGACACGCATGCCGTCGAGGCGCACGCCGCCCATGGAGGCGACCGCGTGGGCGACATAGCGGTCCACGCCGTCGGTGAGCTTGGTGATGCGGCCGATGCTGCGTCCTTCCGGGCGCGGCAGGTCTTCGGTGCCGAGAACGAGCCGCTCGATGGCGATTTCAGTCGCGTCGTTGAGCTTGTGGCCGCTGCCGTGGACGAATTTGATGCCGTTGTCGGCGAATGGATTGTGCGAGGCGGATACGATGACGCCGAAGTTCGCGCCGAGCTGCGCACTGATCATCGCCACGGCGGGCGTGGGCACTTGGCCAGCGAGAATGACATCGACACCAGCGGAATTGAGGCCTGCGGCGAGCGCGGCTTCCAACATCTCGCCGGACGCACGGGTGTCACGGCCAACCACGGCTTTTGGCCGCTCTCCACCATCCGTTTTACCGCCGAGCACGACGGCGGACGCCTGCGCGAGGCGCATGACGAACTCAGGGGTCATGGGGTGACGATTGGCCACGGCACGAACGCCGTCGGTGCCGAAAAATTGGCGCTTTGGAGACATAGGACCGCGCTTCTAGCGCAGGACATCCAGGGTGTCAAAGCCCGGAGGGAGGGCTGACATCTACATCGGGTGTGATCGTCGGCACCGTGTCCGAAGGTGGGGCAGGCAGCATCGATTTGAGGTTTGACGGCACCTGGGCGGATTGCGGCAGTTGTGGCATGAGCTCAGACGGAGCAGGCGCGATCGGTGGCGCAATTTTCACGGATTGCGGCATGGGGTAGGGCTGCGCATAGCGTTCATCTTGCGCCTTGATCATGAACCAGAACAGGAAGGCGAGGACCAGCGAGATGCCTTTTTCCCGCCAATTGCGCGTGAAGAGTTCTTTAAACCGATGTCCCCAGTTCATGGCCGCCCTCCGGTGTAAGTTCCGCCGCTGCTTCTGAGTCAGCGTTGAGAATCTCATTGATGCGCTCCCGCAGCTTTGCGGGTTCGAGATCGTGTTCCAGCCTGCCCCGAAAGCAGAGGGACAGCGCCCCGCTTTCCTCGGAGACCACGAGCGCAATCGCGTCCGTCTCCTCGGTCAGGCCCATGCCGGCACGATGGCGCAGGCCGATGGCGCGGTCCTGGATGTCCCGCTGGCTGACGGGGAACACGCAACCGGCGGCGGCGATGCGTCCGGCACTGATGATCGCGCCGCCATCATGCAGGGCGGTCTTGGGTTGAAAAATCGTGGTGACGAGCTCGGTGGAGATGACTGCGTCCAGCTTGACGCCGGATTCCGCATAGGGCTTCAGCTCGATGCCACGTTTCAGCGCAAACAGCGCACCGCAGCGACGTGAGGAAAGCTGCTGCATGGCCTCCAGCAGGACGTCGAGCGATTCGGGATCAGGCCGGTTGAAGGAAAAAATGCGGCTACTGCCCAGCTCCGCCAGCACGCGGCGCAGCTCCGGCTGGAAGATCACGACGAGGGCGATGGCGAGAAAGACAGAGAAACGCTGCAGCAGGCTGCTGATGACGGAAAGCTCCAGCAGCAGCGAGATCAGCGCCAGACTGAGCAACAGTACGAGCAGCCCGGTGAGGATGTGCGCGCCACGCGTGGCGCGGAGAAAGAGGTAGGCATGGTACGCCAGCGCGGCGAGGATCAAAATCTCCACGCCGTCACGCCAGTGCTCTGTCAGAAAGTTCCACATGCCTTCGCTCCGCCGCCATGATGGCATGGGAGGTCAAGTTTCTCAAAAGAAGAATCGTTTGGGCGTGTGATTCACGACGGCTAGGATGAATCCATGCCGCAATCCTCCCCGAACACGCCCGCCAGACCGCAGCAGCGCGATCTGTTTGGCACGATGACTGCCGAGGAGGTGCCGGAGGTGTTGGAGAGGCGCATCGCCCGCGTGCAGCTCGAAGGCGCGGCGGCGATGGAGCTGGATTATGCGATTCCCGAGGCGTTGGATGACAAGGTGGTGGTGGGTTCGCGGGTGATGGTGCCGCTGCAAAACCGCCGGGTGAACGCGGTGGTGCTGGCGCTGCCGCAGGAGTCACCGCATCGCGGCAAGCTGAAGGAGATCGCTTCTCTCGTCGGCAAGCGGCCGATGTTCACGACGGGTCTGCTCAAACTGGCGCGTTGGATCGCGGAATACTATGTGGTGTCGTCGCACCAAGTGCTACGCACGATGCTGCCGCAGGCGGTGCGGGATAAGCCGGGCAGTTTTGTGATGGACAGCCACCTCAAACTGGCGCGTGAGCCACAGGCGGAAGAGTTTGAAAAACTGCGGAGCAAGGCACCGATGCAGGCGCGGGTGCTGGAGATTTTGCGGAGCTGCCAGGGCGAGGCGACGCTGAGCCAGATCCGCAAGGATGTGCCGCGTGCGGCGACGATCCTCAAACCACTGCTCAAGGCGGGCTGGATCACGCGCAGTGAGGTGCGGGTGGAGCGTGACCCGTTTCACGACGAGGAGTTTCTGCCCAGCCAGCCGCTCACGCTCACCGTGGAGCAACAAGCGGCTTATGACCGCATCGTCGCGGTGATTGAGTCACCGGAGAAGGCGAAACCGATCCTGCTGCAGGGCATCACGGGCAGCGGCAAAACAGAGGTGTACTTGCAGGCCATCGCCCGCGTCCTGGAGCGTGGCGGCACGGCGCTGGTGCTGGTGCCAGAAATCGCGCTGACGCCGCAGACGATTGAGCGGTTCAAGGCACGGTTCTCCGACCGTACAGAACGCATCGCGGTGCTACATAGCCATTTGAGCGACGGCGAGCGCCACGATGAGTGGTACAAGATTCACGAGGACCGGGCGGACATCGTGATCGGGGCGCGGAGCGCGATTTTCGCGCCGCTGGAGCGGCTGGGCATCATCATCGTGGATGAGGAGCACGAGCCGTCGTTTAAGCAGGATGAAACGCCGCGTTATCATGCGCGTGATGTGGCGGTGGTGCGCGCCAGCCTAGAAAATTGCGTCGTGCTGCTCGGCAGCGCGACGCCGAGCCTGGAATCCTTCGAAAATGCGGCCAGCGGCAAGTATGAGGTGCTGCATCTGCGGCAGCGCACGGATGGCCGCACGCTGCCGCTGATCCGCATCGTCGATATGCGGCTGGAGCGGCGCAAAGGCACGGGAACGAGCGTGGCGAACACGGGCATCCTCTCCGAACGGCTGCGCGCGGCGATCACGGCGCGGCTGGAGAAGAAGGAGCAGACGATTTTGTTTCTGAACCGGCGCGGCTTCAATACCTCTCTGACCTGTCTGGGCTGTGGAGAGACGGTGCAGTGCCAAGATTGCAGCATTCCGATGACCTTGCACAAGCACGAGCAACGGATGGTCTGCCACATGTGCGGCTCACGACGGCTGCCACCGTCGAAATGCCCCGTCTGCAACGAGCCGGGCCTGAAATTCGCTGGTTTTGGCACGGAACGCGTCGAGGCGGTGGTGCGCGAGGTGTTCCCGCAGGCACGGATCGCCCGCGTCGATACGGACACGATCCAGCGAAAAAACCAACTGCGTGACCTACTGCGTGATTTTCGCGCGCAGAAGATCGATCTCCTGATCGGCACGCAAATGATCGCCAAGGGGCTGGATTTTCCCAATGTGACGCTGGTGGGCGTGCTAAACGCGGATCTGGCACTGAATCTGCCCGATTTCCGGGCGGCGGAGCGCACCTTGCAGTTGCTGGTGCAGGTGGCGGGTCGTTCGGGGCGGGGCGAGGTGAAGGGGGAGGTGGTGGTGCAGACCTATGCGCCGCACAGCCCGGCGGTGCAGTTTTCCCGCCACAACGACTTCGAGGGCTTCGCGCAGCAAGAGATGGATCAGCGCCGGGCGTTTCACTATCCGCCGTTTTACCATGTAGTGCTGCTCGCCAGCCGGGGAAAACACGAAACGAAGGCGGAGTTTGCCCTGCAAACGCTGCACAAGCGGCTGCAGACGGGTCTGCCCGAAGGCGTCATCATGGGTGAGCCAGCGCCCTGTGCCGTGGCGAAGGCGCATGGGCAGTTTCGCTTTCAACTGCTGCTGCGCGCGGCCAAGATCCGCCCGCTGTGTCGTCACATCCAGCAGGTGATGAAAGCAACTACCCTGCCAGGAGATGTCATCGTGACTTGGGATGTCGATCCAGTCTCACTTTTGTGAAGTCTTTCGGAGAGTCAAAGAATCGAAGGGGACGTTGACATGCTGAATCTCACTTCAATAGTCACAGCTTCATGACGACAGTGACACGCACCCTCTGCCTCCGCCTCGGATGCCTTGCCATCCTGGCCTCTTCCCTCGTCGCGTGCTCCAGCGCGGTGGAAGGCCCCGGAGGACGCATCGGGAAGGTGAAATACTACCACCTGATGCCGAACTACGCGCAGCGCTCCCAGGAGCCGCCGATTGTTTTTGAGCGTGAGCATCACCTCTACGGTGCGGTAACGAAGGAGCAGATCATGGACCGCTTCGGTCATTACTACGCGGTGTTTTGGCAGGCGGATGACCGTGCCGGGCCGGTGACAGTGCGGTTCGAATATCAGCAGGCGCTCTCTGGTCTGAGCAAGCGGGTGCAGGAGCAGATCGTCGATGACATCCGCCGCAGCAATGTCTCCAAGTTTCAGGTCACTGGCGGAGAGTACAGCAAAAGCGGTCGGGTGGTGGCATGGCGCGTAAGCGTCCTGCGTGGCAAGGAAGAGCTGGTTAGCCAGCAGTCCGCGCTCTGGAATTAATTCTGCCCCGCATGACCCCTCCCACGCATATTCTCGTTGGCACCGTCGGTCGGGTGTTTTGGATGAGGGTGGACGGCCGCGGCACTTTTCAAAACAGCCTGCAGGCGAAAAAGGTGCTCCAGCGGGTGATTGACAAGGGCATGTCGAACCTGGTCGTCGATCTGGAGCGCTGCCCGATGATGGACTCCACCTTTCTGGGCATGCTGACCGGCACAGCGCTGAATTTGCGCGAGGCAGGCGGCGGCACGCTGAGTGTGTTGAACGCCAATCAGCGCAACCTGCAACTGCTCACCAGCCTGGGCCTGGACCACATCCTGGAGCTGGACCGTGATGGCTGTCTCTGGACCGAAGAGCGTAAGCAGGCAGGCAGTGCCCTAGAGCATTGCGCTGAGGTAAGTGCCGCCTGCAAGGAGGCGCAGACGCAGCATGTGCTCTCGGCACATCAGTCGTTGGCCGAAGTGAGTGATGCCAATGAATGCCGCTTCCACGACGTGATTGAATTTTTGGAAAAAGAGCTGGAGGCAAGCACATCTGCCCCCTCCGCCTGAGGCGCCCGCCTGGATGAGCCAGGAACGCCATTGAACCCAATGACCACTGCTCTTCTCGTCCTGATCGTGCTGCTGCTGGCGGCGGGTCTGGTGATGCTGGCAAACATCGCGCGGCGGCAGAAGCAGGCGTTGACGGCGTTGCAGGCCGAGGAGGAGGCCATCGTGGCCGAGGAACGGCGCATGTTTCATTACCTGCACGATCTCGGCGAGGCCACCTGGCGCGATGACCAGCAGGCGTCCCTCTACCGCCTGATCGTGGAAGGGGCGGTGCGGGTGACGCAAAGCACCGGCGGCGCGTTGTATCTTCTCGACGAAGCCTCCCAGCAGTTGGTTCCCGAGTATTATTCCGATCTCTGCGCCCCGCTCATCGCGGTGCCGGAACGGGTGCGGCAGCAGATGCTGGAGAACCCTTCCACGCTGCTGAGCATGCTGCGCATGCATGCCTTTCCGTCGGGTCAGGGGCTCATGGGCGGCATTTTCACCCTGCAACAGACCGAGTTGCTGGCCGATCTCGGCACCGAGGCCCGGCTGGGACCCGACCATGTCGAGGGACAGCAAAAAATCACCGCCATGATCGGCCCCCTGAGTTTTGGCACCCGTCGGCTCGGTGTGCTGGCCGTTACCGCGCCCACGGCGGACCGCCGCTACAGCCCGAACGACTTCGAGGTCTTCAACTCGCTCATTGAGCAGTCCGCCTTTGCCCTGGCGAATGCCAAATCGCACCAGGAGGCGGCCAAACACCGCCTGGACGAGCAGGAGCTGCAAAACGCCAGCCAGATTCAAAACTTGCTGCTGCCGGAGCGCGAACCCGTGGTGCCGGGTTTCATCGTGGCGGGAAAAAACATCCCGGCGCGCACCCTGAGCGGCGACTATTTTGACTATTTGACGCTGCCGGGGGAACGTTTCGGTGCCGTGATCGCCGACGTGTCTGGCAAGGGTCTCGGCGCCGCCTTGATCAGCGTCATGTGCCGCGCGCTGCTGCGTGCCAAGGCACCAGGAGCCGCCAGCCCTAGCGCGGCGCTGGCCGCCGTGAATCGTCAGATCGCCCCGGACATCCGCGAGGACATGTTCATCACCATGACCTATGTGGTGGCGGAAAAAGACAGCTCGCGCCTGACGCTCGTCCGTGCCGGTCACAATGCCTCGCTGCTCTGGCGCAAGGCCACCGGCAAGGTCGAGGCGCTGCACCCGCCCGGCCTCGGCCTCGGGATCGACAAAGGGGAGGTGTTTGAACGTGTCACCAAGGATTTCAGCTTTGCGATGGAGCCTGGCGACTGCCTGCTGCTTTACACCGACGGTGTGAACGAGGCCATGGACCCCCAGGGCAACGAGTACGGCGAGGAGCGGGTGGAGGAACAGCTCATCAAACATGCCGCGCATGGCCCCAAGGCGGTCATCGGCGGTATCATCCTGGATTTGGAGCACTTTTTGCAGGGGCGGCGCTCGCATGACGACATCACCTTGATTGCACTCCAGAAGACGGCATAGTCGCGGCCCCCCAAAAACCCGCGAATCCTTATGACCGAGCCGAGTCCCGAAACGACCCAGCAACCCCTTCCTGAAGACATTCTCCCTCCCGCCGCTGACGCAACCGCAGTGGCCGACGAGCTTGTCGAAGAAACCGCCCCGCTTGATCCCATGACCGCGCTCGCCCAGGAGGCCGAGCGCTGGAAAGACATGGCCTACCGCAGCCAGGCGGAGTTGGACAACTTCCGCAAACGTTCTGCCCGCGAGGCGCAGGAAACCCGCGCCTATGCCAATGGTGACCTGCTACGCGCCCTGTTCCCCATCCTCGACAATTTCGACATGGGTCTGGAGGCCGCTCGTGCCGAGTCGGAGAAATCCATGATCTTCATGGGCATGAATATGGTGAGCCGCCAGATCGCAGACTTCCTGCGTGAGAGCGGTGTGCAGGAAATCGAAGTCCTGGGCAAAGCCTTTGACCCGAATCTGCACGAAGCTGTGGCCCAGGAGGCCAGCGCTGAAATCGCCGAAGGCATCGTCATCCGCGTCACCCGCCGTGGCTATAAGCTGAAGGACCGCCTCCTGCGGGCTGCCAGCGTCATCGTTTCCAGCGGCCCAGCGCCTGCCACCGAGGCGTAATCCACTTTCCCGACCCTCATGGCTGACAAACGCGATTATTACGAAGTCCTCGGCGTCTCCCGCGACGTTTCCGCCGACGATTTGAAAAAGGCCTACCGCAAGCTCGCGGTGAAATTTCACCCGGACAAAAACCCGGACGACAAAAGCGCCGAAGGCAAATTCAAGGAGGTCGGCGAGGCCTACGACGTCCTCAGCGACGACCAAAAGCGCCCCGCGTATGACCGCTACGGGCACGGTGCCTTTACCGGCGGTATGGGCGGCTCCTCCGCCGGTGGTGGTTTCCATGATCCCTTCGACATCTTCCGCGAAGCGTTCAGTGGCGGTGGCGGCGGCGGCATCTTTGAGCAATTTTTCGGCGGCGGTGGCGGCAGCGGTGGTCGTCGCCGCGACGGCCCGCAGCGTGGCAGCGATCTGCGCTACGGCATGGAAATCTCCCTCGAAGACGCCGCGCACGGCGTGGAACGTGAGATCGAGTATGAGCGCAGCGCCTCGTGTAAAACCTGCTCCGGCTCCGGTTCCACCAGTGGCGGCGGCAAAAAATCCTGTCGTACCTGCGGCGGTGTCGGCCAAGTCATCAGCTCACGCGGCTTTTTCCAGATTCAGCAGGCCTGTCCCGATTGCAGCGGCACTGGCGAGGTGATCAGCGATCCCTGCCGCGCCTGCCACGGCGTTGGCCGCTCCAAAGAACGCACCAAGGTGCGTGTCAAAGTGCCTGCGGGCATCGAGGATGGCTCCCGTCTGCGCTCTAGCGGCAACGGCGACCTCGGCGTGAAAAACGGCCCCGCTGGCGATCTCTACATCGTCGTCCAGGTCAAGGCGCACGAGATCTTCGAGCGGGAAGGCAACGACCTGCATTGCGACATGCCGCTCTCCTTCGCCACTGCTGCCCTCGGTGGTGAGATCACCGTGCCCACGATGGAATCCAAGGCCGCCGTCAAAGTGCCTACAGGCACCCAAAACGGCACTACCTTTCGTCTGCGTGGCAAAGGCATGAAAATCCTCGGCGAAGACCGCCACGGCGACCTCTACGTCCACGTCCAGATCGCCGTGCCCACCAAGCTCAGCGCCGAACAGCGCGAGAAGCTCGACGACTTCGCCAAATCCCTCGGCGAGCAGACCTCCCCGATGGAAGAGAGCTTTTTAGAGAAGGCGAAAAAATTCTTCCGCTGACCCATCATGACCACCCGCGACCTGCTGACCCTGACGAAATTCCGCCTCAGTGCGCTCGTCATTGTCACGACGTTCGTCGGTTTCTGGCTGCGTGCACCGCAGGGCTTTGATGGCTGGCTGCTGTTTCACACGATCATTGGCAGCACGCTCGCCGCGTTCGGTGCCGCCGTGTTCAATCAGCTCATGGAAATCGAGCCCGACTCGCGTATGCAGCGCACGGCGGACCGTCCGTTGCCCTCGGGCCGCGTGAGTCCCTCCGCCGCGTTCGGCATCGGCTGGCTGCTCAGTGCCATGGCGCTCATTCATCTCACGATTCGGGTGAATCTGGAGGCCGCAGCCCTCACCGCGCTCACGCTAGCGGTGTATTTGTTCATCTACACGCCGCTGAAACGCCAAAGCGCCACCAACACGCTCGTCGGAGCCGTTTCGGGTGCCCTGCCGCCGCTCATTGGCTGGGTCGGGGCCGCCGGGCCGCTGCCTGCTGGTGTCGCACCCCACTTTCGCTGGGAACTCATGTTCGAACCCGGTGCGATCTACCTCTTCCTGCTGCTGTTCCTTTGGCAGCTCCCGCACTTCCTTGCCATCAACTGGATGTATCGCGACGAGTACCGCAAAGGCGGCTTCGTCATGCTGGCGAATGATGATGAGCAGGGTGAGCGCACCTCGCGCCATGCGCTCGCGTATGCCATGAGCACCGTGCTGCTGATGTTCTACCCGGTGTATGCCGGTATCGCGCATGCGTGGTGGTTTTTGCCACCGGCATTGCTGCTCAGCGGCTGGTTGTGCGTGCTCGCTTTGCGCTTCAATCGCCACCCGGAGCGGCCAACCGCGCGCAAGCTTTTCTTCTGCACGCTGATGTACCTCCCGGCCATCCTGCTCGTATCCATCCTCGCCTGGAACCGCGCGTAACCCGCCACCGTCATGAACGAATCTCCCGCCAAACCCAAACTCAGCCCCTGGTCCATCTGGGTGCCGGTCATCATCGCCGCCTTCGGCATCGTGGTCTTTTACAACTACCTCGTCTATCGCGAACGCATTGACAAAATAGACCGCCCGCCGGTGCTCGGCCGGCTCGAAAAAGACCTCGAACTCACCGAGCGCAGCGGCAAGACCGTGCATCTCGCCGATTTGAAGGGCAAGGTGCTTGTCATCTCCTGGGTCTTCACCCGCTGTCCGCGTGGCTGTGCCGCTGTCATCGCCAAACTGACGAAACTGCAGAAGGAATTCGCCGACGAACCCAACCTGCACTTCCTCAGCTTCACGCTCGATGCCGAGGACACACCCGAGATGATGAAAAAATTCGCCACCAGCCTCGGCATTGCCGACGACGCGAACTGGTGGTTCCTCAACGGTGAAAAAAACGCCGTGCGCAAGTTCATGACCAGCCAGGCGCAGTTCCGACCCGTGCAGGACATGCCGGCGGCAGATCGCCTCTCGCCTGATGACAAATACATCCATGATCTCCGCGTCGCCGTCATTGACCACCTCGGGCATGTGCGGGGACTCGCCGACATCTTGAACCCAGACCCCGAGTTCGCGAAATTCTGGGATGAAAAGCTGCGTAAAGACCTGCGCTACCTGCTCAGCGAGCAGAACAAGAGTCCCTACAAGCCTGCTGAGTCGAAATAGCCCATGACCGTCACCGAACTGCCCAAGCTCTACACGCTGTTCAACGCCGCTGCGCTGCTGCACATCATCCTCGGCCTGGCGATGATCAAGATCGGCCAGAAAAAGCCGCACATCGTCAGCATGATCATCGCGCTGCTGTTCTCCACCGCCTTTCTCGGCTGCTACCTCTATTACCACTACCACGCCGGCCATGTGCAGTTCGCTGGCACCGGTCTCTCCCGTCCGCTCTACTTCACCATCCTGTTCACGCACATCCCGTTGGCCGTGCTCACCGTGCCGCTGGTCGGCATGACCGTCATCCCGGCCTTGCGGCACCGCTTCGACCAGCACAAGCGCATGGCAAAGTGGACCGTCCCCATCTGGCTCTACGTCTCCTTCACCGGCATCATCATCTACCTAATGTGCTACGTCTGGTACGGCCCGCCGATTCGCGGGTGAACCCTGGGAGCGCGGCACTCCGATGCCGCTTCTTTTCAGTCCTCAAACGTCCACGACTTTCGCTTTGGCGGCTTGAGGTCCGTGCGGCCGTGCTTCTTCCGAAACACATCGAACACGATGTCGGAGCCGTCCGCTTTCATCTGATGCACCATGTGCAGCAGCTCGCCGAGCCGACCCTTCGGAAATCCGGCCTTGTTGGCGAACCAGCCGAGATACTCCGCCGGAATGTCGTAGATCGGCACCCCGTTTGGCGGAAAATGCTGCGGCCCATATTTCCCGAACGGCATAAACGTGCGCCCGATCTCCTCCAGATCGGCGCGCATGCGTTCGGCAAGGTCGTTCACGGTTGTACTAGCGTTTTGAGGTGGACCCTGTTCTTCGGCCAGGATTGCGTGAAGTTAAGCTATGGGATCACGGGGTTGGGAGGTGATTGGTTTCGTTCTTCGCGGGCGGCTGCGCAAGGGCTTTGCACCGTTTTTTGA
>Ga0335396_10001481_pt1 | contig 29960 bp, 23 predicted proteins | sample FRY02_FD_205743 | JGI IMG/M metagenome (GOLD analysis project Ga0335396, IMG submission 205743) | Freshwater microbial communities from Lake Fryxell liftoff mats and glacier meltwater in Antarctica - FRY-02 (spades assembly) (version 2) | ecosystem: Environmental > Aquatic > Freshwater > Ice >... | reverse complement strand
AAAGTCTGAAAATATGGTTAGCTAAAATGGTCAAGGAAATGAATACTACAACCATAAAATCAATTACTGGAAACCATCATTATCTGAACGCTTTTAATACGGCGTTTAATAACTAAATTGGTATAAGACAAAAAAGAATAACAAGACGGGCAACAAGTGGACGAAATACAGCAACACAAATAAGGACAGTAACACGTTCCTATATTTCAGAGCAGAAACACAACAAAATTCAAGAAGCATTAGTAAAATTACTTTCTGACAAATATGGACAAGACAATGTAATCCTCGAAGAAAATTATGTTGATATAAAACTCATTCAACCAAGTTATATTACGTTTTATGAAGTAAAATCTTCGTCATATGCCTCTGAATGTATAAAACAAGCGTTAGGACAAATATTGCTTTATTCACTGAACGACACAGATACAAGACAAAAAAAGCACATAGTAGTTGGACAACATCCGCCAACTGACAATGACAAGAAATATATTGAGTTCTTAAAACAAAACTTAAAACTTGAATTTGATTATCTAAACATGGAGATAGAATAATAACAGCCGCCAACAACTAAGCTTTCGTTGCGTCCGAAGGACGACCAATGAAAGCCCCTGTTGGACCCTTAGACAAGCTCAGGCTAAACTACACCGGAGTGTCTATGGGCTTATCGTAGTTGAGCTGGGTAGGATTTGGGCAGGCGGAGCGCCTGCTTTTTTTGTGGCTGTGGATTTTCTTTACTTTTTGAATCGGACCGCCGAAGCGGCCGAATCTACTTCTGGGTTTTCCTAGGGGCACAATAGGCAACCCAAGCCACGGTTCAAAACCGTGGCTTGGGTACGTCCAGACTACTTCTTTCCTCTTCCCAACTTCCCAGCCGGTTGCGGCATACCCGGCTGCACGATCTGATAGTTTTCATCTTACGTAGCTTTTTCGACAAAAACACGGGAAGGCCAGAATCAGGAGAATGGGTATAAGTTCAACCCGATCAACTGCTGCCTAAAGATTAATCGATCCACTTCGTTGAAGCGGAAAATTTGTTCTGTGGCGGTGCCGATGGCAGTTTTTCCCGTAATTACTCCATTTTTCAAATGGAAATGATCTTCCCACAAATCTTTTCTTGGGTCAAAAAACCTAACCAACGTTTCGTCGTCTTCAGCGAATGTTGCGACATTGGAGCCTTTGAAATAATTACAATCGGGACAACAATAAGCCAAATTATCGAATTGGTCGGTTCCCCCGTTTTTTATGCTCCTGATGTGTTCAACGTGGAAGGAGTAATAGGACACTCGCTCAGGCAGCAGACAGTACTCGTAACGGGCCTCAGCTCGGTACTTTACTCGCTTCCGAAGGGAAACAGATACGGATTTGCTCATGAATGCAGCATTTGCAGAGCCCGCGCTTTGGCTAGGCCTACCAAGCGGTTGAGCATCAGATACTGCTCTACCTCGCTTTTCTCCTCAGGCGAAAGAAGGGTGTCTTTCTGCTTGGTCAACAACCAGTCGAGCCGTTGCTGATGAGCCACCGATGGCTTGAAGTCAACTACCTTTTCGGGGTTCATACCCGCGATGAAGGTAGAAATTTCGTCAAAAACTGAGCTTTTTGGGACCATTTCACAATGATGTTTTACAATACAAAGATAACATTTTTTTCTACCCATGCCACGGTTCAAAACCGTGGCACGGGTGCGTCCAGACTACTTCTTTCCTCCTCCTAATTTCCCAGCCGGCTGCGGCATACCCGGCTGCACGATCTGATAGTTTTCGTCTTTCTTAGCTTTTTCTACAATGGCGCGTACATCGGCCAGCAGCTTTTTGGAATCGTATACAATGCCGTCCTTTACGGTGTACTTTACGCCACCGATGCGGGTTACTTCGTTGCTATCCGTTAAGCTAATAGCGCCGGTACCGTAGAGTACCTTCAGATTGGCCAACGGATTTTCTTCCACGATCACGAAATCAGCCAGCTTGCCTACCTCCACAGAGCCAATCTGGTCGGCCATGCCCAGCGCTTCGGCCCCTTTGATGGTAGCGGCGCGGATCACTTCTAGCGGATGAAAACCTGCCTCGCGCAGCAGTTCCAATTCCCGGATATAGGCAAAGCCGTAGAGTTGGTAGATGAAACCCGAATCGGAGCCCGCCGTCACGCGGCCGCCGCGGTTTTTGTATTCGTTGATAAACTGCATCCACAGCTGGTAGTTGCGCTTCCACTCTACCTCCTGCTCGGTGCCCCAGCTATGCCAGTAGGAGCCGTGCGAAATGCGGCTTGGGCCATAAAAACGCCACAGCGAAGGCAACGTGTACTCGTCGTGCCATTCGGCACGGCGGGCCAGCATCAGCTCGCGGTTGGCCTCGTAGATATTGAAAGTAGGGTCAATGGTAAAATCCAGGGCGATGAGCTCGTCCATGACCTTATTCCACTTTTCAGAACCGGGTTTTGCGGCTTGTTGCCACAGTTTTCCGGCTTCCTCAAAGCGGTTCTGCTCGTTGTTGTAATTATAGTCAGCGGGGTAGTTCTGAATCGTTTTATCCTCAAACATCGCTTCGGGCAGGCCGTACCAGTGCTCCATAGTCGTAAGGCCCGCTTTGGCGGTGGCCAGTACGTTCATGCGGGCTACTTCCAGCTGAGCGTGGTGACAAGCCGAGCGCAGGCCGAGCTTCTTGTTTTCGTCTAGCGCCGCTTTGAAGATTTCGGGTTCGGCTCCGAAGAACTTAATACCATCGGCTCCGTTTTTGGCGTTCTGACGTACCCACTCGCGGGCTTGCTCGGGCGTTGTGATGGCCTCTTTGGACCCCTGACCAAAAGAAGTATAGGCCAAGATACGCGGAGCGGTGATCTTGTTTTCCAGACTTTTCTTTTTGTGGTCCAGTGTCCATTCTAAACCATTACCAGCCGAAGGGTCGCGGATGGTGGTGATGCCGTGGCCGAGCCACAGCTTGTACACATACTCGGCGGGGGTACCCTGCGCCCGACCGCCGGTATGGCCGTGCATGTCAATAAAGCCGGGCATCAGGTACATGCCTTCGCAGTTGAGTTCCTTGCCGCCAGCCTTGGCCACGGGGCGGCGCTTGGGGTCGATGGGTACGCCCGGATAGCCAACCTGCTGAATGGATTTGATTTTGTTTTTTTCTACTACGATATCGACCGGCCCCATAGGCGGTGCGCCGGTGCTGTTGATGAGTGTGACGCCTCGGATGATCAGCTGCCCGTAAGGGCCTTCGCCTTCGTTGCGCGGTGGGGCGTCTTGTACCTGCGCTCTCAGTCCACCGACGGAAAGGGCAAAAAGGCAAAGAGGAAAAATAAAGCGTTGGAGCATAAGGTAGGGATTTGGGTGAGAAGTAGGCTTCTCCAAAACAAACGTTGTTTTGACAAAAATAACAAAATCCGTTAGCGCCCCTAACCAATCAAAAGATTTAAGTAGCGGTTTTAGCGGATTCTTTCCAAAAACATTACTACCTGTTGCCCTAGTAGAGTAATTGCACCCAGCCTTTGAAAACTTCCGGTTCCGGATTGTGCTTTACGGACTGGAGCTTTACGGATGTTTCGTAAAAGTATTGTCCGGAGGGAAGATCTTGCCCGTTGCTATCTTTTCCATTCCAATTGATGGTAAGGCTGGTGGTTTCAGGCTGGTGGTTTCAAACACCTTGGTACCCTAGCGATTAAATACTCTGAGCTCTGTGGTCTGCACAAAAGTTGGGCAATTTAGAGGCGTGAAGGCATCGTTCTTACCGTCATTATTGGGTGTAAACACGTTGGGCAAAGTCAATCGCGGGCAGTTGTCTTTACAGACCGTATTACTGGGTGCACTCTCCATACCGAAACGGTTGACGGCAGTGACGTAGTAGCAGCCCGCAAAAGAAGTAAGGCCCGTATGGCTAAAGCTGTTGCCCGAGGACTGCAATGTTGTTAGCCTGGATGCAAGAAAGGCGGGTTGCTCGTCTTGATAGCGGGCGTAGTAAATTCGGTACTCCATAATCCGTGGGTCGCAAGTAGCCCCCTGGGTATTTTGTGCCGGATAGATCCAAGTCAGTTCGTTGGTAAACGTCTGCTGGTTGCAATAGGCATCGGGTGCCAACGTAGAACAGTCCAGCGTATCCAGCTTCAGTAAGGGCGCGCAGGGCCGGATTGTATCAACAGGATTGACGCACAAAACCTGCGACAAATTGTACAAGACGGGCTGGGTGCGGCTAAGATTATAAGAGCCCACGGTTTCTATTTTGTAGCAATAAACAGAATCAGCGGAGAGGATAATGCTCTGGGTGCCATCGGAATAGCCCCGTGGCCTGCCCGGGGGACTGCTGCACGGCCATAAACTGGGCGTTTTGGGCTGGAACCAATTCATTAAGGTACACCCCCCAATAGAGGTTAGGGCGAGCGGGTCGCCGTTTCGGTCGGTTGCTCGGATCGTTTGCTGGATTAACGTACCTGCTTCCACACATAGATCTGGGATGGAGTCGAGCTTAGGCCGGTTGTTGGGTGAGTCAATGACGATAATCTGCATTTCGCGCACAATCTCACCGATCTTAGCGCCGTTTCGCCATTTTTCTACCACAAATGCCACACCATAAAAACCCGGAATGGTCGGCGCATCCTAGATCAAATTGCCATTAATGGCGTTGATGCTGAATGTGGAAGGAAACGTACCATCTTCCTTAGGCCCCACGGGTTGTACCTGATTCGGGTCTACATACTGTACATCACGACCAAGCCCGGGTGTACTGCTACGCTGAGGTGTCACAATCTGGTAGGACAGGCTATCACCGTCGGCATCAAAAGCACCCGGGTTGTGGATATAGCGTTCTCCCACGGAAGCCAGGTCAATTGGCGGATTGAGCAGTACCGGAGTTCGGTTTAGTCCCAAATTGGCATTAATAACCAAGGTAGACCGTAAGAAAAAATCAATGGAAAAGGTAGGAGGAGGACCGATATTCAGTATCTCGTTGTTACGGAATTGCAAGGCTGTAGATACGGTGAAGGTCCCTGGTGACGGAAAAGTGTAGAGAAGGGTATACTCATTTCGGCTAGTGTTGTTGCCACTATTGGTAATGGGTTGCTTGCGCTGTACATTGATGGGTCCCACACCACCGATGTAAAAAAGGGCAATATCCGCGGCATCCGCAGCAGGGCGGCCGTTTTCCAGATCGTAATAGGCCGTAAGAGTTACTTCGTACATCAGAGAAGTAGTTGAAACCCGTCGGGCAATAATCTCACCGGCCCTGAGGTGGCTAGCCCATGTGGAGTGGGTAAGAAAAGTAATAAAAATCAGAAGCACTGCAGTCCTTACTATCTGGTATATTTGATACATATAGATTCAAGACGTTTGTCGTCAAGCAGTTCGCTCAATTAAAACGACAAATGCGTCAAAAACTATATGTATCTATATTTCCCGAATACTCATTTAACCCTTCTTACAACTCCTACTCGCCGTGTACCAAGTCATCCACCTTCGTCGGATTGGGATTGACGGTATCAGACTCCACGAGTCCGTCGCGGAGCCGGATAATGCGATGGGCGTACTGCGCGATATCTTCTTCGTGGGTAACCATCACGATGGTGTTTCCTTTACGGTGTAGTTGATCAAACAGGTCCATGATTTCGTACGAAGTCTTTGAATCTAGGTTTCCGGTTGGTTCATCCGCCAGCAAAATACTGGGGTCGTTAACCAATGCCCGGGCTATGGCTACCCGTTGACGCTGTCCGCCGGAGAGTTCATTGGGTTTGTGCTTACCACGATCGGCCAAACCTACATTTTTCAGGGCCATTTGGGCTTTCTCGGTCCGGTTGGCTTTATTTAATCCGGAATAGATGAGAGGTAAGGCTACGTTCTCAAGCGATGACATCCGGGGTAACAGGTTAAAAGTCTGAAATACGAAGCCTATTTCTTTGTTACGAATTTCGGCTAGTTCGCTTTCACTCATATCGCTCACATCCTTTCCGTTCAATACATAACGGCCATTGGTGGGAGTATCGAGGCAACCAATGATGTTCATCAGGGTAGATTTACCCGAACCGGACGGACCCATAAACGCTACGTACTCGCCTCTATTAACATTAATCGTGACAGACTTCAACGCTTCGATCACTTCACTTCCCATGATGTAACGCTTTGATATATCCGTAGTTTCAATGATTTTCATGAGCTGAGTGGCACTGCCACAGTTTATTAGTTAATGTTTGATAAGATACTTTTTGGAATCGGATGATTTTTTTGATTTACCAACCTACATACTTCGGTGGAGTAATGAAATTGAGCCGTAAATAGACAATAGATTGCGCCCGGTGATGCGTCAGGTGATCGTTCATCAGCATAATGATCTGCCGCTTGCTCATCGGACCGCTGAAAAATTTAACGGGTTCGTTGAGTTGGTCAGGGGGGAGGTTTTTTACAGCATTCATAGCGTAGTCCATCGACTGCTCGACGATATCCCTGATCTCTGCTTTTGATTTATTCGAAAAGGCGGCCATTTCTTTGGTGGTAAACGGGGACTTTTCGGTGCTCAGGTAGCTACTGGAAAGCCATACCATATTGGACGAAAGGTGTATCATCTGCTCGGCAAAAGGCATTTCATCAGCTACGGGACGAAAACCGTAGCGTTCGGCCGGCATTGCATCAGCTACCGCGAGTGTGTAGGCCTTGGCATTCGCCCATTTTGTCTGTATTTCGGTCAGATAGGTTTTGTTAGATTGAGCCACGGCGCTAAATGTCAGGATCAGAGCGGCAAAAAGTAAAGTGTATTTCATTAATGAATCAATAATTAGGCAATTAGCCGTTAGCTTCCTGTAAATGTTTGATAGTCAAGAAAAATAGAAAGCTGATAGCTACTTAATCTAAATTTAAGGTAGTAACTAGTCCAGATCTCTCTGCCGGACTACCCAAAATAACGGTTTGTTGAAACTGACTTAGCTGGGCTTGTAACAGCGTACTTTCTACCAAATCCAGATCATCAAATAAGAATACGAGCTGAGTACGATTACCTGCCTTATCAGTGGCGTATAAAGCATACGTCAAAACGAAAGCGGTTGAGCCCCCCTTGGCTCCCAAATGCTGATACTTCTCCCGATTACTATCAAATGCCTCCATGGGCCATTCCATCACGGATTCTAGGGTACTTTGTGTCGTGGAGTCAAAGTAGGCACGGCTTTGAATTTTCTTCATGAGTTCGGCGTATTCATGCGCTGTTCCTCCCGGTAGCCTATCCGACCATACCCGCTGCACCGGGGCGCTCAGGTGAGCGAAATTAAACCGTTGCTTAATCGTAGTATCTACTTTCAAGGCTTCAAAGTACTGGTAGGCATTTTTCTTATAGAGATCCATGCCCATTAGTTTTAGTCCTTTGGCGGAATTTTCCTCTGAGCATACGTACAGCGCCGATACAAAGGGATACAGCGTATCGTGCTTAGTAAGTCCAAGCGACGCAAGGTTGGCATTTATTGCGTTCAGACCAAGGCGCCACATCAAGTACTCGGTATTAGCATTACTGCTGTAACGGATCATGCCCTTGGCTACTTCCAGCAGCGGCACGCTTCCGTTTTTAATCAGATTCTTTTCGCCCATTTGTTTGAGCCAGCTCGGGTGGGCACCACCGTCGGTATCAGGAATATAAAACTTGGTGAGCTCCGTCAATGGTATAGGAGCCTCGGGTTGAATTTTACCGGAGGCTACCTGCTGCGCGAACTCAATGGCCACAATAATCTTAACCGTACTGGCTAGGGGCATTTTGGCGTTGGCATTCTGCTGGGCAATGAGGGTGTCATTCCGTACCCAATATAAAGAGCTCTTCGAGGGATTTTTGGCGATAAAGCCCGCCACAAAATCGCCATCGGTGTTGAAATATTTCATGTGAGTATAGAGTGCAAGCCCAGCAAAGGCCAGAACGAGTATACCCACGATAATCCCAACAATTTTCAAAGCTTTCATATAATCACAATAGTGTATATCCCAGTAAAAGAGCGTACCCCAGCATTACTCCGGCTAGTATTCCTCCGAGGAATGCCATCACCTTTTTTTTTAGGAAATAGCCATGGACATATAGTCCAGAAAGCAGCACAACCGGGGGAAGGTAAGGATCGGTAATCATTCCCGCCGTTCCGGCAGAACCATCTACCTCATAGCTTGCCTGATCGTCCTCACTTCGTATTACCCAGCTACCTTTGGCCCCCGAATTCGCGTAACACCACTCGTAGTGCTGTCCGTCATATTGAATCGAAGCAGAGCGGGGAAAACGCTTGAATTCAATATACCCCAATTCCTTTTTGCCTTCGATATCCAGGATATTTGTTTTTTGCTCCCCGAATAGTTTCCCTTCGAAGCGCATAAAAAAACCTCTTAATTCGCCGTACCCTTTCCGGTTCCAAAAGTTATTTTTCAGGATTCCGACAATCTGTTTTTCGTGAAAAAGGCGGTATTCCTGGGCAAGGCCCATGGTCTGCCAACGTAAAGTCATTGTTCAAGAGTATTAAGTTCAAAAATAAAGGATCAACGAAACTCTTCTCTTTGTTTTTCGATGAGTGCTCGTAGAGGCTGATAGCGACTCACAAACGACTGATAGTCGGCGGGCGATGCTAGCAGACGAACCTTCGCTGCGCCTTCTTCGCCTTGCCCCAGTAGTCCTTGTTCAACGCTCAGGAGGGCGTATTGTTCCCAAATGAGGGGGGAGGTTTGGTTAAACCGAAGTGCATTAACGACGACCTGATACGCCGGAGCTACCTGCTTTTGTTGGCGCATGTACATGGCGGCTACCGAAATAATACGACCGTCGAAGGGATTCGCCCGCACGGCTCGTTGGTAGGCTAAGGCCGAGGGTTGCGCCTGGGCGGCACGCAAAAGGGAATCTCCGATTACAGAAGGCTTGAACCCACTTGATAGAGTACTACGAAGCTGAGCTTCTACGGCCGAAGCACCCTGTTCATTAAGTCGCTCGATGAGCACACCGGCTATGGCCTCTCGGCCAAGAAAAGTATTGGATAAGATCTGACCGATCAACCCTTCCGGACCGTTTACCCGGCCAAACAGATCTAACGCTTGTTCGTAAAGCCCCAGTTGCAAGAGCCAGTGTCCGAGTATTTTCCGGTATAGTTCTGCCTTCTCACCTTCCTCATCGACTAAGGCTTGCAAGATTTCGATGGCTCTGATCTTGTTACCGCTGTAAAACTCAGGGTAGAGAGAGGCGAGCAAAAGGTCGTCAGACAAGAGAGGGTTTTGATTGGCAATTTTCGGAATCAGCCGAATAGGTAGGGTGTCATACCGCGCCTGATTTAAGGAATAGTTTACCAGATAGGCTAGCCCGGATACATTGAGCAGGGAGTCTTCTCGTATGACTTTCGACTGAAAAGGTATGGGCGAATACTGCTGCCGCAGGCTCTGGACGGTCAGCCAGTTGGCTTGCCACGACGGGTAGGTTTTTGAAGAAGCGCTTGCGGCCAGTGAGTCGAGCAGCGCCAGATCGGCGCTTTTTGCCCAAATAGCTAATAAATTGGTGGAGGGCACATCATCGTTTGAAGCTACCCGCTGAGCGCGGTCGAAGTAGTAGTAGGCAGAGTCCGCTACGTTGGTTCGGGAGTAAAGTGTGCCCAGATTATTGAGTAGTTCGCTGCTTTCAGGGAAACGATTAATACCTTCTTGTAAACTGTATACTGCGTCAAAAAAGAGGTTTTCCTGCGCTAATACATTTCCCAGGCCCACGTAGGCTTGCGGAGATGGATTTTTGAGGGTAGCCTGCTTAAAATAGTAGGCTGCCGCGGTTTTGTCGTCTTGTCGGAGTGCGAGCGAAGCCAGCGCGTAATTGGACTTATGGTTCTGATACTCCTGTTGCAAAGCCATTTTATAATACTGCTCTGCGAGTGTATATTCCTTAGTTTGGGTATACAGGTCTCCGAGGCCATTGAAATATCCGGCCACGGCTTGGTAGACGGGGAGTAGCCCCTGGGTTGAGAGTAAAAAGATAAGCCCCGTAAAGCCCAACAGCCGGGTTTGGGTCAGGCCAAACCGGAGGGGTTTGTACATCACTTTATGCACAGCAAGCCCCTGACGAAAAAGCGGAAGGAAGTTTATTACCATGTAAAACAGGAAAAGAACGCTCATGGCGAGCTGCCCTTCAATGACCATATCTTCCAATACTTCCAGCGCGGGATCATTGGAAGTGCCAGCCGCAAAGCCAGCAAAAGATAGAGCGATAATAAATAGACCTAAGTACAGCCAAAATCCGGCTGTGCGGGAGGAAAGTAAGCCGGTGGTTTCCAGCCGTTTTTTAAACCCCCATATTCCGAGTACACCCGCTATGATGGCTAGTAGTACCGGACTTACCATAAACAGGTTCCACTCGATCTTGTGGGTAGTAGTGAGAAAAAGCAGTACTAAATTGAGTAAATAAAAGGTACTAATCACCAGAAAATTAACGAGCGACGATTTCCCTGTTTTTCCACTGGTACTCAGCCACACGAGGCCAGCCATGATTTCGGTAGCTGACATCAGTAAGAATCCAACCGAGAGCGGTAGCCATAAAGAGTAGCTGAATACCACCGCCGTCAGGAAAGGTTCGCTGACGGGCGACATCAGGGCAACCAATAGTACAAGGCTAGCCGTAATGCCCGAAAACACAAGCATTCGGATAGCTACGCCCCAGTTGGACCGGAAAGCGTGGAGATAGTAACTGACTCCACCGTAGGCTAGTACAATCAGCGTATAAAGTAGGCGGGAGTCCTCTCCGAACACACTCAGAGTTTCCAGGCGGCAGGCGGCCACCAGCAGGATAAAGGCGGTCATTCCGCCCAAGTACCAGAACCGTGGTAACGCACTTACGGCGGTCAATACCAGACAGAGGCCCAGCAGTACCATGACGCCGAATACCCGGAGAGTAGTGCTGTCAATATCCATTGGAGAAGCCACAAACTGCTCAGTAGTGAGAAAAGAGGGGATAGTAACGCCAAACTGCCAGCCATTGAGGGGTAGTATATCTACCACCACGGGTATATCCGACAACTCACTCAAAACATCCCAATGAATGGTCTGTTCCAGTGGATTAATAATCTTAGAGACGAAGAAAAGCAGGGTTAAAAGGAGAATACCCAGAGCCCAGTAAGCCATTCGACGCTCTGCTGCCGACCATGCTTGCCAAAAAAAAGTTTCTTTCATAAGAATTTTACAACGCCTTTTCTGAAAAACTCTATACATTTTTCGCGAAAAAGGGGGAAATTTCTAAAAAATATCCAATAAATGAATGAACAGCCACTTGGTACTAACCAAATTATCTTCTAATTTTGCGGTCTTGAAAATAACCTCTGGACGATAATCATATTCTTACAATGGCAAACGCGACAAACATAGGAAAAATTACGCAGGTAATTGGACCAGTAGTTGACGTATCGTTTGAAAACAGCGAACGCATCCCTTCAATTCTCGATGCGTTGGAAGTCTTAAAACCGAACGGTCAGAAAGTAATCCTCGAATGTCAACAACACCTTGGTGAAGACCGTGTTCGTACCATCGCAATGGACGGTACCGAAGGTCTTCAACGTGGTATGGAAGTCAAATCGTATGGCTCTCCTATCCGCATGCCAATCGGTGAGGCGATCAAAGGTCGTCTTTTCAACGTAGTAGGCGACGCAATTGACGGACTTACTCCCGTTGACAAAACTGATGGAATGTCCATTCACCGGTCAGCTCCTAAGTTTGAAGACTTGGCTACCTCTACGGAAGTTCTCTTTACGGGAATCAAAGTAATTGACCTGTTAGCTCCTTATGTTAAAGGAGGTAAAATTGGGTTGTTCGGTGGTGCCGGAGTAGGAAAAACCGTATTGATTCAGGAATTGATCAATAACATCGCGAAAGCGTATGCTGGTCTTTCGGTATTTGCCGGAGTAGGTGAGCGTACCCGCGAAGGAAATGACCTGATGCGTGAAATGATCGAAGCCGGTATTATCAAATACGGCGACGCATTTAAGCACAGCATGGAAGAAGGTGGATGGGATCTTAGCAAAGTTGACTACGAGCAACTGAAGGAATCACAAGCTACGTTTGTGTTCGGTCAAATGAACGAGCCTCCCGGAGCCCGTGCCCGTGTGGCCTTGTCGGGTCTTACAGTAGCTGAATACTTCCGTGACGGAGAAGGCGAAGGAAAAGGACGTGATATCCTGTTCTTCATAGATAACATTTTCCGCTTTACGCAGGCGGGCTCTGAGGTATCGGCCCTTTTGGGACGTATGCCTTCGGCGGTAGGATATCAGCCCACATTGGCCACCGAAATGGGTGCCATGCAGGAGCGCATTACTTCAACCAAGCGTGGATCAATTACTTCGGTACAGGCGGTATACGTACCTGCTGACGACTTGACTGACCCCGCTCCCGCCACAACCTTTACCCACCTTGACGCTACGACGGTACTTAGCCGTAAAGTAGCAGAGAAGGGTATTTATCCTGCGGTGGACCCACTTGACTCTAACTCACGGATTCTGACGGCTGAAATTTTGGGTGCTGCCCACTACGATTGCGCACAACGCGTGAAGAACGTATTACAGCGCTACAAGGAATTACAGGACATCATCGCCATTCTTGGTATGGAAGAACTTTCTGATGAAGATAAGCTAATCGTTTCGCGTGCACGTCGTGTAGAGCGTTTCCTTTCTCAGCCTTTCTTTGTGGCTGAGCAGTTCACCGGTTTGAAAGGTGTACTTGTTGACATCAACGATACCATCAAAGGCTTTAACCAAATCATGGACGGTGAATTTGATTACCTTCCCGAAATGGCGTTCAACTTGGTAGGTACTGTCGACGATGCGGTAACCAAAGGAGAAAAAATGATGGCGGACGCCGCTAATCGTAATTAAGTCAGACGGCACAGCGATGTGACGCAGTGAACTATTGACTACCGACTATAAGCAATTTCTCATGACTCTAGAAATAATAACTCCTGATAAAAAAGTATTTTCCGGAGAGGCTTCAGCCGTTACATTTCCGGGTACCGAAGGACAGTTTCAGGTATTTAACAGCCACGCCCCTCTCGTGAGTACGCTTGGACGGGGTGATGTGGTAGTAGAAACGGCCGCAGCCAAGCAGGTTTTCACGATTGATGGTGGTGTTGTAGAGGTACTAAATAACAAAGTACTCGTCCTTGCCGAAGCGATTATCTAACGTCTTTACGTTTTTATAGTAATGCAAAAAGCGAAACCTTCGGGCTTCGCTTTTTGCATTACGGGCAAATAGAAAAAAGACTATTGATCCACTTTTTCGGCAATCATAGACTGTACCGTACTAAGTACCGCTTCGTGAAAGCCGGGGAGTTCGGTAAGGTTGGTGCCCCACAGCTCAGCATCTGATAGGAGACTAGCTACTAACTCTTCAACATCAAATGAATAGCGTTTCCAAAGCTCGTAGAAGTAAGGAGCCTGATCGCAGCGAATCGGATATTTTTCACCCTCTAATTCTCCAAAATATGCTTTCCCGTCTGTTTCGGTAGGCTTCATAAACAGAATAAAGGCCGAAAATCCCTGCACCATCCGGGTAGGCGTAGTACCAAACTTCTGGTAGTGTGAAAGTAGGGTAGGGATATTCCGCATTTTCATTTTGGCGGTGTACTGTACCGTAATATCAATGACCTGATGCTTAATATAGGGATTGCGGAAGCGGTCAAGTACCTGCCTGCCGAATATTCGGGCTTTTTCTAATTCAACCTCAAAAGGAATAGCGGGCGCCAGCTCGTCCAACGTTAATTCAGTTATGAAATGCTCCATTTCGGAGTTCTCCATGCTTTCCCGGATGGTTCGCATACCCGATAAATAGAACAGCGCCACGCTAAACGTGTGTGAGCCGTTGAGCAGGCGGAGTTTTAATTCGCGGTAGAGGTCAATATTGGGTGCAATAATAACGCCCGTATCCGCCTGAGTAAAGCTGAGAATCGATTTTACGTATTCATTTCCTTCAATAGCCCATAACCTGTATACTTCGGACATGATGAGGAGGTCATCCTGATAACCAAGGGTACCCACCAGCTCCTGATGCGTTGCTGCGTCGGGTAAACCCGGTACAATACGGTCAACGAGAGAGCTGCAAAAGTGAGTGTGGTTAGTAAGCCATTGCATGAAGTCATCGCCAAGATTGTGCCTGCGTGCTTGCTCAAAAACGATTTCCTGTAACTTCTTTCCGTTATCAACTACCAGTTCGGTAGGTACTACCACCATGCCGCTTTCGGCAGAGCCACCAAAAGCCCGGAAGCGTTCGTGCAAGAAGGCGGTTAACTTACCGGGAAACGAAGTTGGAGGAGAAGCCTTAAGATCATCATCTACTAGTTGAATACCTACTTCGGTGGTATTGGAAACCACAATCTGTAAGGAAGGGTTGTGCGCGCAGCGAAGGATTTCCTCCCATTCGCTACGAGCCGACAAGGTACGGCTGATCGCGGTATTGATAAAGGTTTCTTCTACTACCTTTCCATCCTCAATCCCACGGATGCAATGCGTAAACAGGTTGGCCTGGTCAAAAAAAGCATCCACGCCCCCCCGATCAGTCGACTTCACCACCACAATACGTCCGTTAAAAATGCCTGACTTGTTAGCTTTATTGACGAAGTAGTCGGGTAACCCTCGTAGCAGGACACCGGTACCAAACTGAATTATTTTTTCAGGAAGTGCCAAGAGTCTTTCGTGATCGGGGCAAAGATCAGGACGCTGATGCAGTAGACCGGGGGTGAGTAGGGGAATGTTCATAATGAATAGAATAGTCGAATTGTATGTAAGGGGAAGACGGTATTTTGCATCATAAACCCCTAATAGCAAGAAGAGGCTGTCTTTTGGAGACAGCCTCTTCGGAATATAGTAGTACTTACGTACTGGTGTAAGTTTGCTTACACCAGCTCAGTATTAGGTTGCTTTTCTTTTTTCTCCTCAGGATAAATGAAAGGCATGGGGTTAGAAACCTGCTCAGGAAGTAGTGCCGCAGCAAGTACCTCATCTACCGTATCGACGTATTTAAACGACAGTTCTTTGATGTAGTCGGCTTGTACTTCTTCTACATCTTTACGGTTCTTCACGCAAAGAATAATTTCTTTTACCCCGGCCCGACGAGCAGCCAAGATCTTCTCTTTGATTCCACCCACGGGTAGTACCTTACCACGAAGGGTAATCTCACCGGTCATGGCGATGAAAGACTTCACCCGACGTTGTGTGAAAATAGATGCCATGGAAGTCAGCATGGTAATACCGGCCGAAGGGCCATCTTTGGGTACCGCACCAGCGGGTACGTGTACGTGCAAATCGTAGTGATTAAAGACCCGATAATCGATGCCAAGGCGTTCGGCGTGGGCTTTTAGGTAGGATAGGGCGGTTACGGCTGATTCTTTCATAACGTCACCCAATTGTCCCGATAACGTCAGGTTACCCTTACCCCGGCTAAGGCTGGTTTCGATAAACAGAATTTCTCCACCGACAGACGTCCAGGCCAAACCTGTTACTACTCCGGCGAGGTCGTTGTCCTGATAAAGATCTTTATCAAAAATCTCTGCTCCCAAAAACTTCTCAACGTGAGCTTCCTTAATCGATTTGAGGTACTCCTGCTCCATTGCGATAGACTTTGCAACTTTCCGCATCAGTGTTCCGACCTTTTGTTCGAGGTTGCGTACGCCCGACTCGCGGGTGTATCCTTCAATAACTTTCAGAAGCGCCTTATCTTCTATTTTAACGTCGGTCCCTTTCAGGCCGTTCTCTTTACGTTGCTTCGGTACCAGATATTTCTTGGCAATCTGTAACTTCTCTTCGATGGTGTAGCCCGTCATTTCGATAATTTCCATGCGGTCGCGAAGGGCTGGATGAATCGTATCGAGTGAGTTGGCGGTGGCTACAAATAATACTCTTGAAAGGTCATACTCGACCTCCATGTAGTTGTCGGTAAACGAAGAGTTTTGCTCAGGGTCAAGTACTTCAAGCAAAGCAGACGCAGGGTCACCCCGGAAATCAGAGTTAACCTTATCAATTTCATCAAGAATAAATACCGGATTGGACGAGCCAGCCTTTTTGATATGATGGATTATCTTACCGGGCATCGCCCCGATATAGGTTTTGCGGTGCCCGCGAATCTCAGCTTCGTCGTGCACACCACCCAGGGCCATTCGGATATATTTACGATTCAATGCTTTGGCGATTGACTTTCCAAGGGAGGTTTTACCAACACCGGGAGGGCCGTATAAGCAAAGAATCGGCGCCTTCATGTTATTTTTCAGCTTCAAAACGGCAAGGTACTCGATGATACGTTCCTTTACTTTTTCGAGCCCGAAGTGATCTGAGTCCAAAATTTTCTGGGCTCTTACTAGGTCGAAATTATCCTTGGTATAGTCGTTCCAAGGAAGATCCGCTAGCATCTCCAGATAGTTGAGGGTCACGGGGTACTCCGGAGCCATCGGGTTTATACGCTGCAGCTTATTGAGTTCCTTATCAAAATGCTGCTGTACCGCCTGAGGCCAGTTTTTTTCCATGGCCTTCATACGAAGGTCATCTAGGTCACGCTCGGGGCTATCAATACCTAACTCATCGTGCAGTACCTTTATCTGTTGACGCAAGAAATAATCACGTTGCTGCTGATCAATATCGGAGCTGGCTTTGGACTGTATCTCCCGCTTTAATTCGAGCATTTCGATTTCACGCATCATGTATTGAAGCAGCAGATTAGCCTGCCTATGACCGTTGGTCTCTTCCAGTAGGCGTTGCTTATCTCCTACTTCTACATTGATGTTGGAAGAAAGGAAGTGAATCAAAAATACCGGACTTTCAATATTATCCAGCGCAATACGGGCTTCCTGCGGAATCTCCGGATTGAGGCGCATGATACGGTGTGCTCCGTCGCGGAGGGAGTTGAGCAGTGCTTTGGATTCTTTCCGATTGGCGTGGGTAAAGGAGTCATCAATACCCTCCACGTGAGCGGTGATATAGGGATCTTCACGGACGATTTCCTTTATTTTAAAGCGCTGACGCCCCTGCACAATAATGGTTACGTTGCCATCCGGAAGCGTAATCATTTTAAGAATGTGCGCTACTGTACCCACCTTGTGCAAGTCGCTGGCGGAGGGATCCTCTTTGTGAGATTTCGCCTGCGTCACAGCTCCCATGATACGCTGATTAATATCAGAATTTCGGTAGATCTTTTTGACTAACCGAATTGCTTTTTGGCGTACTACCGTCACAGGAATAACCATGCCTGGAAATAAAACGGTCTGACGGATAGGAAGGATAGCAAGTTCTTCGGGGAGATCAAGTGGCTCATCGGCCCCTTCGGGGCCACCAATAGGAATAATTTCAAGACTGTCAATATCCGAATCGGACACTAATAGTCGGCTGTATAGATCTGAGTTTTCAAAATTCATAGGCATTCTGTCAGTATGACAGATAATCTTTTCCCAATTTACAAAAAAATAAAAAAACGAAGGGACATAAACGAGTAAAATACTCGTGCCAGACGTATGAGTGACAGCATATAAGTGATTAAGCGGTATGTAATTGGATCAACTACAATGCCTGAACCGGTTGGCTTTTCTTAAAAAGGTAAGTTTTCCGCTCTCCCCCCCATTTGACATTCACCATGTTAACCTGGTCGTCGAAGGCTTCTGTCAAAAGATCGTGGCGCAGTACCCAGCCTTCGGGTTTTCCCGAAAAAGATACTTCGAGGTAGAGCCAGGTAACATCTACTTCTTGCTCTTTACCAATATACTGAACCGTACGAAGTTGTCGTGAAGGGTCAGCCAGCGCAAAGTGTTTTTTCAAGTACTTTTCAACGTAGGGGTCATTTTGATCGTCGTTCCGCAGGACGAAACGACGTTTTTCATTCGCCAAAGAAAGTCCTTTCTCTAAATCATCCGTGTAGGCCCGAATACTAATTTCTAGTGTTTTTTGGGGGGCATTGAACTGCATTTGTGCCACACTGACATGGTACTCGTGCTTCGGACGAGCCGAGGACAGGAGTATTAGAACCAGTACTAATCCCTGAAAAAGGAAGAATGCCTTTTTTACGCGTTGGATCATGGTCAGAATACCGCCTTCCAGACATCATTAAATATGGCAAATGCCATAAGCCCGAGTAGTAGGACCATACCTACTTTCTGTGCGCCTTCCAGGAAGGCATCAGAGGGTTTTCTGCCGGAAACAATTTCGTACAATAGTATAACGGAATGCCCACCATCTAAAGCAGGAATAGGCAGAGCATTCATAAAGGCTAGTACCATGGAGAGCAAGCCGGTCAGAAACCAGAACCGTCCCCAGTCCCACACACCACCAAACATTCTGGCAATCCCAATGGGGCCGCTCAGTGCTTTGGATGCAGATACTTCACCCCGGAATATTTTGCCGAAGCCTTTGATGTTATTATACACTACCCCAAACGCATCTTTGGCGCCAACCACGGTAGCTTCGCCGAGTGAGTACTCAACGGTAGTAAAGTTAAGCTCGCTCTTGGGATAAAAACCGATGGTTCCTTCGGGCGTAATGTCAACGTTGATGGTTTTGTCCGTAGTTCCTTCCTTAATCGAGAAAGCGGCAGTTTGTCCCTTCAAAGAGTCAAGAGCCTGTTGTAGTTCATGAAAGAAGGTAATCGGTTTTCCGTTGATACCCATAATTCGATCACCGGTTTTGAGACCTGCCTCTTGGGCGGGCATGCCAGGAATAAGCTCTCCAACGGTAAAAGGCTCCGCCGGGCGGATAAAGTTGCCACGCTGCTCGGGTTCCGATAGTTTTTCTATGAAGCTATTGGGGATGTCAATAGCTAGCTGATTGCTATTGCGGTCGACGGTATAATAGCTATTGCTACCCAGAAATACGTCTGAACTTATGGCATCGTCGAAATTGGAGAAATCTTTACCATTTACTTCCACGATTTTATCGCCGGTACGCAGACCGATTTCCTGAGCAAGATTCCCGGCTACTATTCCATAGCGGTTAACTTCCTGTTTGGAAAGAAATTTATCACCATTCTTGTAAGAGATAATAACAAAAATAATGACCCCAACAATAACGTTGACGATAATGCCTCCCAACATGACAACGAGGCGTTGCCAGGCGGGCTTGGAGCGAAACTCCCAAGGCTCGGGGTCTTTACTCATCTGGTCGGTATCCATCGACTCGTCGATCATACCGGATATTTTTACGAAACCTCCCAAAGGAATTGCTCCGATACCATATTCTGTTTCACCTTTTTGAATACTCCATATTTTGGGAGGAAAGCCGATGAAGTACTTTTCGACGCGCATTCCAAACATCTTTGCGGCCGCGAGGTGCCCCAACTCATGTAATCCCACTAAAATGGACAAGCCCAAAATGAGCTGCCCAGCCATTATTAAAATTTCCATGTATGCTTGCTAGTAATTAAACAAGGTCAAATGACCCATAAGTTGCTTTTACTCTTTAACGTTAATGTAAACGGCAAAGTTAAGCAAAAGGTACTTCTATACCTTCATCTTTTTCATCTCCTGTTGGAGACTTGCCTTATATGGGTAGAAGTCTACCTCGAACGTATGACGAGGGGAATCGGTGTAGCGCTGCGCAATTATTTTTGATTCATGGTCAATCTGTTGCTGCATTTTGGCGCGATCTGGCAGACGGCACTGACCCGTAATAAGTTGGGCCACCCATTTGGCCTGCATTTCGGCCAATGGCATGATGGCCCCCAAAGGCTGAATCAATCCCTGGAAAAATAAAGAGGGGTAGTCGGGGTGTACTACGTGCTGATACAACTTCATATCATTGCTTTCGCTGACGTCAAAAGTAAGCTCTTTCAGAAAAGGAAACGTGACCTTATAGCCCGTGGCGTAAATCAGCATATCATAGTTCTGTGAGGTACCATCTTCAAACACCACTTCTTTGCCCCGGAGCTCCCGGATATTGGGTTTGAAGTCAATAAGCCCCCGACCACTCAGGTTGAGTAATTCCTGCGAAAGGGTAGGGTGTTGGCTCAGAAGCGGACGCTTGGGCGTAGGTACCCCGTAGGTTTCCTGCCGTCCCCTTGCCAGAAATAGCGAGGTTTTGAGCAAGAGTCTTTGGAGCGATAGCGGTAGCTTGGCTGTGAACGGATTTGCCAGGTCATCAAAGGGCATTCCCATGAACCAGTTGGGAATAATGTGGGCCCCGTTACGGGTGGAGATAGTTACGCACCCGGAATGCAACTTGGCTGCTTCGCAGGCAATATCCACGGCGGAGTTACCAATGCCCACAATCAGCACATCCTTGTACATGATTTGCTCGGGTATGCGGTAGTAGTGCGAATGCAGTATCTCGCCAGAGAACTCTCCTGGGAAATGAGGCGACGGATAGCGTGGATTCCAGTGATGTCCGTTGGCCACAATGATATACTCGTAGGTAGTTATAAGGCCGCTATCCGTGCGTATCCGCCAACCCCCGGTAGGGAGCGGAGTCAGCTCTTCTACACTAGTCTGAAATGTAATAGAGTCGCGCAGTCCGAAGTGGTCCACGTAATCATCGAAGTACTGTATTATCTGCGAATGATGCGGGAACATGGGCAGACTCCGGGGCAGGGGATAGTCGCTGTATCCCATGACATCCCGATTAGTATTGATGTGTAGTGATCGGTATGCTGATGACATTCCGTTATCATTATCGTAGCGCCAGTTACCGCCAATTTGGGATCCTTTTTCAAAACAATCGAAGCTGATGCCGTGCTCTTTGAGGGTTTTAGCGGCTGAGATACCGGACGAGCCAGCTCCAATAATGCATACCTGTTTGGTCATGTGTGTAGTGCCAGTTGATGGTGAAGGGTAAAGTTAGCCGAAGGTACGGGTAACTTTGGAGGATAAAGCCGATGCCCCCACTCGTACTTTATTTTTCAGAAAAGCCTCCATCTCGGTTGCCACAATAGCCGCTCCCCGGGTGGTAAGATGAAGGTTGTCGTGGACCAGATCATGACCGTTTAGCATGGCGATTTTATCCCAACTTTGACCAAGAAGATGATGGCGTACCATATTGACTTTCATGAGAGATTCGGTTTTTTGAAAACCGTGCCGGATGGGCTTTGGGTTACGTTCCAGGAACGCTTTCATGCGCTCCCGCACGGGTAGGTAAGTGAGCCCTCTGGTACGGGCTAGATTTTTGATAAATGTACTGTACTGATCTGCGCGTTCATTGGCCTTACTCGTTAAATCTTCCCCCATGACTGGTAAGGAGATCAGCGCTATGTCGGCGATGGTTTCCTGGGTGAGTCGCTCTACGATCCGGGTATAATTCGCCTTAAATGTTTCAAATGAAGGTCGGGTGTCTTTCGGAATCCTGCCGATATCCCAGTAGGTGCGGAGGGTAGTTTCGCTTAGGCTGGCATTGATATCGTTGGTGCCAATCAGAAGTGTGATATAAGCCGGCTGAGTAGCAATTATTTCATCAAGATGATCAAGAACGGTATAAGTAAGGCGGGCGTTTACTCCGGCGTTGAAGAAAAACCAAGAGGGGCCAAACCATTTTTCGAGCAGCTCTATGAAACTGACGCCCATGTTACCGTGCGTGATACTATCACCAATGCAGGTAACAATTGTTTGTCTAGACACCCTAGTGAAGGGATGAAGGTGCTTATGTGGATAATTACGGGGAAAATGCTTGACGGCTTTTACCCGTAGCTTCCAGTAAGTAAATAATACAATCAGTATGAATAAACTGATTATGGTAAAACGTAGCATAATTTCTTGGTAGAAGGGCGTGTATAGGTACTCCATCAAACTATTACGACCACCGACGTATCAGATGAAGTTTAAAAGACGTAAAACAGCCCTTTTTTCTTTTAAACCGAAAGTTGGGACAACGTAACCCCCTAAATATCGGCAAACTTTTTCCAAAAAATACATTAATATGATCTAGTAGGCTTTAAAATAAAAAAAGTCGGAGGTAATACACCTCCGACTTTTCGACAATCTGACACCAATTAATTAAGTTTTATTTCTTTACCTTACTCTTAGTAAGCAGTATTCTGTGGATCAAAGTTAGCCCATCCGGTTGTCCAGTCATTTGCTCCGAAAGCACCACGATAGGTCGTAGCTTCAAAACCGGCTGGAAGAGTTACTCCACCAGTCAACAGGGGTGAGCCAGCCTTTGGAAGTACCACTGGGCGAGTGTTCAAAATGTTGAAGTTTGCATCCATCATTAACTCAGCAACGGTAGTAAACACTTTATTTTTATTGCCAGCTGCTTCGAAGATAGCCTGATCTACACCAAGCAATGGAGTTATTGCTCCTTGAAGGATTACACCTTCAATTTTCAACTTTCCGGCTTTGTAGTTATCAGCTACTTTATCTTGTAATTCAATACCTCTTGGGTAAGCAGCAGTAAATACGCTATTGTAGACCGAAAGCTCAGTGCTACGACGCAGGCGTGTGGCCGAGCGGAACTTGGAATCCAGAGTACCGGCAGCGATGGTAGCGGTTACGTTTGCAAATCTTGCAGAAGTTTTGGGAGTAGCTTCTGATCCTGAAGCATCGTTGTCGGACTCAAAGGCATTAGAATCACCTGCCTGGTCGGCTATTTTTGGATCACGGATAATTAAACCATATTGAACAGTTCCGCTGAAACCATTATCAGTATCGAAGTCATCGTCCAGGCCACGGTAAGCAATCAGGTGTCTAGCGTTAACAGTACCACCAAACCACTCATAAGAGTCATCACCGCTGTAAGAAACCTGTACGTAGTCAATCTGAGTACCTGACCCTACACCACCAAAGGTTAGGCCGTTAATTTCCTTATCAGTCTCGAAAGCGATACCAGCAAACTCAATGCGGACGTACTTCAACTGACCTGAGTTATCGGCCGGATCATTACCACCAAACGTTGAGATGTTCTCTCCCTCAATTACGGACGGAGTCTTGTTTACAGGAGCTTTTCCAAGTAACACAAGTCCACCCCAGTCACCAGCAGCACGCTGACCAGCGGGTTGGTTGGAGGTAAATACGATGGGCTTATCCTGCGTACCCACAGCTACAATTTTTGCACCAGGCTTAATGATCAAAGAGCCTTTTGTGGGCTTATCCCCTTTGACGATCGTACCGGGCTCAATGGTTAGAATGGCGTTATTGTCCACGTATACAAATCCCGATAAGATGTAAGTACCACCCGCTTTCCAGGTAGTGTTGCTCGCGATACTTCCTGAGATAGTTTGGGGACCAGCTGGAGTAGGATCTGGATCAGTTCCGTTGTTGCTGTTACACGCGGTAAAACCTACAACCAACGCTCCGAATAAGAATAATCTGAATACTTCTGTTAACTTCTTCATTTTGCTTTTTCTGGTTTACTAATCTGACTTTGTGTTATTATTTTAAGCGGTGTTACTTACTTATCTTCACTCAAAGGAAGGTGTGGTTGTCTAAAACTTGTAGGAAAGACCAATGGTCGAGTATGTGCCGCGACGGTAGGTCTGATAGGTCTCGTCTACTGAGGTGATCTTCTGGTCTAGGTTACTGTCTTGGATTAGACGGAAGGGCTGGTTCAGCAGGTCCTGAATACCAATCTTCAATTCAAGGTGCTGACCCATGGACTTGATAATGTTCAGGTCAATGACGTTACGGGGCATTTCGTACACCGTTGGCTGAATCTCTTTATCTCCCACCATGAAGATGCGTTGTCCAACGACGTTATAAAGTACATTCACCTGCCAGCCACGATTTACATCGTTATAGTAGATACCGGTGTTGACCAGGTAAGGCGACTGTCCCTGCAACTGACGGTTGTTTTCCTGCCCAACGAAGCCCGTTAGTACACTACTCTTGATCAAAGAAGCATTTAAAAGCAACGTCAGGTTATCAACAAACGACGATGTAGTCAGCGACTTCAAAGACTTGCGTATTTCTACTTCGGCACCCAAGGCGTAAGCTTGCTCGGCGTTGTCTACGTAGAACGATACTCCCGAACCAGCGTAGCGAATACGTGCCTCGATGGGGTTACGGAAATGCTTATAAAAACCAGCTACCGAAATAACTTCTACGGCGGATGGATAGAATTCATAACGAAGATCGGCGTTCTGAATCGTGGGTGTTTTCAGGTTAGGGTTACCTACCCGTGATACATCAAAAGCGAAGTCATAATAAGTAAAGGGTGCCAACTCGCGGAACTCAGGACGGTTAAGCGTGACGCTATATGCCAGACGAAATAGAGACTTGTCTGTTAGGTTGTAGGCCAGGTTAATCGAAGGAAGCGGGCGAAAAATAGGATTGTCCACATTGATTGGTACACCCGAACCGCGCTGACGGCTCTGCAATTGCTGACGGCTGAACTCAGCCCGGAAGCCTAATGAAGCACTGAACTTCGGTGAAACCGGAATAAAGGCACCTACATACGCTGCACCAAGTAGGCTTTGGGCGGTATATTTATCATCAAAATTGGTACGCTCGGCGTAGTATAACCTGTCGCTTGCAATATTATTGGCAGCAAATAACTGCTTGGGCGACTGATTCAGGATTTCCTGAGCTACACCACCAGGATTGGTCAGGTTGAACCAACGAGCCTGGAACGCCCGATCTTTATATTCACCGTAGACTCCGGCGCGGAGCTTGATGTTCATCTTGTCATTGTCCTCGTAGCCTTTGCGTACGATACGATGCTCAATATCACTTCTGAATGAGCTGGTATATTCGTTCAGGCTGGAATAGAAGCGGGCACCACGTGATAAACTCGCGTTGCTACCAGGAACTACCTCGATGGTAAATGGATCCTGAGTACCGATGTTACGGCTTGAAATAAAGCGGCGGAAGTCAGGCTCGTCGCGGTGGGTGTAGCCAAATGCGCCCGTCCATTTTACGGTAGTAAAGTCAGACAGATCGTGGGTACCGCTCAGTTGACCCGTATAAATGCTCTTGGCTTCGTAGCGGAACGCGTAGTTTTCTACGTCACGTCCGTTTTCTTGGGTAAAGCCCTGACGGAAAGTAGTTTCTTTATTGGTAAGCTGGTTGAACAAGTTCCGGAACTCGATCTTATGATTAGGGTTCAGAATCAGCGCCCAGTTGGACATTACACCCAATCGCACGTTTTCAGCATTGAAACGATCTTTGTAGTTTACCCACAACAACGACTCCTGCTTGGCGGGATCAAAGGCTAGGTAACGGTTTTGTTCGGTGTTAAGAACCTGGTGCGTATTCGAGTAGCTTACGTTATTAAAGGTAGTTAGGGTCTTATCACCCACGTACATTTTTTGGTTATATCCTAGTGAGATACGGAGGTCAGGATTAACCGTTATATTTCTTGCGTTATAGAATTCAGGTAGATTTCTGAATGCATTCAGGGTAGCTTCGGAAGGGCGATTTTCGTTGATCAGCGTATTAGTGCTTGGAAACGATGCGGGTAATTTGCGGTCGTTGGCACCAAACCCGATAGCGTCACCGGGCGCACCTTTGTAGCTAAGTGCGTTCTGGAAAGTGGTACCACTGCGGTAGCCGCTCGAAACATTGAGGGAAAATCCGTTTTCGTCGGGGATTGTCTTGGTGTAGATCTTAATAACACCACCGGAGAATTCACCGGGAAGTTCTGGTGCACCTGACTTATAGATAACCATGCGGTCGATGGCGCTGCTGGGAATCAAATCAAATGAGAACGATTTTACATCCACTTCGGTCGAAGGCGTGATGGCGTCGTTCAGCATTACGGTGTTGTAGCGCTCGTTCAATCCGCGGATAATCACGAAGCGGTCGTCCTGAATGGATATACCCGGCACGCGGCGAATCACTTGCGAAGCATCGCGATCCTGTGACTTCTGAATCTGCTGGGCCGATATACCCACGGCCACCTGCTCGGCCTGCCGGATTTCGGTAATGACTGATACATCCGTAAAAGTTTGGCGCTGACCGACGATCTTTACCTCGGCTAGCGTGGCAACGTCTTCTTCAAGTGTACTATTAATAAGTACTGCCTGATTTGGGTAGACCGTAACGTTAACTTCTTTGGATTTGTAAGAGATGTAGCTGATCACGACGGTGTGATTACCGGTCGGAATGTTGCGAAGCTCAAAATTTCCTTCGATATCGGTAGAAGAACCTACGGGAGGAGTGGTTCCTTTCAAAAGGACGCTACCACCTACAATGGCTTCCTTAGTTTTTGCGTCGACAATTGTTCCTTTGATTGTTCCACTTTGAGCAAAAGCTACGGAAGTAAGGCCAATCAATAAGAGAAAAGGTAAAAGTTGCTTTTTCATTTGGGTGTCAGTGTACTTTAATTACGCTACAAAAGTACGCTGGCAATATTACCCCAATGTTACGCCAAGATTATCGAAGAATTATTTTGGGTTCGTAATTAAAAACTTTGATAATCAGTGGTTTACGCTGGAACAGGATACCGAATAAAATTTGTTTAATATGTCTGGTTGAATGTTATTTTAGTGTCTTTTGGTTAAAAAATGACTATAATTTTTGGTCTATTCTATAATTCCATTTCTAATTTGTTGGTCCGTACTTTCGACATCGTACAAGTACCCGTTTATTACCACGTAGCGTATTTTATCACTCTTTTTAATCAAAAAGGTCGCTGTATCGTCTAGGGATGGGATCTGAGTGAGGGTTTGGGTATTTCTTAGTAAGTGAAAAGGCTGAGCGGTGAATTCAATTTCGGATGAGTACCCGGTACTTTCCAGAGTAAGGTAAGTATAACCCTGCTTCCAGAGCAACTGGGGATTGAGGTCGGCAGCCTCGTCGGGCGCGCTGATTGGAGTCGGATATACACTACCCCTTTCCATCGTATACCCATCAGCATCAAATTCCTCTGAGCCGAAATGGGTAGAAAGGTCACCAAACTCTTCTATGACACTGTGGTAAAAGAATTTGGTAGCGTTTGCGCAGTTTACTTCATTACGATTAATCCCGAGGTCAGTCTGATAGGACTTCCCGTTTTGACTAATGGTGATATTCTTTATGAGAAAATCAAACAGGTAGTGGCTATTCTCGGGTATTTGGTAGTACTCTTCTCTATTTTCGTCAACGACCGAACCATCCGCCATGGCGGCCAGGCCAGACAGAATCGCCACAAAGTTGAGTTGACGAATGTACTGCTTCTCGGGGTCATTGGGGTAGCCGCCTGATTCGAGAAGTATTAGCGTAGTACCCCACTTCTGTATGTTATCACCAAAGGCTCGTGGTTCGTGCTCGTCGCTGAACCGGGCCACTTGCCCCGGAATGAATTCCTGTAACAGCCGATTCATCCTAACTATCATTTTCATGGCACGCTCACGTACCGGATTAATGCTACGCTCGTAGTCGTAGGCCGTCGCTAAAAACGATATAGTGGCTATTTTAGAGGAATGTCCGGCTGAATATCGTGGGCTTTGGTCGTGGAGGTTAAAACCGTAGTCAGGTCTCAGGGTCTGTTGAAGTTCCGTTAGAATGCGTCCTTCTGGAGTTTGCGGGTGTAAAGCATCCCGGTTCATATCAATGCCTTGGGCAGTACGACGCTGGTAGCGCTCGGCGCCGTCAGGATTTAGCATAGGAACTATGTAGAGGGTGGTGTTGGCTAGTAGTTGCTTTCGTACCTCGTCAAAGCTATCTCCCTTGGCTTCCAGAAAATTCAGAATATCAAAAATCGCCATGGTGGCGGTGGGCTCATCACCGTGCATTTGGGTCCAGAGTAGCGCCTTGTGTGGGCCATTACCCACCTTCATCATGTTGATTTCACGCCCTTCAAAAGACTCCCCCACTTTGGTGACTTCGTAGAGTGGGTTATTCCGCCGTTGGTTAACCAACGCCAGTACTTCGGTATGTTTGAAACGACGGTGGTAGAGCAAAGCCTCCCGAAAGGTCGGGTGTGCGTGGTGAAGACGTCGAGAAAGCGAAGTAGGTTGGGCCTGAATCATAACGGGGAAAGTGGGCTGTACTGAAAAAAAGGAGTGACTTAAATGTAACTTAAACTTTCCCAAAAATAGAAGAAAATGAGAGAAATAATAAATTTTGCTTACTCTCTATTTGGTTTGGATTAGGTACTTTTTATTGTTCCTTCAAAAGAAGGGACTGGCTGAAAGGTAAATTCTTTTGTCATTAACAGGCGCTTGTATGGTAGATCTGGGCTAATTTAAATTGGTAACATGGGTGTCAGGTATACCAGCATTGATGAACACTAGTACCAGGCAAACTACACTACCAAGCAGTGCGAAGGGTAGAGTATACCGGAAGATTTCCGGTCAGCAAAGGGACTAGTTGGTAGAATACACCAGATGTCGCGGCTTCGAATAGTACCTTACTACCCTAACCTTCGTGAGCGCAAGGCTTTTTGCGGGAATCTTCCGACCTTTGCACAAAAAATGCTATCAAGCGATAGTTCCGAACTATAAAGACTATCCCGGAAGGGAAGGGATGATATGAAAATTAATTTTGCTGATATTATACTGTTTGAAAACGAAGACTTCCTGATTGTAAACAAACCCCCGCACCTAGCTACCCTCGACGAGCGTACATTGGACCGGGGTGGTAGCGTGCTACGATTAGCAAAGGAGTATAATCCGAATTTGCAGGCAGCGCACCGGCTTGATAAAGAAACTTCGGGGGCGCTGGCCTTTGCGAAGAACCGGGAAGCCTACCGGCATTTGGCCATGCAGTTTGAACACCGTGAGGTAACCAAACGCTACCACGCCGTCGTAAAAGGGATACATGACCTGGAAGGAATATCGGTCTACTTACCTATTCTTCAACTCAAAAACGGTACGGCTGTAACCATCGAACGTATGAAAGGAAAAGTAGCCGAAACAATATTCAACACCCTGAAAGCGTATCGCGGCTATACACTGATAGAGTGCATTCCCATCACGGGCCGCATGCACCAGATTCGTATTCACTTATCGTGCCTCAAGGCACCGATTGTAAACGACCCGCAGTACGGAGGAGAGCCGATTTTTCTATCGAGTATTAAGCGAAAGTTTAACTTAAAGAAAGAAACAGAAGAGCAGCCGTTGATCCAGCGGGTAGCGTTACACGCCCATTCGTTGTCATTCTTTCTGATGAATGGCGAACCCGTCAGGATTGAAGCCCCTTATCCCAAAGATATGGAGGTGCTCGTCAAGCAACTAAACAAATGGGGAGTGTAGGAAACACCCCCTACTTGTATTGAAAGATTTCTTTTTAGGCAAAGGTAAAACCGCCGGAAGCGATAACTGCGATAATGAGTATCGCTAGTAAGGTTACGATTCCGCCAAAAATAATCCCTAAAATTGCCATCGTTTGGGAAGAACGCGGCGCCGCACCGCGATTCACCGTACTGTATCCAATAATACCCATTATAAGTCCAGCTAGCCCCAATACTAATCCTAACCCGCCTCCGGTCAGTAACAAAAAAAGTCCTGCACCGCCGAAGATTAACGAAAGCAACGATACCGTATCAGCCTTTGCTTTGGGTGCTGCGGCTTTGGTGGATGACTTTACTTTCTCAACCCGTTTTTGAATTTTTTTGATGATTACTTCCTCCTGCCATACCGGCTCAGCAGAAGCCTTTGTAATCTTCGTAGCGGTTTCCAGCGTAGCAGCAGCATAGGCTGATTTCGTAGGCTCTATGACCGAGGCTACGTCGTTGCTGGTAGAGGCAGCTAGTTGAGGCGATGCCACGGGCGACTGAGTCGTAACCCGTCCTGGTTGATCGGCAGCAGGAGCGGACCTAGCTTTTGGGTGACTGTATGCGCTCAACGGGGGATGCTGAAAAACAGGATACTCTCTTTTCTGACATGCCAAACTCAGGCCTAAGAGCAATAAGTAGCTGACAGCTATTAGCTTGTAGCTGTTACCTTTTTGTAAATATTTGATATATAGAATATTAGCCAGTAATTGGGTGTATTTCAGTTTTGCAAAATAGGGAAAAAAAGTTGAGTTTTGAACTCACCCAAAACCTGCCCCCCCCCATGACAGAATCAGAATTCGTGGCCCTTGCCCTCAGCAAGTACGAGCAAATCAAGTCGCTGGAAAACTCGGCTGACTTTTACCAGCACGAGAAGGACTTCGACCAAGTGTGGACCGAGCTGGGCGGCCAAGTCCTCGAGAAGACGCTCGGGGAGC
>Ga0335396_10001476_pt1 | contig 30043 bp, 32 predicted proteins | sample FRY02_FD_205743 | JGI IMG/M metagenome (GOLD analysis project Ga0335396, IMG submission 205743) | Freshwater microbial communities from Lake Fryxell liftoff mats and glacier meltwater in Antarctica - FRY-02 (spades assembly) (version 2) | ecosystem: Environmental > Aquatic > Freshwater > Ice >... | reverse complement strand
ATCAACAAAGCGGGGCGCGGTTCGTGCTACCTTTATCGCCAAAGCGAGCGCATGCTTGGCTGCGCAGCTTTTATAATCGACGTGTGTTGCAACAAAGAACCCTCAAGTCCCTCACCAAAGCCGTCGGTGTAGGCCTGCACAGCGGCCAGCGGGTTGAACTGACCTTGCGGCCAGCCGCACCCGACACCGGCATCATTTTTCGGCGCGTCGATTTGCCCCAGCCGGTTGACATCGCCATCTCTGCACTGGCCGTCACTGACACCCGTCTGGCCTCGACGATATCTTCAGGCACAGTCAAGGTCTTGACGGTTGAACACCTGATGTCAGCCTGCGCAGGTCTTGGCATTGACAACCTCTACATCGACATCACCGCTGAAGAGGTGCCCATCCTCGATGGCTCTGCAGCGTCGTTTGTGTTTTTGCTGCAGTCGGCAGGCATTGAGCTGCAAAATGCACCCAAGCGATTCATCAAAGTTTTAAAATCTGTCGAGGTACGCGAAGAGTCCAGCGAAGGGGGAGGTGCCAGCGCCAAATGGGCGCGCCTTAGCCCCTACGACGGCTACAAGCTCAGTTTTGAAATCGACTTTGACCACCCGGCAGTGGACTCCACTGGCCAGCGCGTCGAGTTCGATTTAAGTAGCGGGTCCTACACCCGTGACATCGCCAGGGCCAGAACCTTCGGCTTTACCAAAGATGTCGAAATGATGCGCGCCAACGGCCTGGCACTCGGCGGTGGACTGGACAACGCCATCGTCATGGACGACTACAAGGTGCTTAACAGCGACGGCCTGCGCTACAACGACGAGTTCGTGAAACACAAAATTCTCGATGCCATGGGCGATTTGTATTTGCTCGGCAAGCCGCTACTGGCTGCCTACAGCGCCTTTCGCTCTGGCCACGCCATGAACAACAAGCTGCTGCGCGAGTTGCTCTCGCACACAGACGCTTATGAAATCGTCACCTTTGAAGACGAGAAAAAAGCGCCAGCCGGTTTTGCGACGCTGGCCCGGGCCTGGTAGGCAAGGGCCAAAAAATCATGCTGTTCTTTCGCTGGCTCATCCTGCTCTTATTACTGGCTACAGTCGTGTTGTTTATCTTCTATGCAGGCACAGGGCAGGCCAGGTTCAAACGCTACGGCTTGATGATTTTGAAGTGGACGCTGATCGCCGCGTTTGGCTTTTTTGCGGGGCTGATTTTTGAGCGCGTGGCTTAGTTGCGAATAGCCTGCTGGCCAATGTGTTTTGTTCAAAACCCGCCCAAACCGTTTCAAAACAGGCCATGATTAAATTTGTAGCGTCTTGTTTGCCTGGCGTTGGTAGCACCAACAGGAATCGCGTAACGGCTTGAAACCCGTATGCTTGAGGCGGTGTTCCGGGATAGGGCGAGGGCGAATCAGGGAACGCCAACAGACCTTTCGCAGAATTCTGCGGAATGTTCATCAATCGACACCCGAGCCGAAATAGCCAAGCTGGCCAAGCTGGCCAAGGTATCGCATGACACTGTGGCGAAGGTGAAAAAGATTGAGGCCAATGCCGAGCCTGAAGTCAATACATCTGGCTTCGCAGTTTGTCGCCTTGCCGGTAGCAGCCTATCCTTTATCCTTATGATGTGGCATGAACGATCAGAACATCATCCTCGTAACTGGCGCTTCGGGGAAAACCGGCCGGCAATGCATCGCGCGACTGCTTGAAAAAAGCGCAAATGTTCGCGCGGTCGTGCGAAGGCAGGACGTGGCGGACGAACTTCGCGCGCAAGGCGTCGCTGAGGTGATCCTCGGCGACATGTTCTCGCCAGAGATCATGGACAACGCCCTCAAGGGAGCCTCGCAGGTTCTTCACATCTGCCCGCCAATGTACCCGCGCGAGGACGAACTCGCGTTCGAGATGATCGCGCGCGCGAAATCGGCGGGCGTGTCGCGGTTCGCGCTTTGGTCGGTGCTGCATCCCCACATCGATGTGCCGCATCACCGCCGCAAGCAGAAGGCCGAAACCGCCCTGATCGAGTCCGGACTCGCGTTTACGATCCTTCAGCCGGGCCGCTACATGCAGCATCTTGAAACAATCTGGCCCCGGATTCTCGAAGCCGGCGTACATGCTTTTCCGTTCTCTACGAAGGCTCGCTTCAGTCTCGCGCACCTTGACGACCTCGCCAGCGCGGCGGCGCAGGTGTTGACCTTTCCGGGACACGAGTACGCGACCTACGAACTCGCGGGCCCCGAGGCCCTGTCCCAGGAGGATTGCGCGCTGATTGTTTCAGAGCGTCTCGGTCACGCAGTGCGGGCCGAAGCCGCACCGCTCGAACGATTTCTGGACAAGGCGCGCGCGGCCGGAGCGCCCGACTGGCGGATCGAAACCTTTGGGGTCATGAACCGCCACTACGATATGCACGGGCTTGAGGGCAATGGGAACGTGCTGCGCTGGCTGGTCGGCCGCCCGCTGAAAACCTTCCGTGACTACGTGACAGAGATCGCCGGTCGATAGCGCCAGCCAGGAACGCGCCGCCGGATGAGCCACGGCGCGAGGTCGGTACCGAAAAATGCAGATGGCTGCGTCTTGCGAAGGACATATTCCCCTTCGATCGGCGCAAGGGCTTCAACGACCTGACTCGCATGGCGCGACTCGGTCAGGACGGAGAGCTTGGGCGCCTTGAGGAGAAAAACCCCTGCTTCGCGTAAACATCGCTGCTCTTCATCCCGAAATCATCCGTTCCAGAGATGAGAGAACTCGGTCGCCACCACATCCTCATAGGCGACTTCACCCGTGATGAGGCCCATGTTGCGCTGGAACTGCGCCATGCCCGTGACGAACTCGCGCGAAATGTGCGGCGTGTAGAAGGGCAAATCGCGCTGGACGACGTCCGCGATCAACGCGGCCTCTTCTGCGGGAAAGAGCGCCTTGCCGACCTTGGCCGCCAGCGACACGTCGGCGATGAGCGCCTTCTGCGTCTTGACGAGCGCGCGCACCGCGGCTGCGACCATATCCTTGTCGCGCTTGATCACCGCGTCGGACGTGATAAGCGCGGGCTGAGTGTAATGGATGGCGCCGGGCGGTCCGTCGCCGCGGCGTGCGTCAATGATGATGTCGCCCCAGCCGTTGCGGACCGCGACTTCCGCGCCCATGCCGTTCGCCCAGAAGCCGTCGATGAGACCAGCGCCCAGCGCTTTTGCGGCGGCGACGCCGAAGTTCTTGTTCTCGCCGAGGAAGGCGCCGGGAACAGGCCCGATCTTGACGTCCTTGTCAGGATCGATTCCGGACTCAATCAGCAGACGTTTCAACCCGAGATCGACCAGCGGCGCCGCGCCGATATTCAGTCCCTTGATGGCGTTGATGTCGCCCTTCTTCGCCTTCAGATCCTTCTTGAGGACGAGGAACCAGTACATGTTCTGCGCGAGCGCGCCGAGAAGCTTGCAGCCCTTCCATTCCGGAAAAGCAAAGGGCACGCTGTGCGCGGAACCGCCCACAAAATCGATGCCGCCGTCGCGAAGCACCTCCAGCGTCTTGTTGACCGGGAAGATGAGCTCGAGCTGAACGTCGAGCCCTTCCTGCTTGAAAAAACCCAGTTCAACCGCCGCGATCGCGGGGAAGTAAGAGTTCGAGATCATGTCCGGAATTGCGATCTTCATGGTTTGTTTCTTCCCTTCTGGCGATGATGTCACGTGATGGATTGCGCGCGACGGAAACCTTCGATCATCGCGACGCGCATCAGATAGGCGTGAAGCTTGTCGCGATCCGCGACTATGCCGCGCAGTTCGTTGTAGAACTTTTCGCGCTCGACCGGGTCCTTCTGCTCGATGTTGCGCTTGTTCTCGATCGTCTGGCGCTGCAGGTATTCCTGCGCGACGGTGCGGCGCTGACGATCATAGAGGTCGAGCAAATCATGGCTCGCGCCCTCAAGGATGATCATGGATAGCTTGTCGACGACATTGAACGCGTCATGCAGGCCGAAATTCATCCCCATGCCGCCGAGCGGATTGTTGATGTGCGCGGCGTCGCCAGCGAGGATGAAGCGCCCGTCGCGGTAGCGCGACGCAACGCGTTGATGCACGTCATAGAGATTCCGGTGATGCATCTCATACGGACCATCCTTGCGGTTGAATCCCTGAATGCGCGCCTGAACTGACGCCTCGTCGAACAAGTCGTCCTGACTGGCTTCAGGCGGCGCGGGGAATACGACGCGCCATATTCCCTGGCCGTCGTGGCCCGGCACCTTGAACAGGGAGCACCACTCCTGTGGGTCCGAGATGTAATTGGTGAGGGCGTATCCATGCTGCGCGAAATCGTAGCGCGTGCTCAGCACGAGGAAGCGCTCCGGATAGGTGAAACCGTCGAAATTGACGTCCATCGATTTGCGAACTTGGCTGCGCCCGCCGTCGCAGCCAACCATCCACGACCCGCGCCATGTGCGCTCGCCATCCGCCGATTGGACGGTGGCGGTGACACCGTCGCCGTCCTGCACCGCTTTCGTGACCCGATGGCGCATCAGGACATTGTGCTGCCCCATGGCCTTGAGCATGTCGCGCAGGATGTAACAGATCTTGTGCTGCTCCAGCATGAGCCGGAACGGATACTTCGTCTGGTCGCCCAGCACGCCGAGATTGAAATCGGCGATCAGTCCCGCGCGTCGGTCGCGATAATGATAATTGTTGACGATGAAGCCCTCCTCCATCATCGTCTTCGTCACCCCGCTCTCCTCAAAGAGTTCGAGCGTGGGCGGATGAATCGTTCCGGCGCGCGGATCGTCTAATATCTTGTCGCCGCTCTCGAACAGGACGAACGGAATGCCGCGACGCGCGAGCAGCAGCGCCGTAGTGTAACCAATGGGGCCTGCGCCTGAGATCAGAACCGGATCGTTCGCCATACTCGCTTGAACCTTTCGTACTCTTAGTAACGTTCGAGAAGCCAACCTCGACCGAAGAATTTGTCGTTGACGCCTGTGGCGCGGAGCGCATGCCAGATCGTCGCGACGTTGATCGGAATCACGGGCTTTCCGAGTTGCTTTTCAAGCGCCGGGAAAATGTCGAGGCCGGACAGATTGGTTCCAGCCTGCACGATCGCGTCGACGTCCTTTCCATCGAGTTCGCGCAGAATGGTGTCGATCACCTGACGGGGCGGCGTGTGCGCAATCGAGGTTGCTGTGTCGCATTTGAGGCCGACGACCTTCGTCACTTCGTAGCCGGATTCTTCGAGGAACCGGCGCACCTGTTCGTCCCCCACAGGCTGATAAGGTGTGAGTGCTGCGACGCGCTTTGCGCCGAACGCGTCGAGCGCCGCTTTCAGAGCCGCCGCGCCGCTCGTCAGCCCCATCTCGGGGCCGATGTGATCGCGCAGGCGCTGTTCAAACTCCACGTTGCCTGCAAGCCCGCCCCAGAAAGTTTCCGCCGACATGCCCATCATGATGTGGGTTGGCTCGCAGGTCATCACGTCGCGTATTGCGTCGGGAATCGTCTCGCGGATCGCGTCAATGAACGCCAGGAACATATCGTCGCTGGACAGATCCGGCTGTCGCACGAAAAAGCGCGCGAAGTGCCACGTCACGCCCGGCGCGATGAGCTGCTGGCAATCGTATTCGACGCCGATGTTGGTGGATGGGATGATGACGCCGATGCGTCCGCGCTTTCCGATCCACGGCTCCTGCGGTTTTGGTATTCTCATATGCTGGCTCTCTGACTTGAACCGGCCATGATACACGCCGGCCGGCCGGCCTGAAAGCGACCAGAGCCTTGTCCAATGTGGTATGAGCGTAGTAATCAGCCCACTGCCGCAAATCGCGCCGAAGAAACACTGTGTGCTTTCGTTGTGGCAAAGTTGAGCGTGGAGCCGTTGAAGACCGATTAGGCAATGGTGCTCTATGCCCGCGTGTGAGCGTGGTCCATTTTGTGGTCTGATTTGATGACTTGGTACCACCAACAGGAATCGAACCTGTATCTAGCGCTTAGGAGGCACTCGTTCTATCCGTTGAACTATGGCGGCGGGCGGTTGCTGCGAGAACGAATTGTATTCGGTGACCAGCACTGAATTACTTGGACAGCAGCCGCATAGCCTCTTCAAGACCCTTGATCGTCAACGGGTACATGCGCTGGTTGACCAGTTGCTGAATCACGTTGATGCTCTGGCGGTATTGCCACACGCCTTGTGGTTCCGGATTGATCCACGCGAACTTGGGGAAGGCGTTGGTCAGGCGCTGCATCCACTCAACGCCGGCTTCTTCGTTGTTGTATTCAACGCTGCCGCCGGGCTGCAAAATCTCATACGGGCTCATGGTCGCATCGCCAACAAAAATCAGTTTGTAGTCTTTGTTGTACTTGCGGATGATGTCCCAGGTCGCGAACTTTTCGCTAAAACGCCTGCGGTTGTTCTTCCACATGAAGTCGTAGACGCAGTTGTGAAAGTAATAAAACTCCAGGTGCTTGAACTCTGACTTGACGGCTGAAAACATTTCCTCAACCCGGCCAATGTGCTCGTCCATGGTGCCACCCACATCCATCAGCAGCAGCACCTTCACATTGTTGTGGCGCTCGGGCACCATCTTGATGTCCAGCCAGCCGGCGTTGGCGGCGGTGGACTTGATGGTGTCCGCCAGATCGAGTTCTTCAACATGACCCTGGCGGGCAAATTTACGCAGGCGGCGCAGCGCGACTTTGATGTTGCGCGTGCCGAGCTCCTGCGTGTCGTCGTAATCTTTGTAGGCGCGCTGGTCCCAGACTTTGACAGCGCTTTTGTTGCGGCTTTTCTCCTGGCCTATGCGTATGCCCTGCGGATTGAAACCGTTGGCACCGAAGGGCGAGGTGCCGCCCGTGCCTATCCATTTGCTGCCGCCTTCATGGCGTTCTTTCTGTTCTTCAAAACGCTTCTTCAAAGTTTCCATGAGCTCGTCCCAGCCCATCTTTTCGATCTTCGCTTTTTCTTTAGGGCTTAACTCAAGCTCGAGATTTTTGCGTAACCATTCAAGCGGAATGTCTTTGGTGAAGTCAGCCAACATCTCCACGCCCTTGAAGTAAGCGGCAAACGCCAGATCAAACTTGTCGTAGTGTTTTTCGTCCTTCACCAGCACCGTGCGGCTGAGGTAATAAAAGTCGTCTATCTTCCAGGCACCTTCGCCGATGTCGCCGCTGGCATCGGGCTTGCTGCTGTTGGGGCCGACCACGCCGGCCTCCAGTGCTTCGAGCAGCATCAAATATTCTTTGACAGAAACCTGGAGCTTCGCGGAGCGCAGGGTGTAGAAGAAGTCGATCAGCATGGGTAAATAAATCCTGCGGCCATCGGTTTAGCTGCTTAACGATTGTTGCGCTGCATAAATACCAGCTTTTCAAACAGCGTCACGTCCTGCTCATTTTTAAGCAGCGCACCCACCAGCGGCGGTACGCTGACATTGTCGTCCTTGCTCTGCAACGCTTCGAGTGGAATATCTTCAGCGACCAGCAGCTTGAGCCAGTCCAGCAGTTCGCTGGTGGAGGGTTTCTTTTTCAGGCCTGGCAGGTTGCGCACGTCATAAAAGGTCTTCATGGCGGCAGCCAGCAGCTCTTTTTTGAGACCCGGAAAATGCACATCGACGATCTGCCGCATGGTGTCGGCATCGGGAAACTTGATGTAGTGGAAAAAGCAGCGGCGCAAAAATGCGTCGGGCAGTTCTTTTTCGTTGTTCGACGTGATGAACACCAGCGGCCTGTGTCTGGCCTTGATGAGCTCGCGGGTTTCGTACACATAAAACTCCATGCGGTCGATTTCGCGCAGCAAGTCGTTCGGGAACTCGATGTCGGCCTTGTCGATTTCGTCGATCAGCAGCGCCACCGGCTCGTCGGCCGTAAAAGCTTGCCAGAGCACGCCTTTGACGATGTAGTTATGGATGTCTTTAACCTTCTCGCCGCCATCCACGGTGGAGAGTTGTGAGTCGCGTAGGCGCGAGACCGCGTCGTATTCATACAGGCCTTGCTGGGCCTTGGTGGTGGACTTGATGTGCCATTGCAGCAGGGGCAGGCCCAACGCCTCTGCGACTTCCTCGGCCAGCATGGTTTTGCCGGTTCCGGGTTCGCCCTTGACCAGTAATGGCTTTTTAAGGGTGGCGGATGCATTGACGGCCAGCATCAAATCCTGGGTTGCAACGTAGTTTTTGGAGCCTTGAAATTTCATGTTCTAGCGTCTGTTTTTGATGCGGTTGAGTCGGATGGGTCAGTGTATCGGTGGTCTTTGGCGGCATGGCTGTTGGCATTGCCAAATGCCGGGCCATCAGCCCAGATATAATAAAAGGCTTGTCGCAAGACTGTTCCTTCACCTGTTTCTCATCTAATTGTGCGCGCAAAATGACCAAGCTGTTCACTACGCTATTCGCCCTCGCTGTCTCATTCGTGACGGTTTCCGCCCATGCCCAGAACATCAAGGGTGATGTCAAGGCCGGCGAAGCAAAAATCGCCACGTGTATTGGCTGCCACGGCATCAAGGGTTACCAGGCCAGCTTTCCCGAGGTCTACAAGGTTCCCATGATTTCGGGCCAGAGCGCCAAATACATTGACGCTGCCCTGCATGCCTATAAAAAAGGCGAGCGCAAGCACCCCACGATGCGTGGCATCGCTGAGACGCTGAACGACCAGGACATCGCTGATCTGGCCGCTTATTACAGCGGCCATGGTGCCACCGAAGGCGCGGTTCCGGCAGCCAGAACGGTCAAAGCGCCCAGCGCAGCCGTGTTGGTCCTCCTGAACAAAGCCAATTGCGCAGCCTGCCATGGTGCCAATTTCAGCAAACCGATTGACCCCAGCTACCCCAAGCTCGGCGGCCAGCATGCCGATTACCTGTTTGTGGCATTGAAAGCCTACAAGACTGAAAATAAACCCAAGATTGGTCGTGGCAACGCCATCATGGCCGGCATGGTCAAGCAGTACACCAATGCAGAACTAAAACAGCTCGCCGGATACCTTGCTTCGGTTGACGGTGAACTCAAAACGATTCCGCAGGCCAAGTTTCGTTAAAAACGCACGGAGTTTTTGGGGTCAGAGCCCAAATTCGCCTAGCCTTCAGCTCGCCCTCCGGGGGCGGTGCTTCGCACCGCTGCGAAATTGGTGTCTGACCCCAATAACTCTAAAAAAGCCACCCGAAGGTGGCTTTTTTTCGCCCTCAATCGCGCGTTGCCCGGCGCTGTACGCAGGCTATATACGCATCGCCGTCGGGTGGTCGGCCTGCGCGCTGGCTTTCCCAGACCATCTGGCCCAGGCAATCCATGGTTTCGTGGTGTGCGTCGTGCAGGGAATTGCGTTTTGCCGTGAGAAGTTCAACCGCCTGGCGAATGCCACGCGGCTGGTCAATCGAGCATTGTTCGCTGATGGACAGGTGCATTGAAAGGTGCAGGAAGGGGTTGGTCTTTCCACCTTCAACGTTATACATTTTTTCAAGCGCAGTATCCGCATCCGCAAAATCGGCATGGTACTCAGGGTGCTCTTCCAGCCACTGGCCTGCTATGGTTTCAATAGCTTCCATGGGCTGGCCAGTCCTGGTCTTGGCGTAGACAGAACAAAAAAAACGGCGAACATCGGCTTGTGAAGGCGTGAACATGGCAGAAGGGTAGCACTAGAATCCTGCAACGACAAAACCTGTCACTGCGCTTACGGAGACTTCTTAAATGATTAACAAGATTGCGGCATCTGTTGCCGATGCACTGGCCGATGTCAAAGACGGTGCCACCATCCTGATTGGCGGTTTTGGCACTGCAGGCATTCCCAATGAACTGATCGATGGCCTGATTGAGCAGGGCGCAAAAGACCTGACGGTGGTCAACAACAATGCCGGCAATGCCGACACTGGCCTGGCGGTGCTGCTCAAGACCGGCCGCGTGCGCAAGATCATTTGCAGCTTTCCGCGCCAGAGCGATAGCCATGTGTTCGACGGCTTGTACCGCAGCGGCAAGCTTGAGCTTGAACTGGTGCCGCAAGGCAACCTTGCCGAGCGAATTCGTGCTGCAGGCGCAGGCATAGGAGCCTTTTTTTCGCCTACCGGTTACGGCACCGACCTGGCCCGAAACGCCGACGGGACACCCCGGGAAACGCGCGAAATCAACGGCAGGCATTATGTGCTGGAAATGCCCATTCACGGTGACGTTGCCCTCATCAAGGCCGAGCAGGGGGACCGCTGGGGAAACTTGACCTACCGCATGGCGGCGCGCAATTTTGGGCCGGTGATGGCTATGGCGGCGAAGAAAACCGTGGCAACGGTATATGACATCGTAGCGCTGGGCGCGCTCAACCCTGAACACATCGTGACCCCTGGCATTTTTGTGCATCACATCGTCAAAATTGAGCGCACGGCAACACAGGCTGGTGCCCTAAAAAAAGCTGCTTGAAATGACCTACACCCAACGCACAAAAGACGAAGTTGCCACGCGCGTCGCACAAGATATTCACGAAGGTGCCATCGTCAATCTCGGCATAGGCATGCCGACGCTGGTGGCCAACCACATTCCGGCTGATCGTGAGGTGCTGTTGCACAGCGAGAACGGCATTCTCGGCATGGGCCCGGCACCAGCTGAGGGCGAAGAAGACTATGACCTCATCAATGCCGGCAAGCAGCCCGTCACGCTGCTCAAGGGCGGCTCTTTTTTTCACCATGCCGACAGTTTTGCGATGATGCGTGGCGGCCACTTGGACATCTGTGTGCTGGGTGCCTTTCAGGTCTCCAGCACTGGCGACCTTGCCAACTGGAGCATCGGCGAGCCGGGTTCAATCCCTGCGGTTGGTGGCGCGATGGACTTGGCCATTGGTGCCAAGCAGACCTGGGTGATGATGGATTTGCTGACCAAAAAAGGCGAGAGCAAGGTCGTCGAAAAGTGCAGCTACCCGCTCACCGGCATAGGCTGTGTCAAGCGTATTTATTCCGAGCTGGCTACGTTGGCCTGCACGCCGCAAGGCCTTAAATTAATTGACAAGGTTGACGGCCTTGAGCATGCTGGGCTGGAAAAGATCATTGGTTTGCCAATCTCAATTTAAACCATTCGAGCCTATTTTTCTGGAGATTTTTTATGCATCAAGCTATTAACCAAGCATTCATCTGCGACGCAGTCCGTACCCCCTTTGGTCGCTATGCTGGCGCACTCAGCAGCGTGCGTTGCGATGACCTTGGCGCTGTCCCCCTCAAGGCGCTGATGGCCCGCAACCCGAATGTTGACTGGCTCGCTGTGACCGACGTGATTTACGGCTGCGTTAACCAGGCCGGTGAAGACAACCGCAATGTGGCGCACATGGCCAGCCTGCTCGCTGGCTTGCCGCATGAAATGCCCGGTGCCACCATCAACCGGCTTTGCGGCTCTGGCATGGATGCGATAGGCACAGCGGCACGCGCCATCAAGGCGGGCGAAGCAACTCTGATGATTGCAGGCGGCGTGGAAAGCATGAGCCGCGCGCCTTTCGTCATGGCCAAGGCTGAGAGCGCCTTTAGCCGCGCGGCACAGATATACGACACCACCATCGGCTGGCGCTTTGTCAACCAGCTGATGAAAGAAAAATATGGCGTGGACGCCATGCCAGAGACCGCCGAGAACGTTGCTGCCGACTACAAAATCAGCAGGGAGGATCAGGACAAGATGGCCCTGGCGAGTCAGCTCAAGGCGATAGCCGCGCAAAAGGCAGGCTACTTTGAGGCAGAGCTCACGCCTGTGACCATCCCGCAGAAAAAAGGCGAAGCGATCGTGGTCAGCAAAGACGAGCACCCGCGCGAAACCTCCATGGAAGCGCTGGCAAAACTCAAAGGTGCGGTGCGCCCTGACGGTAGCGTCACGGCGGGCAATGCCTCGGGTGTCAACGATGGTGCCTGTGCGTTGTTGATTGCCAATGAGCTTGCTGCAAAAGCCAACGGCCTCACGCCACGCGCCCGCATCGTCGGCATGGCAACCGCAGGCGTTGCGCCACGCATCATGGGCATTGGCCCTGCGCCTGCGACACAAAAAGTGCTGGCGCTGACCGGTTTGACGCTGGCACAAATGGACGTGATTGAACTCAACGAAGCCTTTGCCGCACAGGCCCTGGCTGTGCTGCGCCTGCTGGGCCTGCAGGACGACGACCCGCGCGTCAACCCGAATGGCGGTGCGATTGCATTGGGCCATCCGCTGGGCGCGTCAGGTGCGCGCCTGGTAACGACTGCCGTTAACCAGTTGCACAGGACGGGTGGCCGCTATGCGCTGTGCACCATGTGCATTGGCGTGGGGCAAGGCATTGCGCTGGTGATTGAGCGGGTCTAGCAGCGCCGTTTAGGTTTTTGCATTGGCGAAAAAACTGATTTTCCTTATCGACCTTGCTAGCGCCCAGCGATTGAAAAGTATGTTGATCTGTCGTATTACCGGCGCGCGCTAGAAATGGAATGACGTCATGAAAAATTTTGTCTACAACGGTCAGCCGGCGCGCGTGATTTTTGGTGCCGGCAGCCTGCAACATCTGGGTCGTGAGATAGAAGCCCTGGGTGCCAAAAAAGCGCTGGTGCTGTCAACACCCGAACAGCGTGCATCGGCAGAAATGATTGCCGACTTGCTGGGTGCGCGTGCTGCGGGCGTGTTTGACCGCGCTGTGATGCATGTGCCGATTGAAACTGCAAGGGAGGCCAGAGAGGTCGCACGCAGGCTCGGTGCTGACTGCGCCGTAGCCATAGGTGGCGGCTCCACCACCGGGCTGGGCAAAGCGATTGCGCTGGATTCGGGTTTGCCGATACTTGCCATCCCTACCACCTATGCAGGCTCAGAGATGACACCCATCTACGGCATCACTGAAGCCGGGATGAAAAAAACCGGCAAAGACGCACGCGTGTTGCCACGCACCGTGATTTACGACCCCGAGCTGACCCTCAGCCTGCCAGTCGGCATGAGCATCACCAGCGGCATCAACGCGATTGCCCATGCCGCCGAAGGTTTGTATGCAGTAGACAGCAACCCCATCATGGATTTGATGGCAAAAGAAGGCATAGCCGCCTTGGGGCGGGCACTGCCAGCTATCAAAAAAGAAGCAGGTGAGATGCAGGCAAGAAGTGACGCCCTGTACGGCGCATGGCTCTGCGGCACGGTGTTGGGCAATGTCGGCATGGCCCTGCACCACAAGCTGTGCCACACGCTGGGTGGCAGCTTTAACCTGCCGCACGCCGACACCCACACCATCGTGCTGCCGTACGCGCTGGCTTACAACGCCGCTGCGGCGCCGCAAGCCATGCGCGCCATTGCCGAGGCGCTGGGCGGCAGCAGCGCGGCGCAGGCGGTGTTTGACCTGGCGAAAAACAACGGCGCGCCGGTGGCGCTGAAGGGCATCGGCATGAAGCAGGGCGACCTGGACAGAGCTTGCGACATCGCCATGCAGAACCAGTACCCGAACCCGCGACCGTTGGAACGTGCGGCAATCCGGCAACTGCTGCAGGATGCGTTTGAGGGAGTGCGGCCCCGGGAGTGAAGAGCGGGTGTGAAAGGCTTCAACGGGCCCATTGCGACCATCCACTGATTTGAAAAGTAGGCTTTCAACGTGGAGCTAGGGACCCTCTGCATAACTCTGGCGAGGCTGTGGTGTGCGGATCGAGATGGGCCGCAAGGCGTCTTTTTGCAGTCAATAGCCCAGCTATTGGCAAGAAAAACAACGCAGCGGACCGCTCGAGCCCGCGCAATCACAGACCGCAGGGAGTTATGCAGAGGGTTCCTAGGGGACGGCGCGCTTTTGCGTCGTCCCGCTTGAGCACAGGGTTGCCCTGCTCATGGGATATGCACCTCAATGTAACTGCTGTGTGTTGCGCCACCAATGGCCGCGACAACTTTTTCAGAAGCAGTATGGATGCGCGGCCAACTGGTCGTGGAAAGCACAACAACTGCGATTTTGCGCGTGGATAGATTTTGCTGATACTTGAGATTGGTATCTGTCGTCACGAGAACCTCAAAACCATTGTCTTCAGCAGATTGCAAGAGTTCACCGTTTTTTAGCGAAGACCAGCCTTGTTCGTAAGCAGTCGAGACTGAGTGATCTTGCAAAAACTGACGCAGGGGAACTGGGGTTCCTTGGTCAAACAAGACACGCACTATGCGGCTTCGGCAAGAGATGAACGAGCTGCATACTCAAGGACAGCCCTGGCTTGTACGATGGAAACACCGGGAAAACATTCAATGAACTCGTGAACAGGAACGTCGTCTTCGAGGTTTTCAAAAAGGGCAGCAATAGGAATCCGTGTGCCGCGAAATAGCCAAGCACCACTGACGCGATCAGGGTCGCGCTCTACGGCAGAACAGGAAGACCAGTCAATCATGCGAAAAATTTTACATCGGAAATGGGCGGGCAGGGCTAACGAAGGAAGCCGACCTGGACAAGGCCTGCGACATCGCCATGCAGAACCAGTACCCGAACCCGCGACCGTTGGAACGTGCGGCAATCCGGCAACTGCTGCAGGATGCGTTTGAGGGAGTGCGGCCCGAGACCTGAGCGCCAATTTACGGATCAGGCTCTGCCACTGGCGCGCGCCAGTACCTCGGCGGCGCGGTTCGCATCGTGACCGCGCCACGCAACGATCTGGTCCGGCCGGATCAGCGTCAACGGGGCTTCATATAAAGCCAGCAACTGCGGTGATGCATGACGCACCACTTTCAGGTCGAGGCCAAGCGCCCGGGCACTGGCGATAAACGGGGCGGCATCCGGTGCATCGGGTCCGAGGGCGAGCAGCGTCCATTCAAAATTGAAACTGTCGTACAGAGAGCGGCCGTCGTCCAGCCAGGCATGGGGCGGCCGCCCGCCGGGGCAGGCACTGGGCACATAGCTGTTGGGCTGATCGGGCGGGGGTGTGCTGCCGTCCGGCACGATGAGCGGAGAGCCGTCGTAGCGGCCGCCGAAGGTGACGCCGGGGATGTTGAACTCCAGCCGCACATGCGCGTTCAGATGCCTAGATGCTTCCTCGCGCGCGGCGGCTCCGGCGGGCGTATCGGCTTCCAGCTCGGGGGTGGCGACGAACATGCCTACCGAGTCGGCGAAGCGTTTGGCGTAAGCGGTATTGCGTTCGGCCAGCGGCTTGCGTTCCAGCTCATAGCTATCGAGCAGGGACGGTGGCGCCTCGCCATGGAGGACGGCAGCCAGTTTCCACCCCAGGTTCACCGCGTCTTCTACCGCCGTGTTGTAGCCCAGCCCGCCCGTCGGTGTGAAAAGGTGGGCTGCATCGCCGCCGATAAAGACGCGTCCGCGCTGGAAGCGTTGCGCCACCAGCGAGTGGCCCGCCGTCCAAGTGCTGACGGACAGCACTTCGATGGGAATGTTCGTGCCCAGTGCTTCGCTGAAGATCCGCTGCGCATCTTCAGCCGTCCACGCGTCGACGTCTTCGCCTTCGTGCACCGCGGCGTGGAAGGCAAATTCAGACTGACCGTCCACTGAGGCCATGAAGGCCCTGCGCTGCGCGTTGACTGATACATACATCCACGCCGGTGCATGCGGCATTACCTTGTAGAAGGTCGGCGCGCGCAGGTAGACCGCAAACATTTTTCCGCCCATGAAGTCGCGCTTCACGCCTGTCGCACCGCCCCACGCAATGCCCAGCGCGTTGCGCACCAGACTGCGCGGGCCGTCGGAGCCCATCAGGTACTGGGCGCGTACAGTCGTGGCTTCTGCTTCTCCGATGACGCGCGCTGTCGCTTCCACATGCGTGCCAAGGTCGGTAAAGCTTTCCAGGGCGCAGCCGTAGCGCAGGTCAACGCCCGGCAGCTGCTCCGCGTGGCCGCGCAAGGTGGTTTCTACAAACTTTTGCGAGATGCGGTGCGGCAGCTCCGCCGCGCTCCATGAGCCGACCATGCGCTTGATGTTTTGTACCGCCTCGGCCGCCGTGGGCAGCTTCAGCCGCGCGAGTTCGTGTGCTATGTAGCGCGTGAAGTAGGCAATGTCCGTCGGGTGGTCGGCTGGCAGACCCTGGGCGCGGATTTCATGCGCAAAGCCGAGCCGGCGGAAATGCTCCATGGTGCGCGCCTGCGTGGCGTTGGCCTGCGGGTTGAAGGCGGTGCCAGGCTTGGGGTCCACCAGCAGGCAGTGCACACCGCGCCGCCCCAACTCGTTGGCCAGCATCAGGCCGCAAGGACCGCCGCCGGCGATCAGCACGTCGGTCGTGACAGGATTCGCCATGGGTTAATCCACGCTGAAACGCCCGGTCCACTTGCGCTCGTAGTCCATCTTCGCAAAATGTTCGGCAATGAAGTCGATGAAGTCGATGAAGTCGATGAAGTCCATGTAGCGGTTGGTGGCTTCAATATGCACTGTGACGTTGGGATAGTACTGGGTTATTCTTCACAAACAGAGCTAACCCGAAGGACACTGCTGTGCGCAATCTGAACCAAGACACCATAACCCAGGCCGTGATTGCGCGCTTTTCTGGCACACCAGATGAACGCCTGAAAGAAATTCTGACAGCGCTGGTGCAGCACCTTCATGCCTTTGCCCGTGAGGTAAAGCTGACCGAAACCGAATGGATGAAAGGCATTGAGTTTTTGACGGCCACCGGCCAGATGTGCAATGACAAGCGCCAAGAGTTCATCCTGCTTAGCGACACGCTGGGCTTGTCCATGCTGACGGTAGCCATGAACAACGACAAGCCCTTGGGTTGCACAGAGCCAACGGTGTTTGGCCCCTTTTTCCTGGAGGATGCGCCGCGCTACGAGCTGGGTGATGACGTGGCCAACGGTGCCGTAGGTGAGTCCTGCATGGTGAAGGGCACTGTCAAAGGACTGGATGGCAAACCAGTGGCCAACGCGCTCATCAACGTGTGGCAGGCCGATGCCGATGGCAACTATGACGTGCAGTACGCCGATCTGGCCCATCCGCAGGCGCGCGGTATTCTTCATTCCGACGCTGAGGGACGGTTTCACTTCAAGACCATTCTGGCGGAGGCCTATCCCATTCCCGTTGACGGCCCCGTCGGCAGCATGTTGAAGGCGACAAAAAATCATCCCTGGCGGCCTGCCCATCTGCACTTCATGATCGAAGCTCCCGGCTATGAGCGCCTGATTACCCATGTGTTCCGCGACCACGATCAATACCTTGACTCGGATGTGGTGTTTGGTGTCCGCTCGACCCTGATTGCGGACTGGATCAAGCACGCCGACGGCACCTACAGCCTTGATTACGACTTCGTTCTTAACCCCACGGCCTGAGCGCTTTGGTTGAGCGAAACTCTAGCGTGATAAAGCACATTGTGATGTGGAACATTCGTGAACAAGGAGATGAACCGTGAATGACAAGTTGATGGATGAATTGCTCGTACGCCAGATGGTGGAGCGTTGGGCGGTCTGGCGCGATGCCGGTGACTGGGCGCGTTTTGCCAGCGTCTGGCACCCGGAGGGCGTGATGATGGCGACCTGGTTCCAGGGGCAGTTTGCGGACTTCATCCGCGTCACGCAAGAGGGCTGGGCCAAGGGCGTGAGCATTCTGCACTTTCTCGGCGGCTCGGCGGTTGAGGTGGTGGGCGAGCGCGCTATCGCGCAGACCAAGATGACGATCTCGCAGCGCGGCATGGTCGAAGGCGCTGATGGTCAGGTTCTTTGCGACGTGGTCTGTACCGGCCGCTTCTACGACTTTGTGCAAAAGCATGAAGGCCAATGGAAGCTGCTGCACCGCCAGCCGATTTACGAAAAAGACCGAATTGACCCGGTTGATTCGTCCGCCAGCCTGGCCTTGGACCCGAAGGCGCTGGCCGCCTTTCCCGAGGGCTACCGCCACCTAGCCTATATCCAGACGCGCATTGGTTACACCGTCAAGCTCGACATGCCCATGCTCAAGGGCCCGGTGGTCGATGAGTTGTACCGGCGCGGCGCGCGCTGGCTGGCCGGTGGTGCACTGGAGCGATGAACGTCATGGGCACCTCTATAAATTCATTTTTCAGGCAAGCAGATGGGGCAAGCAAATGGGGCAAAATTTAGCTGTTTAATTTCCTCATCTCACGAAAGATTTATCCGTGTCCACTTCTCACGTTGCGCAAGCCGCCCTTGACCAATTGTTTTTCAATGCCCGCACGGCCAATGGTTTTATCGACAAGCCGGTGCCGCTGGAGCTGCTCAAGGAGGTCTATGACATCGCCAAAATGGGTGCCACATCCATGAACACGCAGCCCACGCGCTATGTTTTCATCACCACACCTGAAGCCAAAGCGCGCCTGCTGCCTGCCATGAGCCTTGGCAATGTAGAGAAAACCCGCCTCGCCCCCGTCACTGTGATCGTCGCGACCGACACCCGTTTTTATGAGCACATGCCGCAGGTCTGGCATGGCCCCGGTGCCAAGGAAATGTTTGAAGGCAATGTCCCGCTGGCTCAAGGCACTGCTACCCGCAACGGTACGCTGGGCGGTGCCTATTTCATGATTGCGGCGCGCGCTGTGGGACTTGATTGCGGCCCCATGAGCGGTGTCGATCTGGTCAAGGTGAACGGCGAGTTTTTTGCCGATGGCCGCTATACCACCAACTTTTTGATTAACCTGGGCTATGGCGACAACAGCAAGCTGTTTAACCGCAACCCACGTTTGTCGTTCGAGCAGGCCTGTAGCGTACTTTGAGGACTAGTGCAGTGTTGCACGCTATCTGGAACATAAAAACGCGTCTTTTGCGCCATGGCGGCGTTGCAAATTCGCGCGATACCTACGGGTATCGCTGTGGTTTGCGCCTTGCCCTGACCCAAAATCCATCGTTTTTATTTGTCCCATCAAGCGTGCAACACTACACTAGCCGGGTTTGAATTTCCCCTATTTCCCCATTATAACCGACCCGTTTTTCTACGCGGTGGCGGTTCCCGCCGTGCTGCTGATGGGTATCAGCAAAAGCGGCTTTGGTGCCGGTTTTGGTTCTCTTGCGGTGCCGCTGATGGCGCTTGCCGTCACGGTGCCGCAGGCCGCTGCCATATTGATGCCGATATTGCTCGCAATTGACTTACTGGGCCTGGCGGCGTTTCGCAAAAACTTCAATCGTGACTTGCTGAAGTTTTTGATCCCGTTTGGGCTTGTCGGAACTAGCATGGGTGCCTTGCTCTTCAAGGTGCTCGACGCGCATGTGGTTGCTGCCATTGTGGGCGGATGTACCCTGCTGTTTCTGGCGCAACGTCTGTTGTTTCCGCCGCGTGCCGATAGCCCGCCGTCGCCCAAGTGGGTGGGTGCATTGCTGACGGTGACATCGGGCTTTACAAGTTTTGTGGCCCATGCGGGTGGCCCGCCGCTCAATGCCTATGTGATTCCCATGCGCCTTGCGCCCATCACGTTCACCGCAACCATGGCGGTTTTTTATTTCGTCATCAATTTGTCGAAGTGGATCCCCTACGCCTGGCTTGGCCTGCTGGACGCGGGCAACATGGCGACTTCTGTGGTGCTGTTACCGCTGGCACCGGTTGGCGTGTGGCTAGGCGTGCGGATTGCCAAACGCATTGCCCCGGTGCTGTTTTACCGCCTGATTTATGCCGGTATGTTTTTGACGGGTACCAAACTGTTGTGGGACGGCCTGCGCTAAAGGCTAAAAAAAGGATCTGATCACGCCCGTAAATAGGGAATTCTGGGGTGTGGTGCCACCGCCCGCTGTGCCAAAGCTCAGGTTTTGTGTTTTGGCCAGTCTGAACACATCCTTGAGGTTTTGCACTGGCAGGTTGGGTGATGTGACCAGCAGATTCGGCATGCTCGCTTGAATTTTTTGGATGTATGGGCCAATAGTACCGATAAGTTTGATGCGGTGACGGCTCAATCGCTGCGATGCGGGCCGAGCTGGCTCGTTGAAACAAATCTGAGGCCGCTCAGGGCTTGATGTAGCCGTAGTTCTCGCGGGTTTGCAGCTGGCCGATGCGCACCACACCGGACGGCGTGAACTCCGCGTCCAAGTTGAACTGCTCCTTCTTCAGGTTGCGGTTTTGGAGCGTGATTTCACAGACTTCAAAGCGCACGCCGCGGGCCTTCAGCGCGCTAACCAGCGAGGCATAGTCGATGTTGGGGTTTTTCTTGTCCTTGGCGTCTTCCAGCAGGAAATCCACGCCTTCAGCAAGGGTGACCACCACGATACGCGTGTCGGGCGCCACATCCAGGTGGTTGCGGATGCTGCGCAGTCCCTTCGTCGCCTGGACCTCGGCGTTGTCGATGTGATAGACCACCTTGTCCTGCGCCAAGGCGGCACTGCAAAACAGCAGCGAGCCCAGCAGAGCGATGAAACATTGAAGGATGCGTCGCATGAAAGTCTCCTGGTTGGATGAAAACTTATACAGCATACTCCCACAGAACTTCCGGTATCGGAAAATTGCATACTGATTCGGGTGCTGATGCCAGCCCTGCGGCTTGAGCTGTGCAAGCTGCTCGCGTTGCTCGCGCTCTTGGGCCATCTGTTTTTCAAGCTGCAAGCGCCCCTGCGTTGCCACGGTGATCAGTTTTCTGCGGTCTTTGCGGTGCTTGTGGTTGAATGAGTTGTGGGTAGAGTCGCCATGCCGTTACCATGGCTGAAAAGTCCGGTTTAATCGTGAAAGCTTGGTGCCAGTTCCGGCGCAAGGCCGATCAGCCCTGAAACACCCGAGGAGATTTTTATGCCTGTGGTCGTCATTGCCAATCCAAAAGGGGGCGTCGGCAAATCGACGCTGGCTACCAATGTGGCGGGCTATTACGCTAGCCGCGGCCATGCCGTGATGCTGGGCGATGCCGACAGGCAGCAGTCGTCAAAGCTGTGGCTGGGCTTGCGCCCGCCCGCCGCGCGGCCGATTGCAACCTGGGATGTCAGCGCCGACCTGATTGTCAAACCGCCCAAGGGCACGACCCACGTGGTGCTAGATACCCCTGCTGGCCTGCACGGCTGGCGTTTTAACGATGTCATCAAGCTGGCCGACAAAGTCATCGTGCCGCTGCAGCCCAGTGTGTTTGATATTTTCCCCACCCGTGCTTTTCTGGATCAACTGGCCGAACACCGCCATGCCGGCAAGATGCAGGTCGGCATCATCGGTATGCGGGTTGATTCGCGCACCATTTCAGCCAACAAGCTGCGTGAGTTTGTCGAAAGCCTGGGCCTGCCGGTACTGGGCTATGTGCGCGACACGCAAAACTATATTCACCTTGCCGCGCGTGGTTTGAGCCTGTTTGACGTGGCACCCAGCCGGGTCGAGCGCGACCTGGAGCAGTGGCAGGGCATTTGCAAGTGGCTGGAGGCCTAATTCCCCATGCGTAGCTTTCAAACTCTGTCTGAGCTGGCAGCCTGCGTTGGCCAGGAAGTCGCGACCAGTGACTGGACCACTATCACGCAGCAGCAGGTCAACCTTTTCGCCGAGGCAACGGGCGACCGTCAGTGGATTCATGTGGACCCTGAAAGAGCCACTGCCGGCCCGTTTGGCGGCCCCATTGCGCACGGCTTTTTAACATTGTCCTTGTTGCCGAAATTTTTTGAATCGTCGTTTGAAATTGTTGAATCCCGCATGGGTGTCAACTACGGCCTGAACAAGGTACGCTTTACCGCGCCAGTGCCGGTGGGTAGCCGCCTGCGGGCCCGCATGAAACTGCTGGCGGCCGAGTCGATAGACAACTCTGGCATGCAGATGACCTGGGAAATGACGGTGGAGCGCGAGGGCTCTGCCAAGCCGGTGTGCGTGGCCGAATCGCTGGTGCGGCGTTACCCCTAAACCAGCTCCAATGCGGGCTATAGCAACATTTACCCCGGTTGCGATGGCGCTATGCCAAACCGGTTTTGCCGCCAGGCTTCAAAGACGGCAATAGCCACGCTGTTGGACAGGTTCAGGCTGCGCTGGCCGGGCTGCATGGGCAGCTTGAGGCACTGGTCAGCGGCAAACGATTCGCGTACCTCGGGCGGTAGCCCGCGCGTCTCGGCACCAAACACCAGCCAGTCGCCGGGCAAAAACGCCGCGTCATAAACACTTCTCAAACCCCGTGTGGTCATGGCAAACCGTCTGGCTGGTGATGGTTTTTCACTTTCCAGCAATGCTTGCCAGCTGGCATGGCGCAGCACCTGGGCGTACTCGTGGTAGTCAAGCCCGGCGCGCCGCATGAGCTTGTCCTCCATCGAAAAGCCGAGTGGCTCGACCAGGTGCAAACGGCAGCCGGTATTGGCTGCGAGGCGAATCACGTTGCCGGTGTTCGGCGGAATTTCGGGCTCGACAAGAACGATATTGAACATCGGACAAATTTTAGGGCGCTGGGGTACGCGCAATCGCCGCCGCTGTGATGTGTACAGCACCCGCCGTGCGCAATGCCGCTGCTGCGGTAAAGAGGGAGGCGCCGCTGGTCATCACATCGTCAACCAGTAACACCCGCCTTCCCACCAGTAAGGGCTGGCGCAAAGGGTCAACCTGAAAAGCGCCTTTGACATTGGCCAGCCTGGCTTCGCGCTGTAGCTCGGTTTGAGGCCGGGTGTTTTTGACGCGTAGCAGCAGGTGGGCATCTGGCGTGGCCGCGCTACCCGACTGCGCGTGCAGTGCGCAAGCCAGTTCCCAGGCCTGGTTGAAGCCGCGAGATTGCAGGCGCTCGGCAGACAGTGGCATAGGAATCATCAAATCACCCGCTTGCAATGCATCCAAGGCAGGCCTTGCGCCGGGTGTAGCCATCAACAAATTGGCAAAAAAAGTGGCCCAACCGGGGCGGTTGCCAAATTTGTAGCGGGTGATCAGATCTGACCACGGATAGGCGTAATCGGTGGCCACCAGCGTGGTGTCAACGGGTGGCTGATGCCTGGAGCAGTCTGCACACAAGCCGGGGTGTATTTCTGAACCCACAGGTAGTCCTGGCGCTAAGGCCAACGCGCAGGCGGTGCAGCGCATGTGCCCTGGCGAAAAGCGGGCAACGCAAGGCGCACAGACTTGTGCTGCGGGCCAGCTATGACATACGGCGCACCGGCTGGCCATTGCAGGCAGCAGTGCCTTGAGCTTCAGGGTGGACTTGAAAAGCGTTTTAAACACCGAGTCAATATACTCGCAAGGCGGCCTGTCGCTACCTCTTTCTACCCTTCCATTTTTCATGGTCACGAATCAACGCCCCCCAACACTTGACCCTATTGCCGTGGCCCGCTGGCAGCGCGTGGCCCCCGCTGTCTCGCCCTGGTTGCATGAAGAGGTGGCAAGCCGTATGCAGGACAGGCTCCAGTGGATTAAATTGCTACCCGCAGCCTGGGCCGATTGGGGTGCGGTACGCGGTGGCCTGAAAGCCCATGCTGAATTGGCCAAAAAATATCCAAAATCGGAATGTTTTGTGGCTGAAACTACCTATTTGCAAGCGCGAGAAGCTATTAAAAAAATAGCACTTCCATGGTGGAATCCAATCCGCTGGATTCGGAAACCCGTACGCTTCGAACTGCTGCCACCGGCCAGCGTAGACATGCTGTGGGCGAATATGGCCCTGCATGAAGCCGCCGACCCGCAGGCGCTGCTGGCCGAGTGGCATAGTGCCTTGAAGGGCAACGGCTTTTTGATGTTTTCGTGCTTGGGGCCGGATACCGCCATTGAGCTGCGCGAGGTGTACAGGCAGCTTGGCTGGCCCCCCGCAGGGCATGATTTGACCGATATGCACGACTGGGGCGACATGCTGGTGCAGGCCGGCTTTGCCGAGCCGGTGATGGACATGGAGCGCATCACGCTGACGTATGAGAGCCCGGCGCGATTGCTGCAGGAGTTGGCAGAGCTGGGGCGCAATTTTCATCCGGCACGCTTTCCGGCCTTGCGTGCTCGCCTTTGGCGTGCCCGTCTTGAAGCCCTGCTGGCCGAGCGGCTCACGGGTGCGGATGGGCGACTTTCACTGACTTTTGAGGTGATCTACGGGCACGCGCTCAAAGCCCAGCCAAAAGTCAGGGTCAGCGCAATGAGTTCGGTCTCGATCGCGGACATGCGCAGTATGCTCAAAGCGCCGAAAACTCCGAATAAAGACCCGAATAAGGTCCCGAATAAAACCCCGTGATGGTGCCCGTTTACAGGCCGTCCGCGTGCTGATTGGCTTCAAAAAACCCTCACGGGCCGGGCAGGGTCGGCGCTAACTTTATAATCAGCAAGTTAATTCGGTTGGAAATTCAAGCAATTGAAGTGATCATGATGAACGTAAGCAAAACCATGAGCAAATTGACACAGCTTGGCACCCAGCAGACGGGCGCAATTTTTGGATTTCTGGCCGCCTGGGCCAGTACCGCCGCTTATGCCGTCAACGATTTGCCCGGTGGCCCGGCTGTCCGGCAGCTCAATCTGCATTCCGCAGTCACCAAAATTGCCGAGGATCAGCTCTGGCTGCACTGGTATTTGATGATCGTCTGCATCGCGATTTTCGTGGCGGTGTTTGGCGTGATGTTTTATTCCATCTTGAAGCACCGCAAGTCGGTCGGCCACAAGGCAGCTAATTTCCATGAATCGACGGCGGTTGAAATCGCCTGGACGATTGTTCCCTTCGTGATCGTGATCGTGATCGCCATGGTTTTGCCGGCTACCAAGCTATTGGTGGCCCAGAAAGACACCACCAGCGCCGACCTGACCATCAAGGCCACAGGCTACCAGTGGAAGTGGGGCTACGATTACCTCACGGGTGACGGCGAAGGCATTTCTTTCTTCTCCAACCTGTATTCACCACGTAGTCGCGCGGTCGATTCCATCACGGCCCAGAGCGATTCCTATCGCCTCGAGGTCGACAATCCCGTGGTTGTGCCGGTCAACAAGAAAATCCGCATGGTCCTTGCCGCAAACGATGCCATCCACTCTTGGCACATTCCGGCCCTGGGGGTCAAGCAGGATGCGATCCCGGGTTTCGTCCGCGACACCTGGTTCAATGCTCAAAAAATCGGCACGTACCGTGGCCTGTGCAGCATCGAAGCCTGTGGTGCGGGGCGCGCTTGCGTGCTGATCGTCGTCAATGTGGTGAGCGACGGCGATTACAGGATATGGGTTGAGGGCAAGAAAAAGGACATGGCCGCCAGCGCCGGTGTCGCGAGCAAGTTCCAGACCGTCGGAGCGCTGACGCAGCGCGGCGGGAAATCGTAGCCAGCGGTCACCCGCCATCAAGGTGATGGCTCGGTGCTACAGCGTGGTAATCCGGTCTATTTGTGTTTCACGACTTCGGGTGACGGCGAGAAGTAGGTGCCCCGCGTCTGGAAGGTGTAGTCCCCTTCGAGCGACATCAGGCCAATCAGAATCAGCAAAGCGCTGGTCGGCACCAAGATGGCATACACCAGGGCCAGACGCTCCCACGCCATGTGCATGAAGATGGCGACGATCAGTCCGGCCTTCAACAACATGAACACGATGATCAGCGACCATCTGAGATAACCCTGGAACTGGAGGTAGTCGACGAGATAAGAGAACATGCTAATAACAAACAGCAATCCCCAGATCCACAAATAAACACTGATCGGATGTTGTTGATGTTTTTCCGCGCGTGCCATGTCGCTCTTTGGCAAAATCGAATGTTGCGGTCCTTCTGCGTGCGCCATGTCGCCCCCTACCAAAGATAAAAGAATGCAAAGATAAACACCCACACCAGATCGACGAAGTGCCAGTACAGGCCCATGATTTCGACCATCTCGTAGTTGCCCTTGCGGCCGGTCAGGAAGCCCGGCCGTTCGTGATCGAGATCTCCCCGCCAAACCTTTCTGGCCACGATGAGCAGGAAAATCACGCCGACCGACACGTGAAAGCCGTGGAAACCAGTGATCATAAAAAAGGTCGCGCCAAACTGGGACGCGCCCAGGTGGTTGCCCCAGGGACGTATCCCGTCTACCACGATTAACTTGGTCCACTCAAAGGCCTGCATGCCGACGAAGGTGGCGCCAAATAACGCGGTCACCACCAACAAGATAGCGGTTATTTTTTTATTTTTTTCATAACCGAACTTGACCGCCATGGCCATCGTCCCGCTGCTGCTGATCAAGATGAAGGTCATGATGGCGATCAGCAGCAGGGGGACGTGGTGTCCCCCGATCGTCAACGCGAAGAGCTCAGTAGTGCTGGGCCAAGGGACTTCAGTGGACATGCGCACCGTCATGTAACTGATCAAAAAAATGGTGAAAATGAAGGTGTCGCTGAGGAGGAAGATCCACATCATGGCCTTGCCCCAGGGGACTTTTTTGAACGCCAGCTGGTCCGAGGACCAGTCGGCGACAACGCCCTGCAAGCCTTCAGCCGGGGCGAGCACGCCGGAATTCGTCATTGCATCTTGTGCCATGTGCTTGGATCCAATTATGTAAACAACAGCAGACCGAACAAAACCAGCCAGACCACCAGCAGAAAGTGCCAGTAGACTGTGCACAGCTCCACGCTTAAGCGTACCTCATGCACCGCGGCGCCGCGTTGCAGCTTGACGGTGGTCCTGGCCCAGACCCATAGGCCTCCCAACAAGTGCAAGCCGTGCAGCGCCGTGAGCATGTAGAAGAAAGCGTTGGCCGGGTTCACCGTCAAAAAATGGCCAGCGGCGTTTAGTTGTTGCCATGCCCAAAGCTGTCCGCCCAGAAAGACCAAGGTAAAAACGCCCCCGGCCAGCAGGCCGACTCTTACCCCGTCTATTTGTTCCCGTTGTGCGGCGCTGCGTGCCCATTGAAAGAACACACTACCCAAGACCAGCATCGCAGTGTTGAACCACAGCACCATCGGCTGGGCCAGGGGACGCCAGTCCGCCCCGTCCCTGCGCATCAAGTAAGCGCTGATTGAGAGCGCAAATAAAGACGTGGCGACCGCCAGAAATACACCGAGGCCGACCATTACCGGGGGCAGGGACAAGCCCTCTCCGTCATGATCGTTGACCAGCGGCCGCTGCTCGACCCAGGGCTTGACGTTCAGCGTTTGCCGAACCAGCCACCAGACAACGACGGCCATGATGACACCCAAAAACACCAACGTGGTCGTCATGGCTAAGCCGCCGAGATGCCTGAGGTCGTCGGACCGGGCGGCACGTTTTGCGGTATGAAATCCTGGTCGGCCCCAGGCACGCTGTAATCGTAGGCCCAGCGATAAACCACCGGCAATTCCTTGCCGAAGTTGCCGTGCTTCGGTGGCGTATCCGCAGTCTGCCATTCCAGCGTGGTGGCCTCCCATGGATTGTCGCCCGATGGCTTGCCTTTGAAATAGCTCCAGACCAGGTTGTATAAGAAAACTAATTGAGCGATGCCCACGATCAGAGTCGCGATGGTGATAGCGGCGTTCAAGGTTTGCACCGACTCCGGGACGAAGTAGGTGTTTCCCATTGCATAATACCGGCGCGGCACCCCCAGAAAACCGAGGTAATGCATCGGCAGGTAGATCGCATAGGAGCCGAGAAAGGTGACCCAGAAGTGAACTTTGCCCAGGCTGTCGTTCAGCATGCGCCCGGTCATCTTCGGGTACCAATGGTAGATCGCCCCCATGACCACCATGACTGGCGCGATCGCCATCACCATATGGAAGTGGGCGACGACGAACATGGTGTCCGAAAGCGGCACGCTCACGGCGACGTTACCCAAGAAGATGCCGGTCAAGCCGCCGTGTATGAAAGTAAAGATGAAGCCGATGGCAAATAGCATCGGCACGTTCAGGCGGATGTTGCCCCGCCACAAGGTCAGCACCCAGTTGTACACCTTGAGCGCCGTGGGGATGGCGATGATCAGCGTGGTGGTGGCGAAAAAGAAGCCGAAGTACGGGTTCATGCCGCTGACGTACATGTGGTGCGCCCAGACCACGAAACTCAGGCCGCCGATGATCACGATCGACCACACCATCATCCGATAGCCGAAGATGGCTCTCCTCGCATGGGTGCTGAGCAGGTCGGAGACGATACCGAAGGCCGGCAGCGCGACGATGTAGACCTCGGGGTGTCCGAAAAACCAGAACAGGTGTTGAAACAACACCGGGCTGCCGCCGCCGTAATCAAGCTGCTGTCCCATCGAAACGATGCCTGGCATGAAGAAACTTGTGCCTAGCAAAAGGTCGAACAGCATCATGATGGCGCTGACAAGCAGGGCGGGAAACGCCAACAACGCCAGGATGCTGGCCATGAAAATGCCCCATACGGTCAAGGGCATGCGCATCAGCGTCATTCCCCGCGTGCGCGCCTGCAATACCGTCACCACATAGTTCAACCCGCCCATGGTGAATCCAACGATGAAGACAGCCAGCGAGACGAGCATCAAAATAATGCCCCAGGTCGCACCCGGCGTGCCCGGCAGGATGGCCTGGGGCGGGTACAGCGTCCAACCGGCGCCCGTGGGCCCGCCGGGCACGAAGAAACTCGCCAGCAACAACAGCACGGCAAACAGATAGAACCAGTAACTCAACATGTTCAGGTAGGGGAAAACCATATCCCTGGAGCCGACCATCAGCGGGATGAGGTAATTGCCGAAACCCCCCAGGAACAACGCGGTGAGCAGATAGATCACCATGATCATGCCGTGCATGGTGACAAATTGAAGGTAGTTGCTGGGATCGATAAAGGAGAAGCTGTTCGGGAACCCGAGTTGCAGCCGCATCAACCACGACAACACCAACGCCACCAACCCTATCCCGATCGCGGTGATCGAGTACTGGATCGCGATAATCTTGGCGTCCTGGCTCCAGATGTACTTTCCGATGAAGGTTTTCGGATGGTAAAGTTCCATCTCTTCGACTTCGGCGGGTGGGGCGTAAGCCGATTCGTCATGCGCAACGTAAGACATTAAAATTTCCTCTTCGCTAATTCTTTATTCGATCGGGCCGGTCATCGCAAGGTATTGATGTAGGAAACGAGGTCATTGATTGCCTGGTCATCGGCCAGCGTCGCGGCCATCAATGACATCTGGTCGCCGTATTGGTCGTCCGGATGGGCGCCGCGAATGCGTTGTTTGAAATTTTTCAGTTGAGAGACCAGATACCAATCGCTCATGCCCGCGAGCCGGGGGGCGTTCATCGCCTGTATGCCCTGGCCATTGGCGCCGTGGCAGCTGCCGCAGGTCGTCGCGTAACGTTTTTGACCATCGCTCGTGCTCTTTTTCAGCGTGGCCGGGGCAGGATTGTCCGGCAGCGTTTTGATATAGGCGACGACGTTACCGATGGCGGCGTCATCGACCAGCGTCGCCGCCATCGGCGCCATCATTTTGCCAAAAATATCCTTGTCGTGTGTGCCCCGGATGCCTTGCTTGTAATATTTCAACTGCTGTTTCAGGTACCAGTCGTCTTGCCCACTCAGCTTGGGTGCATGCAGCGCGGGATTGCCCTCTCCCTGCACGCCATGACAGGAACTGCACACGGCATAGAGCGGCTTGCCTGTCTCCGCATTGCCGGCTACCTGAGCCGAGGATTGTGCATACGTCGGATGCCCGCTCAGCCACTTCTGATACGCGTCCTCTTCCTCCACCACAAATTTGCCGCGCATGACGAAATGCCCGGTGCCGCATAATTCTTGGCAGAGAATGTCGAATTTCCCGCTACGGGTGGGGGTGAACCAGATATAGGGGACCATGCCCGGCACCATATCCATTTTGACCCGGAACTGCGGCACAGCGAAGTTGTGCAGCACGTCCTTGGAGCGCAGTAGCACCTTGACCGGCTTGCCGATGGGGAGATGTACCTCCTGGCTTGCTATCAGGACATCGTCCTGTCCGTTGGGATCGGCTGGATTCATGCCAAATGGGTTCGCGTCGCTGACCAAGCGCGAATTGACCGTGCCCAGTACCCCATCCTTTCCGGGGAAACGATAGCTCCAATGCCACTGCTGGCCGATGACCTCGAACACCGCCGCGTTTTCCGGCACACGGATGAAATTGGCCCAGACAACCAAGCCGGGGGCCAACATGGCGACGATGCCCACCGTGGTCAACCCGATCAGCCACAACTCCAGTTTCTTGTTCTCGGGTTCGTACTGCGCCCGCGCTCCCTTTCGGTGCCGGTAGCGGAACACGGAATAGGCCAGAAACGCATTGACGGCGACGAAGACGAAGCCGGTGACCCAAAACGTCAGGCCGATCGTATCGTCGATCGAGGTCCAGTTGGAGGCGATCGGCGTAAACCACCACGGACTCAGAAAATGAAACAGCACCGTTCCCAGGACCAGCACGATCAATACGATAGCCATAACCATGCCAGATACCCCTTTGAGAGACTCAAAAAAATGCTCTAGGCACCTCTAAAAATTCATATTTTGTCATTCCCGCGAAGGTG
>Ga0335396_10001470_pt1 | contig 30115 bp, 33 predicted proteins | sample FRY02_FD_205743 | JGI IMG/M metagenome (GOLD analysis project Ga0335396, IMG submission 205743) | Freshwater microbial communities from Lake Fryxell liftoff mats and glacier meltwater in Antarctica - FRY-02 (spades assembly) (version 2) | ecosystem: Environmental > Aquatic > Freshwater > Ice >... | reverse complement strand
CTTTTACTACGTCATCTCGAAACTCCTGTGGATAGTGCTTTGTCATTAGTTGATCCTTCCCTGGAAACTTTGTCCAGATTATAAGTGTCAACTAAATCGACAGCAGCGCCAATTGATGCAGATGTTAAAGCAGCCAACACTCTTCGAATCCGAAAGTCCACAGTTTAATGAATCAAAGACATCCTCTAATGGGAAAATTTTCACCCTGTTCAGGGATAAAAATGGCAATCAACGAATAAATGTTGAAGACTTGGAATGGAAATATCTTGAAGGTGAAGGTGATTTCCGAAGTAACGAGATTATGAGGCTACGCGACGAGGCGGATGTCATTATCACTAATCCTCCATTTTCATTATTTCGAGAATTCCTAGCATGGATTGTCGAGGCAGATAAGAAGTTCATGATTATCGGAAACATGAATGCAATCACCTACAAGGAGGTCTTCCCGTTGATTAAGGACAATAAAATGTGGTTAGGCGCGACAAACTTCAATACGGGGATGTATTTCAAAGTTCCCGAGGACTTCGTTTATGCCGATTCCTATAAGTTTGAACGAGAACAAGATGGAGAAAAAGTAAATAGAGTCCCAGGAGTTTGTTGGTTTACAAATCTGGACCACGGACGCCGCCATAAGCCATTACCCCTAATGACTGTCGCCGCCAACTTGAGGTTTAGCAAGCATAAGGAAATCAAGGGTACAATCGGTTACACAAAATACGATAACTATGACGCTATCGAGGTACCCTTCACTGACGCAATCCCTAGCGATTATGACGGAGTGATGGGAGTGCCAATTAGTTTCCTCGATAAGTACTCGCCTGAACAGTTTGAGATTGTAGGAAATGCTGGTTCCTACGCACCTGATGGTTTTTCGCTAGCGTCTGGAATATTCGTGGATGGACGTAAGATCTATAAACGAATCCTCATCAAACACAGGAGTCCCACTACATGAAAACGACTCTCAAGCAATACACCGTCAAAGAGATTTCGGAAGGATTTATCTATAACGAACTGGAAGGCAGGGGTTTATTTGGTTTGGACGGTCGTCTCACGATCCAACCTGAATACCAACGCAATTATATTTACGCCGATGGTAAAAAAGATGTAGCCGTGATCACCTCCCTACTTAAGGGCTATCCGCTTGGCTTGATTTACTTCGTTAAAGGCGATGACAAGAAACTGGAAGTCCTCGACGGTCAGCAACGGATAACCAGTTTTGGGCGCTTTATTAAGGACAACTTCGCCATCAAAGATGAATCGGGGATGGAGCAGAATTTTAGTGGGCTTGCTGCAGCCAACCAAGAAAAAATCTTGCAATCCATCATTCTTGTCTACGAGTGTGAAGGCACTGAAAGCGAGATCAAAGAATGGTTCAAAATTATCAATATCACAGGAGTCCCACTAAAGCAGCAAGAGTTACTAAATGCCGTCTATTCAGGCGCCTTTGTCACACTTGGGAAAGAGGTCTTTAGTAATAAGCAAAACTCAAGTACCCATATGTGGAGCACCTACATTAACGGCAGTGCTGACCGACAGGACTATTGGGAGCGAGCCCTAGAATGGGTCAGCAAGAGCAAAGAGAACATCAGTGGATACATGAGCCAACACCGTCATGACACTGAGATTAAAGAAGTTCAAACTTACTTCAACTCCGTGATTGATTGGGTTTCCACTGTATTCAAGGAAACCCCAACCCAGATGCGCGGCTTGGAATGGGGTCGGCTTTACGAGCAGTATCACAACAAGCCATACAGTCCCGCCGAAGTATCCGAGAAAGTTCAGAAACACTTTGGCGATCCCTCCATCCAAGACTCTAAAGGCATCTTTGAATACATCCTTGGCGGCGAAAAGGACACGAAACTTCTCAACGTCCGCTTATTCGATGAAGCCACAAAACGTGCAGTCTATGCTCAACAGACTTCAGAAGCGCAGGGGAAATCGAACTGTCCTACATGCGTTTCAGGAGTCGGAGATAACAAAACCAAGATTTGGACTCTAGACGAAATGGATGCTGACCACGCCACCCCTTGGAGTGATGGTGGAGCCACATCTTTAAAAAACTGCCAAATGCTCTGTAGAACGCATAATCGCGCTAAAGGCAACCGCTGAGATGCAGTTAATCCACACACACAATTTGTAATTGTTGTTATTCTTTTTTGCACTTACTAAAAGACAAGCAAAACCTGCAAAACTAATTGAGCCCTTTGAGAACTTTCCCGTACCACCTTGCGAAACAGGGATTGTTATTGAGTCAGCCACGGAGTCAGCCACTCAAATGAAACACGGTGAGAAGTGATGATACAAACTGGCGAATTAATGCGGTAAAATACGCATAGAAGCCACTTGAGTTGGTGCTTCTCGCTTACTCTAAGAAAGTGGACTCACAAACGGGGTCCGGTCATCTTCATACTTGAGTGTGGGTCGAGACAACGATCGTATTAGTTGGCTTCTTATCAGTGTTGGGGCTAGCAATTGCTGGGAACACCGAGAAGACAAGAAACAGCGCGACGGCGGTAGAGATTATCCCTTTCGCCTTTCGAGTTATTTTCATGTTCATCTCCTTGTCTTGTTAAATTTTATAGAGGAGGGTTTCCTCTTCCGTTACTGTGCCGTTAGTGCGTCAAAATGCTTGTATCTCATACTACAATTACACCTTAGACTTACTGTGAAATAAGTGTATAAAAAGGATAAGTGCTATCAAAACGGACATCGGCATCCGGATTGAGTAATAAAGCGTCTACAAAGACCCAAAAGACAGTTGCAGGTAGCGACCTAGCCCAAAGAAAGTCGCCCAAGGGCAAGCCAAAAGGTAAGTAGTTCTGACGCTCGTGGTTTAGGTTCGCCCTTATAGCGGTGGTTGTGAAACTCATGCTCATACTCCTTTAATACGGGCTGTACGCCGTTTTAAGCGTATAGCGAGGCTAGACCTATCTCCCCTTCATACCAACCCCTTAATAAAAAGGGCTGTAACGCCAACGTCCGCCTTATTTAGGGTATAGCGGAGCCCGTAGTGCCTCATGTCAATATGCTCGCGAAAGTTGAGTGCGTGCCTCATCTATTTTTGCTCGCGAAACGCTGGTGGTAATCGCTTTAGTTTTCTCTTTCGCGAGGTTAATGAGTCGGTTTTGGATCGCAGTGATCTTCCGAGTCAGCTCTGCCGGGTTCGTGGCCTCGAACAGGGCGGCAAACTCGGCGGCTTTCGCAGCAGTCATGGCGCCGGAATCAATGACGCGCTGGTATGGGGTGCGGGGCTTGTCGTAAACACGCGTTTTCTTGCCGTGCTTATTTGATCGCCAATCAATAGCTTTTGTTGTCGCAGTGAACATGCGTGTTGACTCATAGATAATGCGCGCGTATTAGATATCAAAGAATCATTTGATAATGCGCGCGTAACGGTGTGTCTAACGGTCTCGGTGAACCCGGCTCGGTAGACCCTTTTCTATGGAGCTAACTATGAGTGAACGCAGGGCAGTAACGAAGAAAATGGCAGTTGAATATGGGCGGGGTAGCAAGGTTCGTAAGGGTCAGATTTTAGATCAGCTCTGTGAACTGAACCGATGGCATCGTAGCCATGCACGCAAGGCGCTGAAGCAGGCTCTGGTGTTGCGGCCGGTGAAGGCGCGACCGGTGAAGGCGCCGCTTTATGGGGAGCAAGTGATTACGGCGTTACGTTTCTTATGGGCGGTCCAGCGCACCCCATGTGGGCGGTTACTAGCTGCTGCGCTACCGGATTTAGTGCCAAGGCTGCGAAGGTTTAAAGAACTTAATATCGACGACGACACGGCTGCGCTGTTATTGAAGATCGCACCGGCCACCATCGACCGACGCTTGGCAGCGGATCGGGTCAAACTGAGGCTGCGTGGGCGTTCTCATACTAAGCCGGGCTCACTGCTCAAAGATTCCATTCCGATGCGGACCTGGGCCGAGTGGAATGATGCAGTGCCAGGCTTTGTGGAGATTGATTTGGTGGGCCATGAAGGTGGCAATAGCGCTGGCGATTTCTGTTTTACGCTCGATATTACCGATATTGCCACTGGGTGGACTGAGACGCTCTCGGTGAAGAATAAAGCCCAGAAATGGGTTTTTGTTGTGATTAAGGAAGCCACCGCCTCGTTCCCATTTCCAATCTTGGGCATTGATAGTGATAACGGTTCTGAGTTCATCAACTGGGAACTTTTCCGTTGGTGCCACGAACACCAGCTCACCTTCACCAGGTCCAGGCCTGGCAATAAGAACGATGGTGCCCATGTCGAGCAGAAGAACTGGCGCATAGTGCGCCAAATCGTTGGCTATCACCGTTATGACACCCCCGATGAACTGGACTTATTGAATCAAATCTGGGCTCTGCAAAGGCTACTCACCAATCATTTCGCGCCGCAGCAAAAACTTCTTTCTAAAACCCGTAACGGTGCGAAAATCACTAAGAAATACGACACTCCAAAGACGCCACTCCAACGTGTTCTAGGCGATTTAGGAACCGTGCGCAAGAGCGTGAAAACGCAACTCCTCCAACAGAATGAGGCGTTGAACCCTGCTGCGATCCAACGCCAAATTCAGGTCCTCACCGAACAATTATTAATCCTAACGACCAGCAAAAAAGGACCGAAACTAAAGCCCGATACGCGCGCATTATCAAATGATTCTTCGAATCAATCTACGCGCGCATCTTGACATGATTCCTCGGGTACCCATCAACTGCATCAGGCGCTGAACCCGCTTGCGATTGACTTTGTGGCCCTTTCGCCTAAGGACTCGCACCATCATGCGCGAGCCGTTCTCCGGGTGGGCTAAGTAGAGTCGGTCAATCTCGGCCATCAGAGCCAGATTTTCTTCGGACTCATGGTGCCCGGACTTGTAGTAGTAGCTCGAGCGGGCAACATCGAGCAACTGGCACTGATCCGTGATGGGTAGTTCAAGGGTTGGTTCGATCATTTGGCGTCTCTCTTTAGATGAGCGATCACCCCGGGCCGTGAGGCTAAAAAATCGCGCTCCATCTCCAACCTACCGATCTTCTTATAGAGCGCATCGGTGTCCACGACCTCTTCGGCCTTGGCGTGCTTGCCTTCAAAAACACTGGATGCCGCCTCCAGCAGTTGCTTCTTCCATGCGGTGATCTGAGTGGGATGCACCTCGTAGATCTGAGCTAGTTCGGCGATGGACTTGTCACCCTTTAAAGCCTCCAAGGCCACCTTGGCTTTAAAGTCCGGCTTGAATTTGTTTCTTCTTCCTTGCATTTTTACCTCCAGGATATGTCAGTGCTCCCATCTTAAGAAGCTGTCCAATATCCGGGGTCCACTTCAGTCATAAATACAGGAACACCCAGCGGGGTTGGGATGGGATTTAAACCCACGCGTTATTTACAAGCAGATCAACGGGTTAGATCTGGTATCGAACATATAGGCGAAATTAATTCTCGTGTCATTGCTTGGAAGGGAAATTGAATGATGCATTCGGAATTTAGTGGATTAAGTGTAGTTGTAACTGGTGCTGGCTCTGGGATTGGACTTGAAGTTTGTACTGCCTTAAGCGAATTCGGAGCAATTGTTTTGGGCTTGACATTAAAGAAGGTAACTTGCGCGTTATTGCTCAATGGATTCTCTGCGACGTTGGAAATTCGGAAAGCGTGAAAAATGCGTTTAAAATAATTGCTTCAACTACTCCCAAAATTGACGTCCTAGTGAACAATGCCGGAATAGGATCTACGGGAAGCATCGAAGATGCAACAGACGAAGAATGGTCACAGGTGATGAATATCAACGTGGCTGGAATCGGCCGAGTCAGCTCAGCAGCTCTACCCCTTTTGCGTAAGAGTTCTAGCGCCTCCATTGTTAATACCTGTTCAGTTCTTGCGACATCTGGAGTCCAGAACAGAGCCGTTTATAGCGCTAGTAAAGGTGGGGTACTCTTTTTAACTTTAGCTATGGCGGTAGATTTACTGCAAGAAAAAATTAGAGTTAATTGCGTGAACCCAGGTACCGCCGACACTCCTTGGGTCGCCAGGCTTTTAGATAATTCAGTAGATTCCGCAATTGAAAGAAGGAATTTAGAAAGCAGGCAACCAATGGGAAGACTGATCAGTGCGTCTGAAGTATGCAACGCAATACTATATTTAGCAAACCCAAGACAAGCATCCACCACGGGCACTTCTTTGGCGGTGGATGGTGGGTTCCAAAATTTAAAAATAAAAAATAAATGTACTAGATTCTAGGGAGAGAAATCATCCCACTCGTGGACCACAACAATCCGCCCTGGCTTTCTATCTGGATTACGAAACAATTCTAGTGCGTTCTCTATTTCTGACATCGGTAATATTTTCGAAATAATAGTGCCAAGATTTAGCCTTAATGACCTTACCAATTCTATCGCTTTCAGCCAGTGGGATGACCGATAGGTGATGCTTCCAAAAACACTTATGTCTTTAAATACCAAACTATTTGGTGAAAAAGATAATAAGTCATCGGGTGAACTTATTCCAACGCTGACAACTCGACCGCCCTCGGTGACAACTTGCAGAGCCATATCAAAAGCCTGAGCTGACCCTGTCGTGACAACTACTACGTCCAATTTTTCAAGATTTTTAATTGCAGAAATATCTTCTACTGATAAAATTTGAGTGACGCCTAAATTATTTACGTACTCTAATTCTACTCTGCTCACTCCAAAAGCGATCAATGAACTAGGAGATCGTAATTGTAAGAGTGAAATAGCGAGCAATCCGAGTGTGCCCAAACCGATGACTCCAACACTTTCGCCTGGTCGAAGGTCCACCTTTTCAATCGCTTGAATTACAACTGCCATCGGTTCAAGAAGGATCCCATAAACAAGAGGCGTGCTAGATGGGAATATATGGAGTAGCCTCTCTGGAACTAGCGCGTATTCGCTACTACCTCCCGGCTTTGTAAATCCATACTGATCATAGTTAAGGCAAAGGTTGGTCTGACCGATATTACATTTCTTACAATTTAAACAAGCATTCATGGCTTCGATTGCTACTCTGTCTCCAATCTTAATTTCAGTAACTTTTGAACCTACTCTTTCAACAATTCCGACCCATTCATGCCCGATTGAACAGGGATATTTAACCCATCGTGAAGAAAGTTGACCATTTAATATTTCAATATCAGTCCCACATATTCCAAAAGCGGCACTATGGACTAAAACTTCTTCATCCTGCGGAGAGGGAAGATCATGGACAGACTCAATTGACCACACTTTTGGTTTTGTTACCACAAGTTGGTTCCAAGAATGTCTTTGATCTGATTTCATTCCAAGATCCAAGCCGCTTCTCCTTGAGGAATTTGGAACAAGCCTACATCTTGATGAGAATTTTTTGAATAGGTCTCAAAAATTACCTTCCCTGAAGTCATATATATTGGCTCTCCAGTGATATTGAAAACACAAATTAATTTAAGCGCCTCATATTTCCAGCAGATAATGATTCTCCCATTATCATTTTTTATACTATCGAACTCGCCAGACGCCATTTGAGGTATATCTTTTCTTAGCTTTATTGCCTTACGAATGATTGACAGGGACGATTTTGTATCTAAATTTTGTTGTTCAACACTTCTCTCACTAAAATTTTTCTCTTGTGGAAGCCAGGATTTACCAGTTGAAAAACCATTTGCTGGAGATGAATTATCCCAAGGCAACGGAATGCGACAACCATCTCTTCCTAAGAGATGACCGTTCGACATTCTGAAAATTGGGTCTGTTCTGTCCTCAGGTGAAAGTTCTCCATCTTCCAAAGAGAGTTCTTGGCCTTGGTAAATTATGCAGGCCCCAGGTAAAGATAAAAGCAAAACACTGGCACATAAACTCCGGCGCTGACCAGTGTAACCTCCCCCAAATCTCGTTGCGCTTCGTGAAACATCATGGCTATCCAGAACCCAGGCAGGAGTAGCTTTTGAAAAGGCGAAGGCATCAATATTCTGTGAAATTACTCTAACAATTTCATCTGCATTCCACGTTATTGCTGTAAGAGCAAATGCTAATACTAAACCGAGTTCATCTGGAGAGCCATACTTAGCCGCCTTCATTGGGTCGTGTAAATATACTTCGCCTAGCAGCACAAATTGGGAGTTCAATTCTTTAGTCATGGTTCGCCATCTACGATACAAATCATGGATTTCAGGTTGATCAAATACCATAATTTGATCAAGCCCTTGATAATCTGTGCCTGGGACTCGAGCTATTTCTCTAGGTTCATCTCTTAACAATCTATCCTTGAATAATCCATGTGCGACATCAATTCGGAACCCATCTATATTCTTTGATATCCAAAATTTCAAAATTTCTTCGAACTCTTTGGTTACATCTGCATGTCTCCAATTTAGATCTGGTTGTGATTCGGCAAAAAGATGCAAGTAGTACTCATCACCATAACTTTCCCAAGCCGATCCACCAAAGACAGATTGCCAATTATTTGGAGGACTACCATTTGCTCCCCCTTTTCTAAAAATATAGCGATCCCTTGGACCTGGTCGGGAATCATCACTTAGCGCTTCTTGAAACCACTTATGCTCTCGTGACGTATGGTTGGGAACAATATCTAGTAGGATTCTTATCCTTCTCGAATGAATTTCTGTGATTAGGTTTTCAACGCTTACCATCGAACCAAAAAGAGGATCAATCACACGATAATTAGAAACATCGTAACCATGATCTTGCATAGGTGAAGCAAAAATAGGTGTGATCCAAATCGAATCCACTCCCAATTCTTGAAAGTAGTCGAGTCTAGATGTGACCCCAGCTATATCACCGACACCGTCACCGTCGCTATCCTGAAAACTTCTTATATAAACTTCATAAAAAACAGCTTTTTTCCACCAATCCACTTTTGAGTAAAGTTCGCTGATTTGTAGCAAAATTTTCTCCGACTACTTAGACACTGTTATTTTTGAACTTAATAAATCTACTAATTCTTCAGCCGCATTCTTTCGCAATCTAATCAATGACTTTTGCGAATAAAAAGCAATATGAGGGGTCAAGATTACTTGCGGGTGATTTAAAAACGGATGGTTCTCTTGGATGGGTTCGATAGTCAGCACATCTAGCGCTGCGATCAATGGAGTTTTTTGTGATAACCCTTGAAGTAATGCATCTTCATCAATCAATCCGCCACGAGAAACATTTACTAGAACTGAATTTTTTGACATTGCCCGAATAAATGTTGAATCGACCATTGCCTCAGTCTCTGAAGTAAGTGGAACATGCAACGAAACGACATCACAAGCCACGACTTCCTGAAAATTCGCGCTAACTACGCCAATCTCTCCGAGAGAACTGAAATCTACATATGGATCGTAAACCTTGATCGATACACCAAAACCTTGTGCTAAATAGGCCACTCTTCTCGAGATTCGACCGAATCCAATTAAACCTAGACTTGAACCCTTCAGGGTACGCACTGAAGAAAAAGAGACAGCATTGGGCCAAGTATGGTCGCGAATTTGAATTGCCGAGGAAACGACTCCACGAGTTGCTGCCAAGATTAATGCAATCGTATGTTCTGCCACTTCCTGTGTGCAGTAATCCGGGACGGATGAAACCTTAATTTTTTTTTCTTCGGCAAATGCAAGATCTATACCATTCAATCCAGTGCCATATCTAACTATGGCACGCAGGTTAGGCAATTGGCTGAGAACCGTGCTACTCATAGGCGCGTATTGCACTAATAATCCATCAGCACTCCCACATAATTTTATTATGTCTTCCTCGGTGCGACATTGGCGCAGTTCCAATTTATAACCCGCCTGATCGAAAATAACTCGCTCAACATCAATGTCACCAAAATCCGAATCAGTAATTATTACACTTTTTTTATTCATTAGAACTTCACAGCTCCCAAGGTAGCTCCACTTGTGATTTGTTTTTGAAACATGCTGAAAATGGCTAGGACAGGTATACAACTTAGCAATGCGCCGGCAGCAAAAATTCCCCAAGCTGTCGTGTACTGCCCGACAACCAGTTTCGACAAACCTATAGCCAAGGTAAAATTCTCCGGAGTTGTGAGTAACACTCTAGGAAGAAAAAAGTCGCCATAGGTAGCAATAAAGGTGAGCATAGCTACAGTAACTATAACAGGTCGTGCCAAAGGTAAAAAGATACGTAAAAAGATTTGGATGTTCGAAGCACCATCAATTTTTGCAGCTTCATCAAGCTCTATAGGTATGGTGTCAAAATACCCTTTCATAATCCACATGTTAAAACCTGTAGCCCCGCTGCTGTAAATCATTATCAGTCCACCATAAGTATCAAGGCCAAGAAATGGAATTATCGCGCCAATAGAGTCAAGTAATAAATACAGCCCTACTATTGCGAGAATATTTGGAAAAAGTTGAAAAACAAGCAGCAAGATGGAAAAAGAACGCTTACCTCGATATCGGAATCGAGAAAAAGAATAGGCAGAAAATGCACTTAAGATTGCCACTATGCAAGTAGTGGTCAGAGAAATAATTAAAGAATTGTACATCCAGTGAAGAAATGGCACTTCACTATTACTTAAAAGCAATGCAAAATTTTCAAACGAGGGAATACGTGGAAATAAGCTTTGATTAATCAAAGTATTAGAGGCGTCGAAGGCAGCTATAACAACCCAAAATACTGGTATTACTGAGAAAATTAGAATAAATGTAGCAAAAACTAAATTTATGAGTTTGCCAAGTTTCGGAACTCGAAATATTTTTGATTCAATTTTTCCAGCAAAAATATCCCAAGTCTCCTTCTCTTCTTTGGGAAAGAGATTAGTAACCTTAAGTTTTTTCATAAGTTAAACTTCATGAATTCTCACTCGATTCGCTAATTTAAAATTGATAATTGAGAGGCTTGCCGTTATGAAAAAAATTAGCAAAGATATAGCTGCGGCAAGCCCGTAGTTGAGACCTGCACCATGTGTGAATGCCAAACGATAAGTGTAGGAAAGTAAAATGTCAGTGAAACCAGCAGGGCTAGAACTTGAAAGATCTGGAGGTCCGCCCTTGGTTACCAATTCTATCAACGCAAAACTATTGAAATTAAAAGCGAAAGCTCCAACTACAATGGGGGCGACTGAAGAAAGCACCCAAGGAACGGTTATGAATCGAACCGCGGTTTGTCGGCTGCCACCATCAACAGCAACCGCTTCGTGCAGTTCCTTTGGTACTGACTGTAAGGCGCCAAGACAAACTAACATTGCGAATGGGAAGCCCAACCACAAACTGATTATTAAAAGTACAATTTTGGAAAGCATGATGTTTGAAAACCAATCGGGTTGAATACCAAAGACATGAAAAAGAATAGTATTTATGGGTCCATATGCGGGATTAAGTAATCCGACCCAAACTGGAGCGGTGATGAATATGGGCAATATGTACGGCATTAAATACCCAATTTTATAGTACCGTTTTAGAACAACCCCACCTTGGTTAATGATTAATGCGACCATGAAACCGAGACCGAACGCAATTAGAGTACTAAATCCCGCAAAGAAAATATTCCATTTAAAAATACGCCAAAAAGGTGCGCTTACTAGTGGATCGCGGATTATTGAAAGAAAATTGCGGAAACCTACGCCAGTTTTATAGCCAGGCAAAATTTCATCCCCGTCAATTGCTGTATATACACCTGATATTGGCAAGAAAATTTTCCCAGACTCAGTTGTAGTGAATTGATCTAATTCTAAATTATATTTATAAGCTAAATCTTCTATCTTTGCTTCAGAAAGTGAATTTAGAAATACTATTCTGCCTTCATTGGTGAGAAAATTCTTCTGACTGATCTCCTGTAAATTAGAAATTTTTTCATCTTCACTAAGCAATACAAAATTTAGCATCTGCTTCGGTGAGGTTTCGCCTACTTCCGGTAACTTAAATGCCATTTTAGGTAGCGAGATTGGCTGGGCCCATTTAATTTCCTTTTCGCCCAAAAGTAAAATTCCAAAATCGCCTACCTGGCTCCTATAAACAGACCAAGAGTAAGTATCGATATTTTCTTTATCAGTTGTAATTAATTTGATCTGCTGAAGTACTTGCTCCTTGGACAGTAAATGTTGGGCGCCAAAATTAGTTGAACTGATTACGGCCGTGTTTATTGCAGGGTACAGAAAGAATATGGCCAATAAAACTAAGCCTGGCGCCATCCATCTAATTGGATATAAGCGTTTCAAGGTGAAGATTAGAGTGAGTAGAAGTACGAGGGCAGCGAAGAAAAAACTTAGTGGATTATCGCCATTCATAAAAAGGAAGAATGAAACGGAGGCGAGAGACATTATCGCAAGTGCGACGAAAAAAAACCTAATTATTCGCCAGACAGCTCGCAAAACTCGCCTTCGCTTAATCACAACTCATGCGGCATTTCTCATTATATTAACTGGTAGATCTTTATTTCTTGTTTATAGCTGCACGAATGTCACTAGCAGCTTTTTCCATTATTTCTGCGGGATCACCCAAACCAGAAAGAAGAGCAACCATTGCCTTGCCCCAAGAGTCCCAAACAGAACCCATTTCAGGAATTGCAGGAGTTGCATCACCATTTACTGCAGACGCAGCAAATTTGGCCAGGATCGGATCTTTTGTAGCTTTATTTATCGGCTTCCATGCCGATGCAGTGGCCTTGTCTTTAATCATGAGCGACATTCCCTCAGTAGTCGCCATGAAATTATTGAGGAAAACAGCCGCGGCGAGTTTGTTCTTACTAAATGAACTAATCATCATTCCACGAACGCCTATAAATGGACGAGCAACCGAAATAGCTGAAGGTATTACAGCGATATCAAATGGGACACCTGATTTCTGCACTCCAGCTAGAGACCACGGTCCATCAAACATCATCCCAATTTGGCCATTAGTGAATAAACTCTGCATAGTTCCGTAGTCAATCCCTTTCGCTAAAAGTCCACTACGTGCGGCTTTGGAAATTGCTTGTGCAGCGGCAATCGATCCTGGGCTATCTAGACCTAAATCGTTTGGGTCGTATGTTCCGGTTTTGTCTTTTGCGAATACATAGCCTCCAAAGGAAGTGAATAATGGATAGGCAAAAAATGGATTATTATCAAGTAAAACAACTCCATACTTTGCAGCACCAGAATCCTGTAACTTTTTTGCAGTTGCCATCATTTGATTCCATGTTTTTGGGATTACCGGGACTAATTTAGTGTTTACATACATTGCCAATACGTCCACCCCGTAAGGGACTCCGTATAGTTTTTTGTTGTAGGTAAACGCGGCTAAAGTATTTGGTACAAAATTGGGCTTAGTTTTGGCCGGTATTGTAACCCTTGATAATAAGCCGCTAGAAACCAAGCTTCCCAAAACATCGTGTGCTCCAACAATAATATCCGGGCCTGTACCTGCTGGTGCAGCCTGAATAAATTTATCCCGGATTTCAAAAAAGTTCACTTCTGTGACAATAACCTTAACTCCGAATTTCGAATCAAATGCCTTGGCCATTTTCTTCATCGCTACCATTTCAGTTCCGTCTGCCCATATAGTTATGGATCCAGAGGGTGCCTTTGGAGCGGCCGAGACTGGCAAGATATTTGAAACTATTAAGCCTAATGAAATTACAATCATGGATACAATCTTGAATAATTGCCTTTCCGTTTTCATTTTTCCCCTTTTCTTTTTATGAGTTTTAAGTCAATGATTAACATTAATTTTTGAACTTTTTTTGCAAAAAGTAATATCTGAAAATCACCTCCTTATGAACTATTTTTTGGAAAATCATGTCAATACTTATTAAAGATTTGATGACCAGGACGTAACGAACCGTCTACCTCTATAAAATGAAACCCTGGGCGGTTTATCGATCCAAATTCAGGCCTATGACCATCTGAGACCATGCTGTGATGCAATAGGTGCGGTAAGAACCCAATATTCCGAGCAACCAGCTCTTTTAAAGTACCTACAATTATTTTCACACGTTCTGAATCTTCAATTGCGCCCCAGCAGGTTTCTGTCGCGAGAAGAGGTTTGCCTACCTTCTTTGAAAAAGATTCAAATAAATCGAGAATTCCACCGTCATTGCTGTACGGATGGATTAGCAGAACATCACTCAATGGTTCTACGTATTCAAGTCCGACTATGCCATGATTTGTGTGGACACTTACCCCAACAGGTTGAATTAGATCAAATGCTCGACAGCGGTCGTTAATTTGGGATAGCCAATCCCGTTCGGATTGAACAATTACCGAATTTATAGTCTCAATTGGATCCGTATAAGAAAAAGGTTCATTACATAAATCCCAGCAGAGTATTCTTGAGTCTTTTGCATGGCCGCCAACAACCTTTTCGATATATGAATCAAACATGCCTTCGCTTTGAACCCAACTGCTACCTTTAAGGAAGTGATCTATATAGATGCCACCAAAATCAGTGCCTTGGTCGTGCCATCTATTAAAAATTACCGGAATAACTTTGATGCGAAGTGCATCACAAATATTAAGAGCTTCCTCAAAACTTTCGCAGAAATAATTGTGTCCTCGAATAAATGCATCCCAAGAAAGCCAGAGGCGTACAGTGTTAATTCCAGGAAAATATCTTTTGCCACGTGTAAGTTCAGTGCGAAATATATTTGCATCAAAATTACGCCAAGTTTCTAAGCCACTGGAGGTGTAACTTGGCTGATAATTGAAGCCTCTAATTGCGCCCCAATCTCTCTGGTCGCCAGCTTTCCCTAACAATGTGTCCATAGACCACTTCTTCTGATAATAGACTTTCTTCTGATAATAGACTTTCTTCTGATAATAGCCTAACATTACCTTAGCCTAATATATAGGGATAAAATGAAGAGTTCGTCAAGAGGTATAACGGTTCCAAACCATAGAATTTCGACGCTAGCACTCCGTCAATCCCTCCCAGATATTGTGTCTGCCAAGATTGAAGAAATAATCGTAAGCGAAGGTCTCCAGCCTGGGACCTCTTTGCCGACGGAAAAACAACTAATGGACCAATTCCAGGTAAGCCGAACGGTCGTCAGAGAAGCTGCGAATGCAACGAGATGGCAGGTCGCGCGCGGCACACAGATTGACTATTGGATCACCGCCGGGGCGACGCCCGCGGACATACTGGCCTCCTATGCGGATGCGACGGGCCACGTGCCCGAGTTGCCCCATTGGGCTAGCGGATTCTGGCAATCCAAGTTGCGCTATCGCACCCAGGCCGAACTCATGGAAGTGGCGCGCGAATTCGCGCGTCGCGAGCTTCCCCTCTCGGTGATCGTGGCGGACTATTTCCACTGGTCAGCCATGGGCGACTACCGTTTCGACGCCGAGGAGTGGCCAGATCCGACAGCAATGGTTGGCGAGTTGCATGACCTTGGCGTAGAGCTCATGGTCTCAATCTGGCCAACAGTGTCACCCTTGTCCGAGAACTTCGCCGAGTACCGCGACGGTGGCCTTCTGGTTGGTACCGATCAGGGTGTCGAAGTCCACCAGATGATTCGAGACAAGGGAATGCAACATCCCCTGCCGGTCGGGTTCTATGACCCCACCAACCCAAGGACGCGCGAGTATGTCTGGAACCTAATTCGCCGCAACTATGTCGCTCACGGCATCGGAATCTGGTGGCTGGACGCGTCCGAACCCGAACTCAACCCAGCTCATCCTGCGAACCTCTCACTGTATGCGGGCCCGGGTGGGCAGGTAGCCAATATTTATCCACGAGACAACGCTCGTCTATTCGCCGAGGGAGCCGCGGCCGATGGCCTCCCGCAAAACGTGCTGCTTTCTCGGCCGGCGTGGGCAGGATCACAAAAGTATGGGACCGCGGTCTGGTCCGGCGATATTCCGGCGACGTGGGAGTCTCTGGCTATTCAAGTCCGCGCGGGTCTGAGCATAGGAATCGCGGGAATCCCCTGGTGGACGACCGATATCGGTGGGTTTCATGGCGGCGACCCGGCAGATCCTGGCTATCGCGAACTCATGATCCGTTGGTTCCAGTTCGGCGTCTTCTGCCCACTGTTCCGACTCCATGGGGATCGCGAACCTCGCACACCGACGGGCTATCTGAAAACGGGCGGCCCCAACGAACCTTGGTCCTATGGCGAAGAGGCATACGAGATGATCGCAGCGGCCATCCACATGCGAGAGAGGTTACGTCCTTACATCCACGAGCAAATGCGTACCGCATCCCGCACCGGCCTACCGCCCATGCGCCCGTTGTTCGTCGACTTTCCCGACGACACCCAGGCATGGCACGTCGACGACCAATACATGTTCGGCCCCCATCTCCTCATTGCACCGATCATCGCCCCCGCGCAGACGCAACGCCTCGTTTATCTGCCGACCGGCGCGACATGGACTAACGTCTGGACTGGTGAGCAACTTGCAGGCGGCCAAACAGTGGTCGCCGACGCCCCCATCGAACGCATTCCCATATTCTCCATTTGACGACACAGTCGTACCCGTCGTGGGCCCAAAGCTTGGCAACTCGCCAGGAAGCAGACATCAAGGAAGGTAACAATGAAATCGACACAACGACGTTTCAGTTCGACGCGGAGTTGCAGATCAGCCGCAAACCGTCCCTCACAAGCGAAACCAATAGAAAGGTAATTGCGATGTTCGAAGTCAATGTCAGTTCGGTCGTATGGTGGGGCGACGGCGAGACGCTTCGCCTGGACGCATGGGGGCCGAACAGCCTTCGGGTCAGGTCGCGGATGATGGGGGAGATTCTCGACACGGACTACGCGCTAGTGCCCCCAGCCGACAGCGATCCAGTCATCGAGGTCGACGGCAACGTGGTGACCTTCCGGAACGGCAAGATCCAGGCCATCCTGACGGCCACAAGCGTCCACGACGCAGAGAACATAGTCCAAGATGAGTGCCGGTGCGATGTCGAGTTCCGTACGGCGGATGGGCGGCCCCTCCTTCGGGAGCTCCCGAAGGGAGGCGCCCTGAACCGCAAGGCGCGACGCTTCGAGCCCATCCCGGGAGGCGACCACCGTCTCACGGCGTCATTCGAGTCCGATCCCCGCGAGAAGCTTTACGGAATGGGTCAATACCAGCAACATGTGATGAACCTGAAGGGGAGCATCTTCGAGCTTGCGCATCGCAATTCGCAGGCCAGCATTCCGTTCGTCCTGTCCAGCGCCGGCTACGGGTTCTTCTGGCACGACCCCAGCATTGGGTCGGCCACCTTCGCCATGAACCGGACCGAGTGGCAGTCGACATCCACTCGGCAGGCCGACTACTGGGTCACCGCGGGGGACGACCCGGGAGAGATCGTGCGCGCGTTCGCGGCGGCCACCGGCAAGGCCCCCATGATGCCGGAGCACGGCCTCGGGTTTTGGCAGTGCAAGCTGCGCTATTGGAACCAGGAGGAACTGCTGGAGGTTGCCCGCGAGCACAAGCGTCGCGGCCTGCCCATGGACGTCATCGTGGCCGATGGCTTCCACTGGCCCCGGATGGGCGATTTCCGATTCGACGAAGCCTTCTTCCCCGACCCCGCCGCGATGGTGGAGGAGCTGCGCTCGCTCGGCATCGAGTTGATGGTCTCCGTCTGGCCGCAGAGCTCGGTCGCGTCGGAGAATTACAAAGAAATGCGCGAGAATAACCTGCTGGTGCGGTCGGAGGCCGGCGTCGACCTTCACATGCGATTCCAGGACCCGTGCGTGTTCTACGACACGACCAATCCCGCCGCTCGCGCCTACGTGTGGGACAAGTGCAAGCAGAACTACTTCGACCTGGGCATCAAGACCTTCTGGCTGGATGTAGCCGAACCGGAGTACGAGAACTACGACTACGCCCAATACCGCTACCATGCAGGTCCGACGCTTCAGGTGGGCAACCTCTACCCCCAGCACTACGCCCGCGGGTTCTACGAAGGTCAGATCGAAGCGGGCCAGAGCAACCCCGTGAATTTGGTTCGCTGCGCATGGGCGGGAAGTCAGAGATACGGGGCGTTGGTGTGGTCCGGGGACATCCAGTCGACGTGGGAGGACTTCCGCCGGCAGATTACCGCGGGCCTCCACATGGGCGTCGCTGGAATCCCGTGGTGGACCACGGACATCGGCGGATTCTACGGCGGCAATCCCGACGACCCAGCCTTTCGCGAGCTGCTGGTTCGCTGGTTCCAATGGGGTGCCTTCTGCCCGGTCATGCGCCTGCACGGCTACCGCGTGCCGGAGTCGCCGGTCACCCACCCCGACGGGCGGCCCAATTGCCCCACTGGCGCCGGCAACGAGGTGTGGAGCTACGGCGAGGAGATCTACGAGATCCTCGCGAGGTTCATTCACCTGCGAGAGGCGCTCCGCCCCTACGTGCGCAATCTCATGCGGCAGGCACACGAGGACGGCGCGCCCGTCATGCGACCGATGTTCTACGCCTACTCAGGGGATGAACTGTGCTGGACCGTCGACGACCAGTACCTCTTCGGTGACGACGTCATCGTCGCTCCCGTCGTCCAGGCCAGTTCCACCTCTCGCGAGGTCTTCCTCCCGAGTGGTACCACGTGGACTGAGGCGGCCACGGGAACCGTCCATCACGGTGGACGCACGGTCACTGCAGAAGCACCGCTGGACCTCATCCCCGTGTTCGTCCGCGACGGGGCCGACCCGCTCCTCCTCGCTTCGCTCGGAGCCCACGGATACGCCTCGAACTAGGCGACCGGTCCATTCACGGCCGCCGTTGAGCCTTGTCCCCCACGCCACCGGGGTGGGGTCGGTTCCATCAGCAAGGGCAGCGCAGCCTAGGAGTCCGGTGTGTCCGTCTACGACAGGCGCAACCCATTTGGGGCTCTTTGACCAGACCCCAGTAAACGAGTCCATTGCCGTGGAGAGTCCTTATCGCCCAGAATTGGGTGGGAGGAGATATGAAAGACAAGAACTATTCACCTGAGCAAGCCATCCGAAAGTTGCGTGAAGGCGAGGCTTTGATTGCGTCGGGGATGGGTCTTAATCAGGTTACCAAGCAACTATCGATCGGGTTCTCCACTTGGCATCGCTGGAAAGCGGGCTACCAAAATATGAGAACGTCAGAAGTTAGCCGGTTAAAAGAACTTGAAAGTGAGAACCGTCGGGGCAAGAAAATTGTGGCTAATAAGGAACTTGAAATCGATATGTTGAAAGAGCTTTCTCGGGGAAACTGCTAACCCCGAAACGCAGGCGCGGAGTGCAACGGCAGCGTTGCATCCGCGTTTGGCGGGTTTGGAGAAAGATTTGCTTGCAGGGTTGTTGGTCAGAGCCGTTTAACGCAGGCGACGGATCCCGGCCGCGCCAACCAAAGATGAGTTGTGGCCAGCAAACTTCCAGGGTTTTCGCTCGAGTACCCAAGATGGCCGATGGCGCAAAGGGCGCTGGTGCTTGACCAGAGCAGGATCAGTGGTCAATCGCAAGAAAATACCGCGTCTCTGGCGCGAGGAAGGCCTCAAAGTGCCCTATAAATTGCAGAAGAAGCGCCGTCGCGGGAAGGGTGGCGTCAAGTTGAAAGCAGCGCAAACGAGCCATGTTTGGGCGGCCGATTTTCAAACCGATGAAACTTCAAATGGAGGTCAACTGAGGTTTTTCAATGTGGTCGACGAATACACCAAAGAAAACCTTTTGCAATATGTTGACCGGTCAATCACAGCCGACCAGGTCGCCCAGTTGTTCGATCAACTTGTTGCCGAGCGAGGCGAACCACAATTTGTTCGTCTTGAGAACGGACCAGAGCTCACCGCCGATGCAATAGCGAAATGGTGTGCTGATAAAAGAACAAACACAAATTTCATTGAACCCGGTTCACCTTGGCAAAACGGATACATCGAGCCATGCAACGGCAGGTTCGCCAGATGAGGTTCTTAACGTTGAACTATTCGATTCGCTACTCGAGGCACGGGTTGTTACTGAAGATTGGCGAACCGTCTATCACACGATACGCCCACACGGCAGCCTGGGAGGCTTAACGCCGGCAAAGTTTGCACAAACATGCAAAGATAAAGAAAAGGAAACCGTGGTTCTACGGATCAGAAGGTTAGGGGTTCGAATCCCTTCGCGCGCACCAGACTCGCAAGTACAAAATCAATTCTATACTAAGTCCTTTACCCTGCCAGTAGAAGCTCGTTCCTTGAGTAAAGGTTGAAATTTAATTTTTTCATGTATGTGGGTTGTTTTCGCTTCAAACTCCGAAATTAGAAGTTCAGTTGCTTTTACTCCTAGTTCAAAGGCGAACTGGGAAATCGAGGAGAGAGCGATAGCAGCCTGTGGAGCAAATGAGATGTCGTCATAGCCGATCAATGAAATTTCATCAGGAATGCGATTTCCATGTGCGTTCAATCCACGCATTACCCCGAGCGCGAGAAGGTCGTTAGCACAAAATAAAGCAGTGGGGACATTTTCCTGAGAAAAAATCTTTTGATGCAGCATATTCAACCCCACGAGCCACTTCTGTGAAAAATGGGTTAGCGGCGTTAGGAACAATCAGACCGAGAGTGCGGCTATATCCCGAGCGAAGGTGTCGGGCAAAGCCATTTGGAATAAAGCCCAATTCATCAATTACCTTTTGCACTCGAGCCAGAGTTTCTGGCGCCACAATCTCAGGCCGATTTAAAACATTTGAAGCAGTTCCTACAGATACACCCGCCTACTTTGCTACATCTCGTAAACTAAGGGCCATGGCAATGATGACCATTCCATTGAAACGAGTCAATAGATATCTAAGACATACCTAAGAGAGTCGCATATTTAGACAATTACGGTCTGATACATCCTGGAAAGTGAGAATTCATGATGACCCCCAACTTCAGCCTTGGTTTGCTCTCCACAGGCCACAAGTAGAATCGTTTCAAAAATGCGTTCGCCTACCTCCTCCAGAGTCTCAATTCCATCTGCGATCGTTCCTGCATCGAGGTCAATTAGATCAGGAATGGATTCAAACATGGGCGTGTTGGTAGAAACTTTTATGGTGGGCATTATTGAGGAGCCGGTGGGGGTTCCGCGTCCCGTGGTAAAAACCACAATGTTTATATGCCCCGCCCCAAATCCAGCTAATTGCTCAATGTCGTGTCCAGGGGTGTCCATAAAGTAGAGACCAGATATTTCTGGAATTTCACCAAATTCTAAAACTCCAGTAAATTTTTCGTTACCAGCTTTTTTGGCGGCTCCTAGGGATTTTTCTTCCAGAGTCGAAAGACCGCCTTCAATATTTCCACGCGAAGGTTGGGCGCCCCGGATGTCAATTCCCTCATAATTAATCGATTTCTCATAACGTGCAACCATTTCAACAATTTTTCTACCAACCACTGGGTCAATAGCGCGCGCAGCCAAAAGGTGTTCTGCGCCAAGAATCTCAGTTGTTTCACCTAAGACTGAACTCGAACCAAGTTTTACTAATTTATCACTTGCCACACCAAGTGCTGGATTAGCGGTAATCCCAGATAACGCATCTGAGCCGCCACATTCCAAGCCAAGTTTGATAGCGCTCCACGGTGCCAGAACGCGTTTCTGTAGCGAAGCTGCCAATATATATTTTTGAGCGGCCTCAACTCCTTTATCAATCAGTTTTTGAGTGGAACCAACTTCCATTAATGAAAGTTCAACATAATTTTGCAGTCCAAGATCTTGCGCCCTTTTTATTATCCTAGTTTCATCTTCAGAGCTAAGAGTTAAAAATATAACGGCAAAATTATTTGGATTTGAAGCAAATCCCGACAGCGTCAAAATGATACGGCTTAAATCTGAATCTACTTCACCAGACCAATCGTGACTAATGGATACGCAACCAGGAACGCTTTCGGCAATCTGCCTTCCTGCGGCAGAAAAAACGGAATGAAGTGGCATGACTAATACGTGGTTTCGAAGACCCCATTCACCATTGGCACGAGGGAAGGCGACAAGCTGCTTAGCCATTACACACTTCTGACTAATCGGGGAGCTCTTATTTCTCCACTTTTATTTTTTTCAGAAATAGTTAACTCACCTTCAGCAACAGATACGATTTTTTGCAATAGATCAACCAGTGAATTATTTTCATTTAGATCAAAATCCTGGGCAATAGCGCGGTGTAGCGCTTGATTTCCTTGAATATTTAAGACTGGAATTAATGGAAATCCCGAAGGGGGTTGCGATTCATCGGGGAAACTGACTACAAGATGAACTTTCTTAGCCATCAACTCAGAAAAACTTTCAGCGGAACTACGATGTTTTTTAGCATTTATAATCTCATAACCTTCATTAGTCAGACCATCAATCCACCTTGATGCCACTAAGGATTCTCTTCCCGAATCAATTCCGATACGAAGTGGCTGAATTACTGCACTAGTAACTGGGTAATCACGGCGCAATTGATTAGCAGATTCAACCCCACTTTTTATCGTTCCTTCAACTCCACCACTTTCTTGAATAATTTGATACCTAGTAGATTTATTGCGAGCTAATAACTTCGCACCAAGTTCTTGACCCTGAATAGTTTCGCAACCAAGGGAAACAATAAGCACTGAGGATACATTTGGATGATCAGCAAGTTCAGCAAAAAAATCAGTTATACCAGCAACATCATCTCCGATAATCCCACACCCATGCTGGTGTGCAAAAGTTACCGCAGAGATCTCGTTAGCAATTCGACGGGAAACATGAGTTGAACATATAACCGAAGGTAAAATTAATTGATGGTTTCTAATTCCAACACCACGATTTTCATTGGAAAAGCCAATTATTTCATTGAAATTATTCATCAAGATTGCGTCGACAATCTGTCACCCAAAACATTATGCACATGCACATGTTCACCGGCAGCAATAGCTGTAATAGCATGACCCATGCGCTCTCCATATTTAATGATGCCTTCATCTTTTGAGATATCACGAATGGCAATCTTGTGGCCTCTGGTAATAGATTCTTGGATAAGAACAAATAGATTGGCTTGTCTAATCTGGGTGCCTGCTGATAAGTCTTCGAGACAGACTCCGATGTTATCGTTGGGATTGAGAATCAAAACCTTTCGATTCTCGGTTAAATTTGCATATATTTCCACGGTTTAATTGTTGCATGAGATTTCTAAAATAGAAATAAATTATTTCTAACAAAACGTTATACAAGGTAACTTTTCATATTTGAATTGTTCAATTTCAGCATTAATTCTCCACCTGATGAGATTTCTCGACAGTGATGGCGCTTTGACTCCGTAGTGCCTCATGTCAATGTGCTCGCGAGGAGTACATGAAGCGACTAATTCCGGCGGTTCCGGTCCCTGATCCAGCTGAGCAGCGAGTAAGACGCGAAGCTCGACTCGCAATGAAATAAAGTAAATTTAATCGCACTAGATTTTAAGACCCGTTCAAATTAGAGTATGCGAGTGATCGAGAAACTCACCTCCCCTTCTTTACTCTTTCGTGCGCAAGCACAAACTGGAGAAGGCCCGGTATGGAGTGATGGCGATTTGGTCTGGGTTGATATTCCCAGTGGTGATATTCATCGTACAAATGTAAGTACTGGTTTAACGCACACAATTAATGTAGATGCACTAGTCGGAGCGGTCAGCGAGATTGAAGGTAGTACTGATTTGTTAGTTGCGATGGAGAAAGGTTTTGCTCGGCTGCAAGGCACTTCGCTTACGGTAATTGATCAAGTATTAGATAGTTTAACTCACCGCATGAACGATGCTAAATGTGATTCGTTAGGTCGCTTTTGGTCGGGTAGCTGTGCCAAAGATTTTTCAAAAGGTATGGGCGCACTCCATGTATTTACCGAAGATGAATCGAGCCAGATCGTAATTGATGGTTTTACGCTACCGAATGGTCTTGGTTGGACTGTAGATAATAAGATTATGTATTTCGTTGATAGCGTGGCACACCAAATTTACCGAGGGGATTTTGATCTTGCGACCGGACGCCTTGGGCCACTTGGCCTTCTTGCCGATGTAAATTTTGGGTTTCCAGATGGATTGGCGGTAGATGTTGATGGCTGTATTTGGCTGGCAGTCTGGGGAGGATCAAAAGTCATTCGCCTTTCACCACAAGGTGAAATAATTGCCGAAATTGAGATGCCAGTGACTCAACCCTCTAGTTGCGCCTTCGGTCCCGACGGTACGCTTTACATTACATCGGCAACTGGTGGTCTATCTGAAGGGCAGTTAGCAGCACAACCACTTGCTGGTTCGCTATTTGCAATCCAAACCAATACGCACGGAGTACCAATTTCGAAATTTAATCCACGATCTAATTTAAAGGGGAATCAATGATGAAGAGAGTACTCATCACCGGAGCGACTGGATTAATTGGTACTCACGCCACAAAAGCACTTGTGGCAAAGGGTTATTCGGTACTTGCTACAGACATTAAAGATGGTGATGTCCCTGCTGGAGTTGAGTTTAAAAAAGGTGATTTATCAGATTACAATTTTCTAAAGGATATTTGCGCAGGGATTGAAGGAATAATTCACTTAGGTTCAATACCGAGCCCCTATCAACATCCAGATACTTTGCTATTCGATAACAATGTGCTTGGCACATACCGGCTCTTTACTGCAGCAGTTGAAGCTGGCGTACAAGTTGTCTGTTATGCATCAAGCCTGTCAATTTATGGAACAGCTTGGTCACCTGAGCCAACATCCCCCCAGTATCTACCTCTGGACGAAGCACATCCGTTAGAGCACTTTGATACGTATGCGCTTACTAAAGAGGTTAATGAACGATCAGCAGATATGTGGGCTAACCGCAGCAGCACCAGTTTTATTGGTTTTAGATTCCCATTTTGCAACACCGAAGAGAAAATAAAAGAACTTGAACAGAAGATGGTCAATGGCTCTGAGCCAGAGTTAGTAGTGGGTGCAAAAATATTATGGGGGTATCTTGATGTAAGAGATGCCTGCGCTGCACTTATTGCTGCGCTAGAAAATCCGTTGCCGGGTTCAAGCACTTACAACTTTGCCGCCCCTGACACGATGGCTCCAAAGCCAACGGCAGAGATGCTTGCCGAATACCATCCAACCGCAAAGTTGAACTCACCTTTACCTGGATACACAGCTCTTACAGACATCACAGCGTGGATCCGCGACTACAAATATAAGCCAGTACATTTCATTAAGCGTGGATAACCGACACTTGATCTTTCTGCGGAAGGTTTTAAATTAATGGCAAAGAGCAAACGCCAATTTCCTGATGTGAAGTATTTCTTCTCACTCATTGATTGGAAGTTACCTTCGTGGAATCGCACTGCCAATAAGGTGGCAAAGGCGCAGAGCGTTGATGATTTAGTAGGTATTGCTAAGAAGAAAGTGCCGCAGGTTGTTTTTGATTACGTTCATGGAAGTGCACACACTGAGATTGGATATCAACGCTCTCGAGATGCTTTCAATCGAGTGCAATGTAATTCCAGGGTGCTTCGTGATGTCTCTGCCGTTGATACAAGTGTAGAAATACTGGGAAAGCGTATCGATTTGCCAATTATTTTTGCGCCGACCGGATACACCCGTTTTATGAATCATGTTGGTGAACCGGCAGTTGCTGAAGTTGCACGAGATAACAATTTGATTTACTCACTCTCAACTATGGGCACGACTAGTCCGGCAGAACTCGCGGAAGCGGTACCTGGAGTGCGTAGATGGTTCCAGTTATATGTCATGCAAAATCGGGCAGATAGTTTGAGTGTGATCGAACAAGCGCGAGCAAATGGATTTGAAGCGTTGATCTTGACGGTCGATACTCCGGTAGCTGGTTACCGTTTACGAGATCTTCGTAATGGTTTAACGATCCCGCCACGTATTCGGTTGAGTACCGTGGGTGCAATCGCGAGAAAACCAATGTGGTGGATCAATTTGATCACTACTAAGAAATTAGAGTTTGCCGCATTTCGTGGCTGGGATAAGTCTTTAACTGAGTTGGCAAAAGCGATCTTTGATCCAGCGACAACTTTTGACGATATTACTTGGCTGCAGTCAGTGTGGAGCGGTCCGATAATTATTAAGGGTGTGCAGAGCGTAGAAGATGCAAAGATTCTTACCGACCTTGGTGTGCAAGGAATTATTCTTTCAAATCATGGAGGGCGTCAGCTAGATCTTGGCCCAACGCCACTGGAGCTTCTCCCTGATGTTGTTGCCGCTGTTGGCAGGAAAATCGATATCTATATCGATGGTGGAGTGATGTCAGGTCAGGATATTTATGCTGCAGTTGCGATGGGTGCAAAGGCGGTCCTTGTTGGTCGTGCGTATCTCTATGGTCTGATGGCAGGGGGAGCCACCGGCGTACAGCGAACTCTAGATTTAATGAATCGTGATCTCGTTAATGTAATGGCGCTCTGTGGTGCTCGAAATGTTGATGAGGCGCGTGAGATTGGCGCTTCGCTTCGCCCTTATTAAAACTAGGCGCGAATAATCTGGATAGCGTTGAGAATAATAATTGCGACCGCAACAACTATTCCAAGCGCTTTTGCGGGCAATTTTCCAACCAGACGAGCTGCTATCGGCGCCATCAAAGTTCCACCGAGTGCGAGTCCACCCACTGTTGCCCAATTAATATCAATTCGATTTATTTGAAGTAGGAATCCAATCGACGCACACACTGCGACCACAAACTCTGCTGCGCTGACAGTTCCGATTACTTTCCGAGGTTCAGTCGATGTGGTTGAGATAAGAGTCGGTGTAACAATTGGTCCCCATCCGCCGCCACCAGAAGCATCAATGAATCCACCAGTAAATCCAAGGTAGGTAAGAAAATTTGGATTTTCAATCTCAACTAAATTCACTTCGCTTTTAAAGATATTGCGGTAGAGCAGCAAGAATCCAAGGAAAAGTAGCAGCGTCGAGATAAAGATTTTTGAGCTAGATAGATCGATGAACGATAAGAATGTCGCACCGAGTAGTGCGCCTATTCCTCCGGGGATTGCCAATCGAATTAAGATTTTCTTATCAACATTCTCGGCATGCCAATGTGATGCACCAGATGCCAAGGTGGTACCAATTTCAGCGAAGTGGACTGCAGCCGAAGCGACTGCAGCTGAAGCGCCGACGGTGACTAATAATGTGGAACTAGTAAGACCAAAGCCCATGCCGAGTGATCCATCGATTAGTTGGGCAACAGAGCCTATGAGCGCAAAGATAATCCAATTCATAGAAGCATCTTAAGGATCGCGGCCACACTCTCATCGATCGGCGCAGTGCCATCAATCACTAAGTCGGGCTGAGTTGGACGCTCATAATCTTGGCCAACACCGGTGAAGTTTGGAATTTCACCTGCAGCTGATTTCTTATAGAGACCCTTTGGATCACGTGAGCGACATATCTCAACCGGGGTATCTATAAATATCTCAAGGAACTCGCCGTCTTCGAAGATGCTCTTTGCACGTTGGCGATCAACTTCAAATGGACTTACCAATGCAGAGATAACAATTAAACCTGCATCAACCATCAATTTTGCAACTTCAGATACACGACGAACATTCTCAGCGCGATCTTCAGGTGTAAAGCCAAGATCCATATTAAGTCCAAGGCGAAGATTATCACCATCAAGAACATATACATGTGCACCTTGCGCAACTAGCCGCTTCTCTAGTGCATTTGCGATAGTTGATTTTCCAGATCCTGACAGTCCGGTTAACCACACTGCACGAGGCCGTTGACTCTTCTGGGCACTTCGCTGAGCCTTATCAACTTCGTAATCTTGATGAGTCACATTTGATGCTCGACGTAAAGCATGGCGAATCATTCCGGCACCGACAGTTTTTAAGGTCAAGCGATCAACTATAATAAATCCACCAAATTCGCGGGATTCTTTATACGGACGCATAACCACTGCGATATCTGAAGCGATTTCAACATCACCAATTTCATTCATAGCCAATGTGTTGGAAGAGATGTGGTCACCAGTGTTGACATCAATTTTGTGGCGAATTTTGGTGATAATGGCGGGAGTGGTAGTTGAACCACTAATCATTAAGTATGAGCGGCTATGTATGAGTGGATCCTCATTGAGCCAGACGACGTGAGCTGAGAATCGATCTGCAGCGACTAAGTCTTCTGCAGATTGAGCAATCACATCACCTCGAGTTGCGTCTACCTCGGGGGTAAGCACGAGAGTTACCGCATCCGCTGTATCTGCCTTTGCAATTTCATTTTCAAAGGTAACGATTGCTGAAATTGTCGCCTTCTGTCTACTTGGAAAAATTGTTACTTCATCGCCCTTGGAGAAAGATCCTCGGGAAACGGTCCCAGCTAACCCACGGAAATCATCTGCTCGGGAAATCATCTGCACCCGCATTAAACCGTTGGCGCTTGTATCTTGCGGTTTCGCCCAATTTTGAATTGAATCCTGCAGGGTTGGCCCTGTATACCAAGGCATGTTTTCACTGCGGAAAACAACATTATCGCCGGCTAGAGCGCTCAAAGGAACAACTTGGATATCTAATAGCTCCAATCGCTCAACCGTCCGCGAAATCTCAGCCTTAATTTCATTGAATACTTCTTCTTTATAACCAACTGCATCAAGTTTATTAATTGCAATGATCACGCGAGATACGCCCATTAAAGAGCAGATAGTGAGATGGCGAAGTGTTTGGGTGCGCACTCCCTTCAGCGCATCAATAAGCACAAGACCGATATCGGCACGCGAGGCGGCCACCACCATATTTCGGGTGTACTGCTCGTGACCTGGTGCATCACTAATGATGAGTCGTTTTCCATCTAGCAACGTCATTGAACGGTATGCAACATCGATGGTGATGCCTTGTTCTCGTTCGGCTTCTAGGCCGTCGGTAAGTAAACTGAAATCAATTTCTCCAGCAGGAATAATCGAACCACTGCGTCGCACTTTTCGGGCTGCGCCAATCGTGTCGTGTGGGACGCTATCTGTCTCAACTAAGAGCCGACCAATGAGAGTGCTTTTACCATCGTCAACGCTGCCACATGTGAGAAGTCGTACGACTGCGCCGGTCATTAGAAGTAACCTTCTGTCTTTTTCTTCTCCATAGAGTCTTCATTCTCTCCATCAATTAATCGGGTTGCTCGCTCACTTAGTTTGACATTCAAAACTTCCTCAACAACATCTTCAATTGTTAAAGCGGTTGACTCAACTGCGGCAGTGAGTGGGTAGTCTCCAAGAGTACGGAAACGCACCTGCTTCATTACTGGAACTTCACCTGGGTTAAGCGGATAGCGTTCGTCATCGACCATAATCAGTTGGTTTCCGCGTTCAACAATAGGTCGCTCTTTTGCGAAGTAAAGCGAATTCACTTTAATTTTTTCTTGGAGTATGTAATGCCAAATATCAGCTTCGGTCCAGTCATTGATTGGGAAAACTCTCATCGTCTGCTCGGGAGCTAAACGGGTGTTGTAAGTGCGCCAAAGTTCAGGACGCTGTTCGCGTGGATTCCATCGATGACCTGGATCGCGCACGCTAAATATTCTCTCTTTCGCACGGCTCTTCTCTTCATCTCGACGAGAGCCACCAATAGCGGCATCAAAACCATGCGAATCTAAGGCCTGGCGTAACGCGACAGTATTCATAACACGCGTGTACTCCGAGATGCCTGCATCAAAAGGATTTATGTTTTCCCGGACACCTTCTTCATTAGTGTGCACGATCAATTGTGAATTAGTCTCCCGAACAATCTCATCTCTAAATGTGATCATTTCCTTAAACTGCCAAGTGCTATCAATGTGAAGCAGTGGGAATGGAATTGGTGATGGATAGAAAGCCTTTCGAGCCAGGTGCAGTAAAACTGTTGAATCTTTTCCAATTGAGTACATTAAAACTGGCTTCTTAAATCCAGCCGCAGTCTCACGCAGGATCTCGATAGATTCAGTCTCTAGTTCCTTGAGAATCTTTGGAATGTAATTCATTACTTCACCCGTTCAAATTCGTAATCAGAATGTGTTTTTCCAGTCGCCGCTAAAAAGTCTTCTTGAACCTTACTTGAACGATCTTGTTTGACCGTTGTTGGAGCGAGAGTTAACTTATTCCAATCCGAAAATCCGTCAAAGGCTGCAAATTTTTGGATCTCACGAACTTTCTCAGGGTTTTGTAAATCTGCAAAATCTATATCCAGAATTGGACACTCTTGCGCTTTAGCGAAGGCATAGTAATTTGTATAGAAAGCGGTGTAGTCAGAAATAAATTTCGCGAACTCTTTCGGATCTAGATTAATCACAAGATCTGAAGTCGAGGCGGTGTGCCACTTTCCGGAAGCATTTGCCTTCTTGTGGGAGACAAAGCGATCTAGGTGGTTACGACGTAAGA
>Ga0335396_10001460_pt1 | contig 30293 bp, 24 predicted proteins | sample FRY02_FD_205743 | JGI IMG/M metagenome (GOLD analysis project Ga0335396, IMG submission 205743) | Freshwater microbial communities from Lake Fryxell liftoff mats and glacier meltwater in Antarctica - FRY-02 (spades assembly) (version 2) | ecosystem: Environmental > Aquatic > Freshwater > Ice >... | reverse complement strand
GACTGGTCGGCACGGCTCGCGGGGGCGGGAAGAAGACCGAGGCTGGAGCCGCCGCCTCCTCCGGCGGGGGCATTGAGGACATCCTTCTTAATAATGCGTCCGCCGGGACCGCTGCCGGTGACGCGGCGGAGATCGATGCCGTGTTCTTCGGCGTGCTTGCGGGCGAGGGGAGAGGCTTTGATGCGGCCGCCGGACGAGGGAGCGGGTGCGGCAGGGGCAGGGGACTTCACAGCCGGGGCCGGAGCTTTGGCCTCGGCGGGAGACCCGTCTTTGTCCGCTTCTTCGGCGGCAGGCGCTTCCACTTTTTCCTCAGCCTTTTCTTCGGCTGGGTTCTCGGCCCCGGCCGCAGCGGGGGCCTCGTCCGCATCGGCCGGCGGATCCTCACCCGGCTCGAGGATGAGGGCGAGGGAGGCACCGAGGACGACGGTCTCGCCCTCTTTCACATAGATCTTGTAGAGGATGCCTTCGTCAAAGGAGGGCATTGTCATGGTCGCTTTGTCGGTCTCGATTTCGGCGACGTCTTCGTCCATGGACACGGTGTCGCCCTCTTTCTTGAGCCACTTCACGAGGGTCCCCTCGCTCATCGTGTCGCTCAGTTTGGGCATTTTCAAATAGGCTGCCATAAGTTCTCTTGCTGGTCGGAAGGTGGAAGATAGATACGTCCCGGGTGGGGCACGGGATGATCCTAACAGATCGTTAAAGCACGCTCCACGATCTCGTCGGGAGTCGGAAGCTGGAGCTTCTCGATCGGGGGGCTGTAGAAGGCGGGTGCATCGGCGCTCGTGATCCGGAGCACGGGGGCATCGAGATCGTCGAAGGCCTGCTCCATGATCATCGACGAGATCTGGGCACCGACGCCGCAGAAGGGTTTGTTCTCCTCCACACAGATCGCGCGATGGGTCTTGCGGACGGAGGCCATGATCGCCTCTTCGTCAAGCGGGCGGATCGAGCGGAGGTCGAGGACCTCGGCATTGATGTCGTATTTCTCGGCGAGGATCTCAGCGGCGGCGAGACAGGTCACGACGGCGCGGCCGTGGGCGATGAGGGTGAGGTCGGTTCCCTCGCGTTTCACCTTCGCTTTACCGATGGGCACGAGCAGCTCGCCGCCCTCGAGTTCATCGTTCGACGGGACCGTACCGACTATGCCGTAGAGCACGGTGCTCTCCATGAAGTAGACGGGGTCGTTGTCGCGAATCGCGGACTTGATGAGACCTTTCGCATCGTGCGCGTCGGACGGCGTCACGACTTTCAGCCCGGGCATGTTTGCAAAAATGTTCTCCGGCGCGTGGGAGTGGGTCGCGCCGACGTTCGTGCCGCCGTTGGCCGGACCACGTACGACGATGGGAACATTGAGCAAGCCGCCGGACATGTAGCGGCAGGCTGCGGCGTTGTTCATCATCTGGTCGAAGGCGACGTAGGCGAAGCTGAAGAACATCAGTTCCATGACGGGGCGAATCCCCAGCATGGAAGCACCGATGCCCATGCCGATGAATCCGGCTTCGGAGATGGGGGCGTCGATGATGCGTTTGTCGCCCCACTTTTTCCAGAGACCTTCGGTGACTTTGTAGGCGCCGTTGTACTCGGCGACCTCTTCACCGATGATGATGACATTTTCGTCGCGGGCGAGTTCCTCATCGAGGCCTTCTCGGAGTGCTTCGCGGTAGGTGATTTCTCGTGGCATGGGTGATAGCTGTTTAGCTGTTAGCGTTTTTGCTGCGCAGCTGGGGAAAGGAGGAGGGTTGGGCTGGCGACCTGACAGGGTTGATCTCAGCGGTGGAAGAAGTGGCGACCGGTGCGACCGGCTTCGGTGTTGTTGTCCACTTCCCAGTAGACGTCATCGAAGATCTCAGACTCTTCAGGATAGGGGCTCCTGATCGCGAACTCGGCGGCGGCATCCGCTTCGGCACCGGCTTCTTTGTTGATCGCTTTGTAATCGTCCTCGGAGATGACGCCTTCGCCGATGAGGACGTTCTTCCAGAACTCGATCGGATCATTTTTGCTCATGTATTCCTGGATCTCCTCCTTGGTGCGGTATTTCTCCGCATTCGCATCAGCGACGGAGTGCCCTTTGTGACGATAGGTGAGGATCTCGATGATGGTGGGGCGGCAATGCTCGTGAGCGCGCTCGACGGCCTTCTGCACCCCGGCCCGGATCTCGTAAATGCTGACGCCCTCGATCTTGTCCCACTCCATGTTGTAGCCCTCGGCACGGGCGGCGAGACCCTCTTTCGGGAAAGCGGAGGACCGGGCCTGCGAGGTGCCCATGGAGTAACCGTTGTTCTCGATGATGTAGATGACGGGCAGACTCCAGAGGGAGGCGAGGTTGAGCGCTTCGTGAAAGGCTCCCTGATTGACGGCTCCATCACCGAGGTAGCAGAGGCAGCACCCTTTGAGCCCTTTGTATTTCACCGCGAAAGCGAGACCGGCACCGAGCGGGGTCTGACCGCCGACGATTCCGTGGCCGCCCCAGTATTTCTTATCGGGGGCAAAATAGTGCATCGAGCCCCCTTTGCCTTTGGAGCATCCCGTCGCTTTTCCGAAGAGCTCGGCCATGCACTCGTCCATTCCCATGCCCACGGAGAGAGCATGAGCGTGATCCCGGTAGGCAGTGATGACGTGATCATGCTCGCCGAGCAGCGAGATCGACCCGACGGCGACTGATTCCTGCCCGATGTAGAGGTGGAGGAAGCCGCCGATGGAGCCGTTGTGGTAGTGCTTGAGAGAGGTCTGCTCGAACCGGCGGATGCGGACCATCTGGCGGAGCAGTTCTATTTTATCCGCAGCGGTGAGCGACTGATTAATCGGCGCGTCAGCGAAGGGAGCTGTCGGTTGAGTTGCTGTTTTCGATGCCATCACAAAAGAAAAAATCCCTCCGTAGTTGGAAGGCCGCGCACGGTAGCTTAAAGTGCCCCTCAAGGAAACCGGTAAGTGTCCGATTTTTTCCTTTCTCTATCCCCACCCCCCTTGTTCCACGTGGAACATTTCACCTTTTCGAGATGTTTGATTACCCAAAAAAATATGATGTCCTGATCATCGGCGGTGGACACGCCGGAGTCGAGGCAGCCATGGCCGCCGCGCGTGTCGGCGCCAGCGTCGCGCTGCTCAGTCAGAACCTCGACACGATCGGCCAGATGTCGTGCAACCCCGCTATCGGCGGCCTAGGGAAGGGGCACATGGTCCGCGAGATCGATGCCCTTGGCGGAGTCATGGCATTGAACACGGACGCGACCGCAATCCAGTTCCGCATCCTGAATGCGAAGAAGGGTCCGAGCGTGCGTGCCCCTCGCGCCCAGTGCGATAAGAAGGCCTACCAGTTCCGCGTAAAATGGCTCCTCGAAAGCGAGCCGAACATCGACCTCCACCAGGGGAATATTTCAAAACTCCTCGTCGAGAACGAGGGCATCGCGGGAGCCGAGACGAACCTCGGGGTGCGCTTCCACGCCTCCTCCGTCGTCGTCACCACTGGGACGTTTATGCGGGGGCTCATGCATGTGGGATTGCAGAACCAGACCGGCGGTCGCATGGGTGACTCGGCTTCGACCCTGAGCGACGATTTGAAACGTCTCGGATTCGAAGTTCGCCGCTTTAAGACAGGGACACCCTGCCGACTCAATGGCCGCACGATCGACTTCTCGAAATGCGAACGGCAGGATGGCGACAACCCCGTTCCACGCTTTTCTTTTCGCTCCAATGAAGAGCCCGCAGGGAACGACGACATCTTCACTCTGAACCGATGGTCCGACCCGATGTTCCACGTGGAACAAATGCCCTGCTGGATCACTTACACGAACCAGACGACTCACGACGAGATCCTCGCGAACCTGGATAAGTCCCCGATGTATTCCGGGATCATCGAAGGGGTCGGTCCGCGCTACTGCCCCTCGATCGAGGACAAAGTCGTGCGCTTCGCCGACAAGGACCGTCATCAGGTCTTCCTCGAACCGGAGGGTCGACACACTCTGGAGTACTATGTGAACGGGGTTTCCACCTCTCTGCCTTTTGACGTGCAATACCGATTCATCCGCTCCATCCCCGGCCTGGAGAATGTCGACATCATCCGTCCCGGCTACGCGGTGGAGTACGACTATTGTGTGCCGACCCAGCTCTACCCGACGCTGGAGACAAAGACGGTCCCCGGACTCTATTTCGCCGGCCAGATCAACGGCACCTCGGGCTACGAAGAGGCCGCAGGTCAGGGGCTCGTCGCCGGGGCTAATGCCGCCCTGAAAATTGCGGGCAAACCGGCCCTGGTCCTTGCGCGCGACGAGTCCTACATCGGCGTCATGGTTGATGATCTCGTCACCAAGGGCACCGACGAACCTTACCGCATGTTCACGAGCCGGGCCGAGCATCGCCTCCTCCTGCGCCACGACAACGCCGACATCCGCCTGAGTGAAACCGCCGACGCCGCCGGGCTCATTTCCTCCGACTTTCTCGCACGGACCCGCGCCAAAATAGAGAAGGTCGCCGCTCTCCGGCATAGCTTGGAGAATACCCACACTGCCGACGGCTCCCTCGCGAAGTGGCTCCGCCGCCCCGAGTCGAGCTGGGAGAGTTTTGATCAAGAATTGAAAGCCGCCTTCAATCCCTCGATCTGGGAACTCGTCGAGATCGACGTGAAATACGAGGGCTACATCCGTCGCCAGGGCGAACTCGTCGAGAAGACGAAACGGGCCGACGAAAAGAAGATCCCCCCGGGGATGAACTACCTTGAAATCTCGGGCCTGAAACGGGAGGCTCAGACAAAACTCCAGGCTGTGCAGCCAATCACCCTCGGTCAGGCGGGAAGGATCAGCGGCATCACCCCGGCTGACATTTCCCTACTCGCCGTTTGGCTCGAGAAGAGAAATCGCTGAGCTTTCCCCATGCGCATTCCCCTGCTTGTCCTCCTCGCCTGCGTGAGCGTCGCCCCCCTTCTCGGGGACGACGTTCCTATCACCTTCCCGGCGGATCGGACCTTTCTCCCGAAAAGCTGGATCGCCGCACCCATCGACGCCACGATGGAACCGCTCAAAGAGGAACTGCACGAACAAGCCCGCGCCATCATCAGCACCGCTCTCGCAAAGTACCCGGCGAAAGTACGGGAACGATATCTCGAAGGGATCTTCGTTGTAGGAGGTCTCCGATTCTACGACGTCGGCTACGGGGGCACCTATATGGCCAACAGCCGACGCATCGTCCTCGTCTACCGCGAAAGTTTCGAAGCGAAAGGCTTCGAGCAGCGCTTTCATCACGAGTTCTCCTCCCTCCTCTTGAAACAGAACGAGAGCCTTTTTGAATCAGCTCGCTGGACCGCAGCGAACGCTCCTGACTTCACCTATCGCGCTGCCGGTGTGGTCGAGGAGCAAACCGGAGACCGCTCTGAAGCGACCAAAGTCCTCCAGGCCGAGCAAAAGAAAACGGGCGGCTCCGGCAGTAGTCTCCTCCAGCTCGACATCGTCCTGATGGAAGATGGTTTCCTCACTCCCTACAACATGGTCTCGGTCGAGCAGGATCTGAACGAAATGGCCGCCCACCTTTTCACCAACCACGAACTCTGGGAGATGTGTCGCCGATACCCCCGCATCGATCAGAAAGTGGACGTGCTGATCGACTTCTATCGCCGCCTCGACAAGTCGATGGACCGGCTCTTTTTCCGCCAGTTGACCACTACTCCCAAGACCAAAGCGACCCCATGACCCGCACTTCCCTGCAACTAGTCGAGATGGCCCTCCGCGAGGATCTCGCCGATATCGGCGACCTAACCAGCCTGCACTTCGTCGATGCGGGGCACCGTTCGATCGGCCGCATCATCAGTCGCGAGAGCGCCGTCATCTCCGGAACCGAAATTGCCGCCGCCGTGTGTGCTGCCGTCAGTTCCGAACTCCGTCTTCAAATCACCATTCCTGACGGCGGTGAAGCGAACCGAGGCGACCTCATCGCCGAGATCTCCGGCCCGACCCGCCTCGTCCTCACCGCCGAGCGGACAGTCCTGAACTTCATGCAGCGCCTCTCCGGAGTAGCCACCATTACCCGCACCTTTGTTGAGGCCATCGCCGGCACCGGTGCTCACCTCCTCGACACGAGAAAAACCACCCCGGGTTGGCGGGCTCTCGAGAAAGCCGCCGTCGTTCACGGGGGTGGATTCAACCACCGTATGGGACTCTACGACGCCATCATGGTAAAGGACAATCACCTCGTCGCCAATCCGAGGCCCGTCGATCTCGCCACCCGCATCGCATCGATCAAAGCGCGCACACCGGCGTTGAAGATCGAGGTCGAGGCGGACCGGCTCGACCAGGTCGCTTCATTCCTCCAAATCGTCGGCATCGATGTCATCCTGCTGGATAACATGAGCAACGAAGCACTCTGTAGGGCAGTCGTGATGCGCAACGAAATCGCTCACGGAATCCTCCTCGAAGCGAGCGGGGGAGTGAGCCTCTCCACCGTCCGGGGCATCGCCGAAACCGGAGTCGACTTCATCTCTGTCGGTGCCCTGACCCATTCGGTTCGCTCCATTGATCTCGGGCTCGATCTCGTCGCGGAATGAGTCAGGCGATCCACGAAGAGATCATCCGGAGTTGGTCGAGGGAGGACCGCGCCCGCTTCGCGGCCGGCCAATTCACCCACCTTGCCGAAACCGGCTCGACCAACGACGACCTCCTCGGGCGTGCCCGCGCCGGGTCCGTGCGGAACTTCGAAACGATCTCCGCTGACTACCAGACGAACGGTCGCGGAAGACGGGGCGACCGCTGGGAAGCCGCGAGCGGGCGTAATCTCCTCTTCTCCCTCGCCCTGCCGCTCGACGGACCCCGCGAGATCTGGTCGCGTCTTCCGCAACTCACCGCTTCCATCGTCGGACGCGCCATCGAGGACATCCTCGGTCCCGGTCATCAGCTCGAAGCGAAATGGCCCAATGACCTGCTCTTCGAGGGTAAAAAACTCGCCGGTATCCTCGTCGAGATCTCACTGCTACCGCGTCCGTTTGCTATTGTCGGAGTCGGCATCAATGTGAATCTGAGGAAAGGCGAACTCCCCGCTCCACTCCGAGACCTCGCCACCTCACTCTACGAAATCGCTGAATGCGAATCGAGCCGCTGGTTCCTCCTCGGTCTCATCCTCCACGGATTTCTACACCGTTTCCCGGCCGGACTCGAAGACTTCCGCGAAGCCCTCGACTGGGTCACCGAGCGTGATCTCCTGCGCGGGCGAGCCCTCCGCGTCCGGACCGGTCGCGAATGGCTCGCTGGAACCGCCGCCGGGATCGGCTCCGGTGGCGAACTCCGCCTTCGGGAAGAAGACGGCTCCCTCCGTGAGATCGTGAGCGCCGAGGAAATTCAGTGGAAATAAGCTTCTTTTTATTGCTTTGATAGTTGCCCGTAGTCGCTCATCGCGTATTTTAAGAATCACGTAGAAACGGATATAGCGGAAAGGGGTTCAATGCGCATCAACATGTTTCGCCCTCTTTTAGCCATAGCAGCACTCATCACGGCAGCCGTCTCGACTGCGCCGCGCGTGTCAGGTGCGCCTCCGACGCCGGAGCTTCTTCGCTTTCTCGACACCCATTGCGTCGAGTGTCACGACGCCGACGTGAAAAAAGGCGGACTCAATCTCGCCGACCTAAATTTCGCCCTCGAAAACGCCGACAACTTTGCCCTCTGGCAGCGCGTCCACGAGCGGGTCAAGAGCAGCGAAATGCCGCCCGGGAAAAAACCAAGGCCCGAAGCAGAGACGATTGCCCTTTTCCTCAAAGACCTTGTTGAACCGCTCCTTGCGGCCGATCGCGAAGACATCGGCCGCAGTGGGCGCGTCCACTCCCGCCGGCTCACCCGGGTCGAGTACGAACATACTCTCCACGACCTCCTCGGCATCGACCTGCCTCTCGGGCAACTCCTCCCCGAGGACCCCGAGTCACACGGATTCGAAACCGTCGCAGGCGGACAGCAGCTCTCCTACCATCACCTCGCCCGCTACCTCGACGTCGCCGACCTCGCCCTCGACGAAGTATTTTCCCGGGCTCTCAATGGCGATGTTGAATACACAAAGAAATTCACGCCACAGGACTTGATCGAAAACCGCGGGGGCAACTTCCGCGGTCCCGAGGTACGGGACGGACGCAGCATCAGCTGGCCCATCACTCTCCAATTCTTCGGTCGGATGCGGCCGACCGCTGCGCCGGCGGACGGCTGGTACCGCATCACCCTGAGGGATGTGGAAGCGATCAATCCCGGAAAGGACGGAGCCGTCTGGGGCACCCTGCGCTCCGGCTTCTGCGACTCGAATGCCCCGCTCCTCGCCATGATCGGACTTGTCGAGGCCACTCCAAAACCCCGCGACCTCGTCTTTGACGCCTGGATCGAAAAAGGCCAGCAGCTTGAGCTTAAACCCAACGACGGGGAACTGAAGCGCGCCGCCACTGGGGCGACCGGGGGCAGCGTCTCTTTCAAAGGACGAGACCTCGCCAAAGACGGCTTTTCCGGGATCGCCCATAGCGGCATCGAAATGGAACGAGTCTATCCGAATGCCAGCCGCCCCGCCGTAAGGGAAAAACTTTTCGGCAAAGACCCTCTTGAAAAATGGGAGAGCGATCCCGCCGCCGGCATCGATGCCATCCTCCCTCGCTTCGCCCGCCGCGCCTTTCGCCGGCCCGTGCCCCCCGGGCAACTCGCCCCGTATCGGGAACTTGCCCTCGCCGCGCTCGCCGACGGCGAAAATCTCCCCGCAGCCCTCAAGGCCGCCTACCGCGCCATCCTCTGCTCGCCCCGATTCCTCACCTTTCTTGAACCGGTCGCCGCCCTCGACGACATCGCCATCGCCTCGCGACTCAGCTATGCCCTCCGCGTGAGCCTGCCCGATGCCCCACTCGCCAAACTCGCCGCAGAGAAGACGCTGCGCGATCCCGTCGTCCTCGCAGCAGAGGTCGACCGCCTCCTCGATGACCCGAAGTCGCATCGCTTTATCGACAGCTTCACTGACCAGTGGCTAAAGCTGAAACAGATCGACTTCACTTCCCCCGACCCGCGGCAGTTCCGCAGCTATGATCCCGTGCTGGAAGAATCGTTCCTCCGGGAAACCCGCTCCTACTTTACCGAGCTCATTCGGAACAATCACGATGTCACTAACCTCGTCGATTCCGACTTTGTCTTTCTCAATGGTCGACTCGCCCGTCACTACGACCTCGCACTGCCCCTCAAGCCGGGAGCGGGAATGCAGAAAGTGAAATTTCCGGCAGATTTCGAGACCGTCCGAGGCGGGTTCCTCACCCAGGGGGCGATCCTCAAGGTCACCGCCGACGGCACCCATACCTCGCCCGTGACACGCGGCGTCTTTGTGAACGAACGAATCCTCGGCGTCCACATCCCGCCGCCGCCGCCCGGGGTTGCGGCTATCGAACCCGACATTCGCGGCGCCGTCTCCATCCGTCAGCAACTCGAAAAACACCGCGACTCCGAGTCGTGCGCCTCCTGCCACCGCACGATCGATCCTCCCGGATTCATCCTTGAGAACTTCGACCCGATCGGCGGATGGCGAACAAAGTACGGGGCAGGTGGCAAGGGGGTCAAAGTCGATCCTTCCGGCCAGACACCGGACGGAGAGCCCTTTACCGGCGTGAACTCCTGGAAAGCGATCTATCACGACCGCAAAGAAACCCTCGCCCGCGGATTTGCACGGCAGTTCCTCACCTACGCGACCGGTGCACCGCCGCGCTTCAGCGACGAGTCCATTCTCGATGAGATCGTCAAAAAAGCGGCATCGGAAAACTACGGCATTCGTTCTCTCATCCGAGCCTCGCTCAGCAGCGACATTTTCCTGAGTAAATAAACTCCACCGACCCCAACCCATGTCCACCTTCACTTTTCAAAAACACCTCTCCCGCCGCGCGGTCCTGCGCGGAGCCGGGATCTCGCTCGGACTACCGCTCCTCGATGCCATGTCACCGGCCTTCGCGATCGCGGCGCAGGCCGCCCCCGCGAAACGCTTTGTCGGGGTCAGCCTCGCTCTGGGGTTGCACAATCCCAACCTCGTCCCCACGACTGCCGGCCGCGATTACGAGCCCGCCCTTTACCTGAAATCGCTCGGCGACCTGCGCGAGGATTTCACGGTCATCTCCGGATCGTCTCATCCGGGCGTGACCGGGGGACACAGTGCCGAGGGCAGCATCTTCTCTGCCTGCCCTAACATGCGCGGCACCACCTCGCGGAACACCATCTCGCTCGACCAGAAGATGGCAAAACACCTCGGCCACGAGACTCGTTTCCCCTCCCTCGTCCTAAACACCGGTCGGCAGTCGAGCCCCTCCTACACCGAGAACGGCTCCATGATCCCGGCGGAGAATGATGCCGTCGCCCTCTTTACCAAGCTCTTCGTCGACGACAAGCCCGCAGAGCAGGAGCGGCAGGCCGAACTCATCCGACAGGGCCGTAGCATCATGGACGTCGTCGGGGCCGAGGCCAAAGCACTCCAGCGTGAAGTCGGAAGCGGCGACCGCGACAAGCTCGAAGCCTGGTTCACAAGTGTCCGTGATTTGGAGAAGCGCCTCGTCGCCAACGAAGAATGGATCCACCAGCCCAAACCCGAAGTCTCCCTGAAGAAACCCACCGCGATTCCGAAGGACAACGAGGTCGTCGTCGAACGCATCTTTCTCGACATCATCCACATGGCCCTCGCGACCGACTCGACCCGCTTCATCACCCTCCACATAACCGGTAACAACGTGAACGGGATCGAGGGTGTCGAAGAGAGCTACCACGGGCTCAGCCACCACGGCATGGACGAGGAGAAACTGCGCCAACTCACTATTGTCGAGCAGGGCGTCGTCAATGAATGGGGGAATTTCCTCCGTAAAATGAAGGAAGGGGGTCTGCTCGACGAGACCATGGTTCTGCTCACCTCGAACCTCGGCAACGCGTCGAGTCACGACAACAAGAACATGCCGGTCCTTTTCGCCGGAGGCGGATTCCGGCACGGCCGGCACGTCGCCTTCGACCAGAAAAATAACTATCCACTCCCCAACCTCTACCTCAGTGCGCTCCATCAGCTCGGCCTGCAGGAAGAGAGCTTCGCGACGTCCACCGGAGAGTTCGACGGGATCCGCGCCTGAGTGGCGCAACCTTACGACCCATCCGGGCTCGTCCTTCTGCCGGTGCCGGAGCACCGGACACTGTCCCATTTATTAATTTGTGTTAAATAACCGTTGGCCGTATCATCGCCGAGGTATCCACCCATCCTTTCCATCCATGGCCGACTTCGTATTCGCAGATGACTATAACCTGGGTCAGAACAGCACGCGTCGCTTCTACGAGCAGTTTCTGAAAGGTTACATCCACAAGCACAACAACCTCATGGGCGTGATCCAGGGGTTCTCGAGCCTGATCCTCTACGACGACACGATCAATGAGGAAGTCCGCGAAAGTGCCGAGCAGATGCAGTCCTCGGCCAAAGTCGCAACGGAACTCAATCGCGAGATCATGGGGGCCTCGGGCTGCGGCCGAGTCGAGGTCGGGGTCGTAAGGCTTAGCGATGTGCTCCCCTACTGGAAGAGCAAGTGCGAAGAGATCTGCGGCGCCTCGGGCGTGAATTTCACCCTGACAGTGCGAGAAAAAATCCCTGCCCTCGCCGGCGATTCGGCCAAGCTCGGGGAGTTGATCTTTCACCTCGTGCGCAACGCGGCAGAGTCCGCCAGTGGATTTTCGCAGGGTTCGGTGGCGATCGACTTTTTCCCTCCCGGCGAAGCGAGCCCGGGCACGACCGTCGATCTTTTCATCCGCAACACCAGCGCCGAGCTCGGCCCCGACGCCCTGCAGCGGGCTTTTGTCCCCTTCGAAACCTCGAAAGGGAGCGAGCATTTCGGGATCGGTCTCACCGCCGCCGCCGTCCTCGCCGGCGACATGGGGATGCGCCTCGGACTCCGCTGCGCCGACGGCACCATGACCGCCTGGCTTGCGATCCGTTCGGCGGGTTGAGGGGTTCCTCATCTTCGGCAAAACCCTCTCCCCCGGACATTCCCTGCGGGAGGTTAGGACCGTGACGACGAACGGAATAGCCCCTGGTGTGACAAGCCCGCATTATCGAGTCTTATCGTTTCGACAGTCTTTTCGATTCGGGACGCATCAACCCGCCATCACCCCCCTCCAGGAACGCCGCACCGCCTTCATCTCCGCCGTCACCGGCCTGATCGATGTGCGCGAGACCTGACCCAATGGAACCACTGACGCCGTTCCCCTCTGCAGCGCCAAGGGCGCAGATCTATGCCAGCCCGGGGCAACGCCCCGGGTTGCCTGCCCGAGTCGGCGAAGCCCTGAAGGGGCGACCCAATCGCAAGCCAATGATTCGCCCCTTCAGGGCTGGTTCGTCCTTTTCATTTTCACCCGGGGCGTTGCCCCGGGCTTTCATTGACCGGGCCTTCGGCCCTGCCGGACTCAACAAATTCAAAACCCTCGCCGCCGAAGCCCAACCCGCCTGGATCGGGTCCGCACCAAACTCGATCAGCGCGGCATCCTTGATGTGCTGCGAAACGAAAAACAAAGCCCTCTTATTTTAAATTTGATTACAAAATTAAAACAATCATTCGACTAATTCAATCTGTTCGCTCGAAGTAAAACAGTGTAGGATCCTTTTTTAAAAGAGCCCCCGAATCGCAAACCGCTCTACTACGCCCCATTTCGACCCGATGAACCCCTTCAATGCCGGCATCTGGATGAAGCGCGCGGGCTACCGCAGCTTCGAGCCTGCCTTGATCAACCGCCCGTGTCGGATCGACGATCCTGTTGTCCAGGAGTTTCTCAGCGATCGGTGGCTCCAATCCCGGTAACGCCCGCTTCGTGCCGCCCCTCCAGGAGAACGTCCCCGAGCTGATGGGCGACTTGGAATCGTTCGCGCACAACACCGACCTTCACCTGCCGCCGCTCATCCGGGTGGCGATCATGCACTACCAGTTCGAGACCATCCACCCCTTCCTCGACGGGAACGGACGTATCGGGAGGCTCATGATTCCTCTCTACCTGATCTCCAGCGGCATCCTCAAACAGCCCGTCCTCTACCTCTCGGACTACCTTGAGCGACATCGCGAGGAATATTACGAGCGCCTCACCCGGGTCCGGGACAAAAACGATCTCTCGGGCTGGCTCCATTTCTTCCTCGACGGCATCAGCGAAACCGCCGGCAAGGGCGTCGAGACCTTCAACGGCATCCTCCAGTTGAAACAGCACTGGGAGGCCGAAATCGGCTCGTGGAGGCCGCGCACCGCTCACGGGGCGAAGTTGTTTCAGTACCTTTTCACCCACCCTTGGGTCAACGCCGCCCAAGCTGCCGAAGTGTGCTCCGTGTCTCCGGCCACCGCCTACAGCCTCATCGAGCGCTTCGTGAGATGCGGCATCCTTCGCGAGATCACCGGCGCGAAGCGCGGCGAGCTCTACCTCTTCGATCCGGATCTCCACCTCTTCCGCTAACCCGTGTCCACTGATTTCCAGTTCCAGTATCGGTTTCACCCCGCCGGGCAGGGTGTCTTTGCGAGTGGCACTCACATCGAGGTAAACGCCTTCACCGATCCGTGGAACTACACCCTCGACGTAGCCAGCGGCAGCGCCGGTGAAACGCACCCCGTGAAGGTCGATCTCGTCGAGACCTTCAACTGGCTCCTCGGCCTCACTGTCCTCGCCCGGGGCCAAGGTGGCGGCGTTCATTGGGTCGAGGGCACCAACCCCGAGGGCGAGAAGCTCCTCGTCCTCTGGCGCAACACCACCGAAGTCAACGCCGACGCCCTCAACGAATGGTGCCGCAAGCAAAAGATCAAAGTCCTCGACGGAGAGTTCGCCCTCATCTACGTCAACGGCGACCACCACCTCGAAAACCTTCGACGCGACGACCAGACCTGGAAGGTCCGCTTGATCGATGAAGAGTTCCCGCGTTTGATGTGGGAGGGGTGCGAGTAAAAACCGGCCAACAAGAATGAGACCTGCATATTGAATACCTCCGTCTGAAAAACTTTCGCGCCTTCCAAGACGTGGTGATGCGAGACATCCCCCATCTCTGCGTCCTAGTCGGCGCTAACGGCACCGGTAAGAGCACCCTGTTCTCGGTCTTTGGGTTCTTGAAGGACGCGATAACCGGGAACGTGACCACCGCTTTAGCGAAGCTCGGCGGCAGTCGGGGCTTCCAGGAAGTCCGTAGCCGGGAAAGCCAGGGCCCGATCGAGATCGAACTGAAGTTTCGCGAGGAGGGCCGAAAGAGCCGTCTCGTCACCTACCAGCTCTCCATTGATGAGGTGAAGGGAAGGCCCGTAGTGACAAAGGAGATCCTCCAATACCGGCGCGGTCAGCATGGACAACCGTGGCGGTTCATCGACTTTTCCAGTGGCGAGGGCCAAGCGGTGACAAACGAGTTGGACGACGTGAAGGACGAGAGCGATCTCAAGCGCGATCACCAAACCCTCAAGTCTCCCGATATCCTCGCCATCAAGGGGCTGGCTCAATTCGAGAAGTTTCCCGCCGCTGTGGCTTTGGGTAATCTCATCGAAAGTTGGCATGTCTCCGACTTTCACATCAGCCGTGCCCGGTCCGAGCAAGAGATTGGTTACGCCGAGCACCTTTCCCGCGAAGGGGAGAATCTCTCGCAAGTGATCGAGTACCTCTACAATCACCATCCCACGATTTTCGACACGATCATTGCTAAGCTGAAGCAACGCGTCCCCGGCGTCACCAATGTCGAATCAAAAGAGACGGAGGAAGGCACGATCCTCTTGAAATTCCAAGATGGTGCCTTCGAGGATCCCTTCCTCGCTCGCTACGTCTCGGACGGCACGATCAAGATGCTTGCCTATCTCGTGCTGCTCTACGATCCCAATCCCCACGCTTTGCTTTGCGTGGAGGAGCCCGAGAATCAGCTCTACCACACCCTCCTCTGGGAATTGGCCGAGGAGTTCCGAGCCTATTCGCAGCGAGGCGGGCAAGTCTTTGTTTCGACGCATTCTCCCGATTTTCTCAACTCGACCCAGCTTGATGAGGTCTTCTGGTTGGAGAAGCGAGGCGGATATACCCAGGTGCTGCGTGCCCGCGACGACCAGCAGGTAGCCGCATACATGGCGGAGGGAGACCAAATGGGCTACCTCTGGAAACAGGGATTCTTCACCGGGGCCGACCCATTATGATGACGCGGACATTGGTGTTTTTCCTCGAAGAGCCTTCGGCCAAGGCAATGCTGGAGGGGATGCTGCCGCGAATTCTGCCCGTGAAGGTGACGCCGAGATTTGTCGTCTTCGAAGGCAAACAGGATCTCGAAAAACAACTTGGGAAGCGACTGCGCGGCTGGCGGCAACCCGACACCGCCTTCCTCGTGCTGCGCGATCAGGACAGCGGACCGTGCGAGCCGATTAAGGATAGACTTGTGGAAATGTGCAGGGATGCAGGTCGTCCGGCTACAGTTGTTCGCATCGCCTGCCGAGAGTTGGAAAGTTGGTACTTTGGCGATCTTGCGGCAGTCGAGGCCGGATTGAATCTGAGCGATCTGACCCAACATTCCAAGAAGGCGAAATACCGCGAACCGGACCACATCGTCAACCCTGCCAATGAGTTGGCCTCGGTGACCGGAGGCCGGTATCAGAAGCTCGGAGGTTCACGCGCCATTGGACCGCACCTCTCGGTGGATGAGAACACGAGCCGCAGTTTCCAAGTTTTTCTCCAAGGCGTCCGCCGCCTTCTTTGACTGTCTCATGCCTCCCCGCCCCAAGAAAGCTCTTGCCGCCAAACCGCTTCCCTTCGACCGGAAGCTGATGCTTCAGCAATGGTTTTTAAAACTGGTCGAAGCCCCGCGACCTCGATGACCTCTGTGACGACGAGTTCAAACATCCGGACTCAGAGGCGTGGGACACGGAGAACGTGACGCTCTACCACCGGCTCCTCGTCAACCGCACGGTGGAGCGCCTGGCTTAAGAACCGCCCCGACCTTCCGTCGCACCTACTCCCGACGCTGAAACAGTTTCTTAAACAATCCCTTCTCGACCTCGTCCGGATTCGACCGCGCCGCCGGATCGGGTGTGGTCACGGGGAGCGCGATGGTCAGTGACCGGTCCCAGCCGCCGCCGATGGCTTTGATGAGCGACACCGTGGCGATGAGACGTTTGCCCGAGACGCGCACGCTTGCGAGCTGGGTGGTGAGGGCGGTGCGATCGGCGGAGAGGACATCGAGGTAGGGGCTCGTGCCGGATTCGTATCGGGTCCGGGCAAGATCCGCGGCCCGCTCGGCACTGGTCCGCGCGCGCTGCAGCGAGGCGGACTCGGTCTGGAGATGGCGCAGGGAAGAGAGGCTCGTCTCGACATCGGCGATGGCCGAGAGGAAGGCCTGGCGGTAGAGCGCGAGCGCTTCATCATGGGCAGCCTGGGAGCGGGAGAGGTTGAACCGGTTCTTATTTCCCGAGAAGATCGGGACATGAATTTTCGGGCCGTAGCTCCACATCAGGGAGGCGGGCTCGAAGAGCAGATCGAGGTCTCCGCTCTGGAATCCGCCGTTGCCCATCAGGCTAATGCTGGGGAAAAACTCGGCCTTGGCGACCCCGATGCGGGCGGTCGCGGCGGCGAGTTGCCTCTCGGCGGCGGCGAGGTCGGGACGGCGTTCGAGCAGGTCGGTGGGAAGACCGGCGGGATGCGCGGGGGGCGAGGGCAGCCTTTTCGCATTCACCGGCACGCGGAAGCTCGAGGGGTTCGCCCCGACGAGAATCGCGATGGCATTTTCAAATTGATCCCGCTGCGTCCGGAGCCCGGAGATCTCGGCCTCGGCGGTGGCGACCTCGGTTTCGGACTGGGCTTCTTCGAGCTCGCTCCCTGACCCTGCCTTTACGCGGGCCCTCGCGATCTTGAGCGCCTCGCCCCGCAGCCCGACCGCCTCGCTGACGATATGGATCTCGCCATCGAGGGTGCGGATCTGGAAATAATTCGATGCAACCTCAGCCTGGATCCCGAGGAGGACATTGTGCACCGCGTCAGCTACGGCGAGAGCATTCGCCTCATCCGCCTCGACTCCGCGCCGGATTTTTCCCCAGAGATCGATCTCCCATCCGAAATCGACGAGCGCATTGTAGGCGGGGCCATCGTAGCGCAGCCCGTCGAGCGGGAAGGCCGAGGGCATGTTCGCCGAGGTGCGCTGCTGCTCGGCAGTGAGCGGAACGCTGATCGTCGGGAGGAGATTTGCCTTCGTGATGCGGGCCGTGGTGCGTGCCTGGTCGAAGCGGGCGATCGCCGCTTTTACCTCCTGATTGTTCGCCGTAGCCCGCTCGACGAGACCGCTGAGAGTCGGGTCGCGAAAGATCTTCCACCACTCGCCCTTCGGCAGGTGCGAGGAAGGGCTCGCCTCCCGCCAGGTCACGCCTTTGAAGCGGCCGGTCGAGTCGAGGGAGGGACGTTCGTAGTCGGGTCCGACCTGTGCCGCCGCAGGGGCTGCCGGGAGGAGGATCGTAAAAACGAGGCGCAGAATCGTGAAGCGTTTCATGGAGAGAAATGTCTATCACTCAGGGCACAGTGACGATGGCAGGCTCGACGACCGGTTTCTTCTTGCGGCCCATTTTCATGACGAGGACATAGAAGACCGGCGTGAGAAAAAGTCCAAAGAGCGTCACTCCGATCATCCCGGAAAACACCGCCGTGCCCATGGCGCGACGCATTTCCGAGCCGGCCCCGGTGGAGATCACGAGCGGGAAAACGCCGGCAATGAAAGCAATCGAGGTCATCAGAATCGGGCGCAGACGCAGACGGCAGGCTTCGAGGGCAGCCTCGAGCGGGCTGAGGCCGTGATCGTGCTTTTCCTTCGCGAACTCGACGATGAGGATGGCATTTTTACAGGCCAGACCTATCAGCACGATGAAACCGATCTGGGTGAAGATGTTGTTGTCGCCCCCGACAAGGTAGACCCCGGCAAGAGCGAAGAGTAGACAGAGCGGCACGATGAGAATAATCGCGAGTGGCAGCCGCATGCTCTCGTACTGCGCCGCGAGGACCATGAAAACGAGAAGGATGCAGAGCGGGTAGACATACATGGCGGCGTTGCCCGCGATGATTTTCTGATAGACGAGTTCGGTCCACTGAAACTCGAATCCCGGTGGCAGACTCTTCGCGAGTTCGCTGATGACGGCCTCGCCCTGCCCGGAACTGAGCGGCGGCATCGTGACGCCGTTGAGGTCGGCAGCGAGGTAGCCATTGTAGTGGGTGACCCGGTCGGGCCCGAAGGTCTCGCGCACCTGCACGAGCGAGCCGATCGGCACCATCTCGCCGGCGGCGTTGCGGGTCTTCAGCCGGGTGATATCCTGCGCGTCGTCACGGAACTGCGGTTCGGCCTGGGCGACGACCTGGTAGGTGCGGCCGAAGCGATTGAAGTCATTTACGTAGAGACTGCCGAGATTGATCTGGAGAGTCTCGAAAAGATTCTGCAGGGGAACGCCCTGAGACTTCGCTTTTTCGCGGTCCACATCCGCCTCGAGCTGGGGCACATTGACGGTGTAGCCGGAATAGACCTGCATCAGTTGCCCGCTGCCATAGGCGGCCCCGACGAGATCCTGGGTGGCCTTGTAAAGAGCCGCGTAGCCCTGATCACCGCGGTCCTGGATCATCATTTTGAATCCCCCGGTGGTGCCGATGCCGTTCACCGGAGGAGGGGAAAGGACGAGGACCATGGCGTCCTGGATCTCCTGGAATTTCCCGTTGAGCGCCCCCGCGATGGCATCGCCGGAAAGCTCGGGCGTGGTGCGATCTTCGAAATCATCGAGCCCCACGAAGACGATCCCGCTGTTCGGGCTGATGCTAAATCCGTGAATCGAGAGACCCGGGAAGGCGATCGCGTCTTTCACTCCGGGGTGATTGAGGCAGATCTCGGACATCCGCCGCATCACCTCATCGGTGCGGTCGAGCGAGGCACCGTCGGGGAGCTGGGCGAAACCTACAAGATATTGTTTGTCCTGCGAGGGGACAAAGCCCGTGGGGGTTATCTCAAAACCTTTCCACGTCGCCCAGACGAGGCCGCAATAGAGGACGAGAGCGATCGCACTGAAGCGGATGAGGCGCTTCACGAGAGCGACGTAGGTGTTCGACGACCATTCAAAGAAGCGGTTGAAAGGACGGAAGAACCAGCCAAACAGGAAATCGATGAAGCGCGAAAGGAGATCCTTTTTCGCGTGGTGATCCTTGAGGAGCAGCGCCGAGAGTGCGGGACTGAGGGTGAGCGAGTTGATCGCCGAGATCACCGTCGAGATCGCGATGGTGACGGCGAACTGCTTGTAGAACTGGCCGCTCAGGCCGCTGATGAAAGCGGTCGGGATGAAGACCGCGCAGAGCACCAGCGCGGTCGCAACGATGGGGCCGGTGACCTCGCTCATGGCGCGCTTCGTCGCCTCGACCGGGGAGAGACCTTCGCGGATGTTTCGTTCCACGTTTTCCACCACGACGATGGCGTCATCGACGACGATGCCGATGGAGAGCACGATTCCGAAGAGCGAGAGGTTGTTGATGCTGAACCCTAACAGATGCATCACCGCGAAGGTGCCGATGAGCGAGACCGGCACCGCCACCAGCGGAATGATGGAGGCCCGCCAGGTCTGCAGGAAGATCACGACGACGAGGACGACGAGAAATACCGCCTCGAGCAGCGTGTGGATGACCGCGTCGATGGACTTGGTCACGAAGACGGTCGGGTCGTAGGCGATGGCGTAGTCCATGTCCCCGGGGAACTTGGCCTTGAGCTCCTCCATCTTTTCGCGCACGCCCCGGGAGAGAGAAAGGGCGTTCGCGCCGGGGAGCTGGAAGATAGGAATACCGACCGCCTTTTTGTTGTTGAGGAGACTGCGCAGAGCATACTCGCTCGAGCCCATCTCGATGCGGGCGATGTCGCCGAGACGCAGCTTTTCCCCGTAGGGCCCGACCTTCACGATGATCTCTTCGAACTCCTCTTCACTGATGAGACGACCCCTGGCATTGACGGTGAGCTCGAAGGGCACGCCGCTCTTGACCGGTTGCTGCCCGATCACGCCGGCCGCGACCTGGACATTCTGCTCGCGGATCGCGTCGACGACATCGGACGAAGTCAGCCCGCGGGCGGCGGCCTTGTCGGGATCGAGCCAGACGCGCATGGCGTAGTCGCCTCCACCGAAGAGCTGCACTTGTCCTACTCCGGGGAGGCGGGCCAGTTCATCCTTCACGTTGAGGGTCGCGTAGTTGCGCAGGTAGAGGTCGTCGTAGCGCTCGTTCGGGGAAAAGAGGTGCACGACCATGGTGAGATCGGGCGAGGACTTCACCGTCGTCACGCCGAAACGCCGCACCTCTTCGGGTAGCTTCGGCAGGACCTGGGCGACACGGTTCTGTACCTGGACCTGGGCGAGGTCAATGTCGGTGCCGAGCTTGAAGGTCACGGTCAGGGTCATGACGCCATTCGCGGTGCTCTGCGAGGACATGTAGAGCATGTTCTCGATCCCGTTGATGGTCTGCTCGAGCGGCGAGGCGACGGTCTCGGCGATGGTCTTCGGATTCGCCCCGGGATAAGTCGCGGTCACGATCACCGTCGGCGGCGCGACCTCGGGATACTCGGAGATCGGCAGTTGGAAAAGCGAGATCGACCCCAGGATGAAAATCAGAAGCGAGAGCACACCCGCGAAGATGGGACGTGTGATGAAGAAGCGGGAGAAGTTCATGCTGAAAGAGTCGCTGGAGAGTCCGGGAGTTCAGATCAGAGCCCGGTAGCCGGAATCTCCGCCGGAGCGGCCGCTGGTTCCGCTGCGGTGGTGGGACCAGCCTCGACGGGCTGCACCGGCATGCCGGGCTGGGGAAGGCGAGCCATGCCGTTGACGATGATCCGTTCGCCGGCGCTCAGACCACTGCGCACGATGCGTTTCCCATCGATCGAGGGACCGAGGACGACGGGCTTGTAGACGCTGAGATTTTGCTCGTTCACCCCGAGGACAAACTTATTCGCCTGGTCGGTGAGGACGCTCTTTTCATCGATGAGCAGCGCCGGATACTCCGCAGTCATGGGGATGCGGACCCGGGTGAAGAGGCCCGGCGTGAGCTGTCCGTCGCCATTGGAAAACTCGCAGCGCAGGACCATGCTCCCGGTGCTCGCGTCGAGGCGGTTGTCAAAAGACTCGATGAATCCCCTGTGAACGAAAGTCGTCTCATTGGAAAGCTGGACCTCGACCGGGACGCGGCCCTTTTCATCGACGAAGAGTTCGCCTTCGCGCCTTAGCGCCTCGAGCCGCAGGAGACTGTTCTCGTCGATGTCGGTGTAAACGTAGACCGGATCCACCGTGACGATCGTCGTGAGCAGGGTCGTGCCGGCCGTGACAAAGTTCCCCGTGGTCGTAATGGCTCGGCTGATGCGTCCCGCGATGGGAGCCGTCACTTCAGTGTGCTCCAACTCGATCCCCGCGCTATGCTCGGCGGCGCGGGCCGCTTCGAGCGTCGCTTCGCTCTGGAGGTAAACGCTTTCGCGCGTCTCGGCCTGCTCTGGTGCGATGGCGCGGGCGGCGAGGAGCTCCTGGACGCGGTCGAATTCGCGTTTCGCCCCGGTCGCGCTCGCCTGCGCCCGCGCCACCTCGGCCTTCGCTGCGCGCACCCTCGTCTCAAAAGCACGCTGGTCGATCGTGAAGAGGATGTCGCCCTTTTTGACCAGCCCACCCGCCTCAAAGTGGACCTCGATGATGTAGCCCGAGACGCGGGGCTTCAGTTCCACGGTCTCGGTCGGCTCGACACGGCCGGTAAATTCCTCCCACTCCACGAGCTCGCGCGCCTCGACGGTACCGAGGGTGACGAGCGCGGGAGGCATCTGACCGGCGCCGGGAGGCGGCCCCTCCGGTTTGCCGCAAGCGGCGAAGAGGAGAGAGAAAGCGGGGAGGAGGTTCCGTTTTATCATCTGGCTGGGGAGGTAAGTTTTGACCTTTTGGAAGCAGGTTTTGAAAGTGCGGTCGCCGCACTGCCGCGAGTCACGTGGAGGATGTGGAGCGTGCCCGTCGCGAGGTCGTCGAGCGGGGTGAGATCGTTCTGCATCCGCGCGTGGAGGAGCTGGCCTTCACTGAAAGAAAAAACAATGCGTGCGAGGAGCGCCGGATCCCCCGCGACGATTGACCCATCGGCCTGACCTTCGCGGATCGCTCCCTCGAAGTAGGTGAGGAATTGAGAGACGATCTCCTGCAGGCAGTCGCGCAGTTGCAAGTCCACCGTCGAGACCTCGGCCCCGAGCGAGTGGATCGGACACCCGAGGACGCGGCCATGCTTCTTCTGGAGCTCAGCCTGTTCTTCGCGATGGTGGCGGAAGCAGTTCAGGATGCGGTCCAGAGGAGCGACTTCGGGGGAAAAAATCAGGTCGAGCTCCTTTCGATACTCCAGCCAGCTGTGGTCGAGGGCAGCGAGAGCTAGGCCGGTCTTCGACTCAAAGAAATGGTAAAAGCTGCCCTTTTTCACCGAGGCTCTCTCGCAGATGTGCTCCACCGAGGTGCTGCCATAGCTCCCCGTCCAGATCAGCTCCAGAACGGAATCAATGAGGTGCTCTCTGGCGTTGCTGACTCGACCCATGGAGGCGAATATGGAGAAAGTAGACGTACGGTCAACTATTTTCATGCGAAGCACTACCGCAGTATCACTTTTGCCGCCTCTTGGCATAGCCAACGAGTAAACTTACGGCGGCCGCGCCGTCCCAGAGGCAGACCTTATCAGATGAGAAACCGGATTTCTTCTCCCCTCACCCTTCTCACGATCCTGCTTGCCGGGACTTTCCTGAGCGCCTGCAAGCCCGCCTCTGGAGATCGCCTGCCGCAGGTAGCCCCGCAGGGTTGAGCGAAGCGAAGCAATGGGTCTTGACCGATTGGTCTCACCGCACCGCCCTGCCTGAACTGCTCGACTTGCGCATCACCAAAACAAGCAAAGACCGCCTCTACCACACCGGCGACGAACTCCTCGCCCACCGTGAAACCATCGAGACCCGGCTGCGTTACCGCGAGCGTGATCTCTTCTCCCTCAAGCGCAGCGTGATCCTCTACGACGTGACCAACACCCACTTTGAAGGCCTTTGTCACAGAAACCCCAAAGCGCGCCACGGGAAGAACAAACAGAAACGCAACGACTGCCGCCAGGTCACCGTAGGCATGGCCTTTGACGAGCACGGTCTGTCCCTCGGCCATGAAGTCTTCGCCGGGAACATGGCCGAAACCAACACCCTCGTCTCCTTCCTCGACCGACTCGCGCCCCCTGAATGCGATACTCTCAAGCCCGTCGTCGTCGTCCTCGACGCCGGGCTCGCCTCCCGGGCCAACATCGCGATGCTGCGTGAGCGCGGCTACATTTACCTGATCAACATGACGCGCGGAAGCCGGGCCAAATTATCAGCGTGCTCGCTTATCACCTCTTGAGCTGGGTGCGTCGTCGCCTCGAGGAGAATGGAGATCGGAGAGAATGGAAGACGATCCGTCGCATCCGGAGGAGCCACGCACTGGTCTCGACGCGGCTGCCGTTGGCGGACGGGCGAGTCATCATCGTGCGCAAACCGAGCGTGCCGGACGCGGAACATACCGAAATCTTCCGCATCCTCGGAGTTGATTGAAAGGCGCTCTGCCCGGCGACGAAGACGGAAATCAAACAACGATCGATTTTGTAGTGCCTTTTGCGCGAAGATCGAGGGTTTACGGGGAGTGCACGAGCTGAATAAGAAACTTGGGCCAGGGCAGGACGTGAAAGCGCCCTTCGCGGTCCACCAGCCCGGAGGCGGCGAGGACGTGGAGGTGGGGGCGAGGCTTAAACGGCGGCGCCGAAATCGGACCAGCAATGGTGAACGAGTTGACTCTGTCTATGCTGTCAGGCTTCGCACGGTTCCGTTGCCGCTGATCGCGGCCTGGCATTGCCACAAGGGCGAGGCGCGCGGGCGATAGACGGAGGGTATAGTAACTGTTCTTTAAAACAGTTACTATGCCGCTTGTCAAGATTCGATCCTCTAAAGAATCCACCCCTATCCAAATACCGCCGCCGGCAGCTCCCGGTCCACTTCGTCGACGCGGTAGCCGAACCCGCGATCAGACAGGGTTGAGCCGTCGAGGATACCCTTTTTCCTCTGGTAAAGACCGGGATGGACGAGGCGGTCAGGCGCGCTCGCTTCGGGGTAGAACTGCATGCCGTTGGACTCCACTCCCATGATCGTGCCGGCGTGGGCGGCGAGGAGGAAGTGGGGGATCTGGGCGAGCATGGGATTGGTGAGGTCCTGCACCATCAGGGTCATGCCGTGGGCCTTCGCCCAGCAGAGGCTGAGGAGGGCGCCGGTCTGGGTCTTGCAGGTCTTGAGCGCGACCCCGGTCCAGCCGAGCTCCCTGCCGAGCCTGACGAACCGCCAATCGTGCGCGCTTTCATCCATGAAGAGCGGCTTGCGGGCGCTGACGCTGCGCACGTCGATGCGATTCGCCTCGAGGTCGTAGGGAAAGGGCTGCTCGACGTAGAGGATCTTCTGATAGGTGACGGGATCCTCGAGCTTGAGCCGGTCGAGGATGTCATTGACGTAGGCGGGATCGGTCACGGTGCAGTTGAAGTCGGTCGTGAGCCAGGTCACCCCCGTTTCCCGGGAAATGCGGCCGATCTTGGAGAGCCGGTCGTAGTCCCACGCGGCGTCGTTGCCACGCAGTTTCACCTTTAGACAATCGAGGCCGTCGCGGGTGATCCAATTGATTAGCGTGGTGGGGTAGCCATCCTGCGGCTCGCTGCCGGTGAGCTCGCCATCGTCGAGTGGATCGAGCCCGCCCACGAGATGCCAGACGGGGAGCTTGAGTTGCGGTTTGGCGATGAGAAAGTCGGCGGGGTATTTGCCCTTGAACGAAGCGAAGCCTTCGAGCGGTTCGATGAAGTCGCCGAGATCGCGCGACATGAAGTCGGCGTTGTAGGTGTCGTAGGTGCGGCACTCGTGGAGCTGCCCGTAGGCGTCGTGGATGGCGATGTCAAAGAGTGAAAAACAGACGAGCGCGGCGAGGTGGGGCAGGGCGGACTCGGCGGGGCGAGTTGCGTTGAATTCATCCTGGAGAGAGTGGAGCCGGTGCTCGATGAAGTCGAAGCCCAGCTCCATGGGATGTCCCGCCTCGCGCGAATCGTTGAGGGCGTGGGCGATGAGGATCGTAAAGTCTTTCATCGCGGTAAGTCTCTCCTCGTAGGTGAGGGCCGACGGCCAGACCCACGCGACCGCGAGGGGCGTCTCCCCCCAGCCGACCGCGGTTTTGCCATCGGTGCCTTCGACGACGACCCGGGCGCGGGCACAGGTGACGGAATCGACGATCTGATGACCGAACTTGAGCGGCACCCGCATCTCGGAGGGGAGGAAATGAAGCGCGACTTCGCGGATGACGGCGTTTTTGCTGGAGTTGGACATGGGGAAATTGGGTGTGCGTCAGGGTTAGCGGGCCATGAGCGCTTCGATTTCATCCGGCTCGATGGGGATGGAGGCCATGAGGTCGATGTTGCCGCCCTGTTTCACGACGATGTCGTTTTCGAGGCGGATCCCGAAGCCTTCGTCGGGCAGGTAGATGCCGGGCTCAACGGTGACGATCATATTCTCGACGAAGAGGGAATCGGCCGGGGTGACATCGTGGACGTCGAGCCCGAGGCTGTGGGAGACGCCGTGCATCATGTACTTGCGGTAAGCGCGCTTTTCTTCGGCGAGACCCTCCTCGTTCCGCTCGGCGGCGACGACATCGGCATCGATGAGATCGAGGGCGATAAGCTCTTCCTCGAGGGCGCGGGCCATCTCGGGGTGAAACTCTTTTTTCATGTGTTTGCCGGGGACGATGAGTTCGTCGATGCAGAGACGCAGGATGCGGAGGACGGCCTCGTAGACGGCGCGCTGGCGAGGGGTGTACCTACCGTTCACGGGAATGGTCCGAGTGAGGTCGGAGTTGTAGTTCGCATACTCGGCGGCGACGTCGAGGAGGATGAGGTCGCCATCGCGACAGACCTGATCGTTGGTGATGTAGTGAAGGACATTCGCATTCCCACCCGAGGCGATGATGGGCTGGTAGGCGAAGCCGCGCGAGCCGTGGCGGACAAATTCGTGGAGGAGTTCGGCCTCGATCTCGTATTCGAGCACGCCGGGCCTGACAAAACCAAGAATCCGTACGAAGCCCTTCGCGGTGATGTCGCAGGCGGTCTGCGTGAGGGCGATCTCCTGCGGGGATTTTTCGATACGGAGACGATGCAGGAGCGGGGCGAGTCTCTCATAACGATGAGTCGGATATTTGTCCTGACAAAGCCGTCTAAAACGATCGTCGAGGGTGAAGTTGATCGGCGCGCCGGAGCGGGCGTGCTCGTTGTGATTGAGAAAGATCGTGTCGGTGAGGCGCGTCATACGCCGGAAGACGGCGTCGAATTCACTCGTCCATTTGATGTTGCGGATACCTGAAATCTTCGTTGCCTCTTCGAGGGTGACCTTGTGCCCTTCCCAGACGGCGATGAGTTCGGAGGTCTCGCGGACGAAGAGGACCTCGCGGAGGGCCGCGTCGGGGTGGCCGGGGCAGAGGAGGAGGATGGTCTCCTCCTGATCGATTCCGGTGAGGTAAAAGAGGTCGGAATCCTGGACGAAGGGCATGGACCCGTCTGCGCTGCGCCACGGGATATCGGCCGAGTGGAGCACGGCAATGGCGGAGGCGGGGAGGACCCGGGAGAGCCGCTCGCGGTTTTTGGTAAAGAGATCCGAAGGTATTTCGAGGTATTTCATTTGCTAAAATCTCAGAGAAAATGCGGGACCGTGTTATACTCCAGCCCCCCCGAAGCGTAGAGAAGGATAGTGTTTCGCCCTTTGCGCACTGAGGTTCAACCCTATATGGAAGATATCCAAAAACAAACGGTCGTTATCGCGGATAATGACCTGGATTTCCTGGAATGGGCGTCCAAGCATTTGGAGGCTGATACGGTGGAAGTCCTAACGACCCGCTCTTCGGATGAGGCGCTGAAACTCTTCACGGAGCGTCGTGCGGACCTCCTCATCGCGGAATTTCACCTGCGCCCGATCGACGGGGTTGAACTGCTGAAGCGGATTCGAATGTCAAATCCGAATGCGATGGTGATCCTCAACGGGCTGGTGCACTCGACCAACGCGGTGATCGAGTCGATGCGCCTGGGCGCCTTCGACGTGCTGCGGCGTGAATCGGTCAATTTCGAACTTCGCCAGGTCGCGGAACGGGCGCTCCAGGCGGCGGAGCAGATGCGGGCGGCGGAGGACCGGTCAAAGTCGGACCCCATCATCCCGCCTCAGCCGACCGACGATCTCATCATCGGCCGTTCCCCGGCGATGCAGGATGTCTACAAGCTGATCGGCCGGGTCGCCCGGGCCGATGCCCCCGTGCTCATCACGGGCGAGAGCGGGGTCGGCAAGGAGGTCGTCTCGAACGCGATCCACAAATTTTCCCGCCGCGCCAAGTCGGAATATGTCGCGATCAACTGTGCGGCGATTCCGAGCAATCTCCTCGAGAGCGAACTGTTCGGCCATGAGAAAGGTGCCTTTACCGGGGCGGTGAATCAGCGGGTCGGACGCTTCGAGCAGTGCGATGGCGGCACCCTTTTCCTCGACGAGATCGGGGACATGCCGCTCGAAGTGCAGAGCAAGTTGCTGCGCGTGCTCCAGAGTGGCGAATTTTCCCGGGTCGGGGGGAATCAAACGCTCCACAGCGACGTCCGCATCCTGGCGGCGACGAACAAGCGCCTCGAGGAGGAGGTGGAGAACAACCTCTTCCGCGAAGATCTTTTTTACCGTCTCAATGTCGTGCGTATTCACATTCCGCCGCTGCGGCGCCGGGTTGAGGATGTGCGGCTGCTCGCTGAGTATTTCCTGCAGAAGCGCACTGAGATGGGGAAAAACCGGGCGATGCAGTTCTCAAAAGAGGCGGTCGAGATGCTCGAGGGCTATCACTGGCCCGGCAATGTCCGCGAGCTTGAGAATCTGGTGCAGCGTGCCTGTGTGCTTGCGACGGGGAATGTCCTCCTGCCCGGTGACCTGCCCTTTGACCAGAGCGGTGGCAGCGAAAACGGGCGCACCCTTCTGGAAAAAGGGGCGGAGCGTTTTCTGCGGGCCGCGCAGGTCTCGGGGGAATCGCCGGTAGCGATGATGATGAAGATTCTCGTCGAGACGGCTCAGCGGGAGACCGGGAGTGAGGAGAAAGCCGCAGCCCTGCTTCACCTTAGCGTGGCCGAGATGCAAAAACACCTCGGGCCGGTCGCGAAACGGAAGTAAAGCGAGGCCTCAGTGGTTGTCCATCCCCTGCTCACGGTATAGCTTTGATGGCCTCGCCCGGGGCAGTCCCGCCTGCCCGGGTCAGTTGGGAATCGAACTTCCACTGTGAGGCGTAGTCGGGTGTCAGTGGCAGCTCGCTCAGGGAGGCCCGAATCAGCTCCACGGGAATCGGCCCCAGGGTCAGCAGGGTGTCGTGGAACTGCAGTTCGGTCATCCTGCCGTTGCCAACCACTTCCTCATGCAGGGCCATCAACTGCAGGCCTCCGAGCATGTAGGCGCATTGATAGAGCGGAGAAAAGTCCCCCTTGACGTAACGTCGCACTTCGCCCGTCGCGCCGAATTTTTCATGACCGACGCGATCGGTGAGGAACTTCACCATTTCCTCGGGCTTCATCTGGCCGAGGTGAAACTTCAGCGTGACGATGATCCGCGCGCAGCGGTGAATGCGCCAGAAGAGCGCACCGACTTTTTCTTCCGGCGTATCATGATAACCGAGATCCCACAGGCGCATCTCCCAATAGAGCGCCCAGCCCTCGACAAAAAATGGCGTGCTGAAGATCCGGCGGTAGGGCCGGTTCCGTGCCGCCATGAAGTTCTGCAGGTGGTGCCCGGGGATCAGTTCGTGCGGCACCACGTTGTGCATGAATGGCCGACTGTTGCCCCTCATCGCCATGAGTTTGTCCTCATACTTCATGCCGTCGCTCGCATAGGCGATCAACATGTCGTGACCCGCGTAGGCGGCGTAGGGGGTCTGCTTTTGTTCAGTCGACGAGAGCATCCGCGTGCCCCACCACTCCTCGCAATCCGGCGGGACGGTCACGAGCTGACGAGACTTCACAAAATCGATCGCCTCCCGGCCTTCTTCGCGCGCCACCTTCTCCTGCTCGCCGGGCTTCACATAATGCAACTTCGTCCGTGCGAGCGCTTTCTTCCAATCGTCGCCCACCTTCATCTCTTGCGCGGCGCTCTTCATTTGCTCTTCGCACCAGGAGAACTCCCGCTCCGCCAGGGCGATCAACTCCTGCGGCGTGTAGGGGATAAACTCGAAGCGGAGCTGTCGTTGCAACTCGTCCGCACCGATCATCCGGCCCGGGAGCGGATCCTCTTCCTTGCCTTTGATGCCGGCGATTTCCGCGCGTAAAAATTTCGCATAGTCCGCCAGCGCCTTGGCCAACTCATCGTAGGGCTGCTTCACCCACCAGCCGAACTCCGGCGCGAATCCATTGTAGTTCTCAAACCAACGCTTGAGCGAACCGGCCAGTTCGTCCGCCGCTTCGGCGCTGCGCAAGGCCTCGTAGGGCGTTGGCAACTTCACCGCGGTGGCATCGCTCTTGGGGGCATCTGCTTTCTTCGGCGGCTTCGTTGCTTCTTTGGCGGCTTCTAATTTCTCCTGAAGTTTTGAGATCTGCCCCGTCAGTGGTGCCAGAATCCCCGCCGCCTTCTCCGGCACGAGGGGTTCCCCGCGCACCCTGCCGTCCGCCAGCGCGTCGATCGCATTCCTCACCGGCAACCAGGGCGAGAGCTCACGTCGTTCCTCCTCCCGCCTGGCGAGGCCTGCCAGCGAGGACTCCAATTCGTTGCGGAGCAAAATATAATCGACCCGCTGATCGGCAGAGAGGCTCGAAAATCCCACCTCCGTGAGGCGGCCCTGCCAATCGTTCAAAAGCTTCTTTTCCCGGGCCAGCTCCGCCTCCGAATCGCCCGAGATCGACCAATGCCGCGAGAGCAGATCCGCGTCCGCTTGATAATCCTCAATACGGTCCCGCATCGGATCCGCCTTCACGCCCTGCCCTAACAGAAGCGTTAACACGACGGCGACGGGAAGAAGGTTCGGGGAAAACATGGGGAAAGGGTGGAGGGCGAGTTTACCCTGAGAACCCCGCAGAGCAGAGTCAAAATTGGGGATTTTGTGACCTGAGGCTCGAGATTGATCCCAAAGGGCCCGCTCCTAATCGGACACGTATTAAACTGAAGAATGCGATCCGTCACAAAACGGCGCGTTCCCCGAGTGTTTGCACTGGCAGAGGAAGGCATTGCCGTCTTTCTCCGCGGTGAAGGGTTTCGGGGCGAAGCCGGTCCCTTTGTGGGAGCCGTCGCAC
>Ga0335396_10001454_pt1 | contig 30380 bp, 24 predicted proteins | sample FRY02_FD_205743 | JGI IMG/M metagenome (GOLD analysis project Ga0335396, IMG submission 205743) | Freshwater microbial communities from Lake Fryxell liftoff mats and glacier meltwater in Antarctica - FRY-02 (spades assembly) (version 2) | ecosystem: Environmental > Aquatic > Freshwater > Ice >... | reverse complement strand
ACCACGGACGTTTCGGAATTTCAGGGGAATCTTTTTTAATTCTCTACTAGATAAATCAACATCTCCGTCAACATCGATCGATTCATCAGGATTTATTGTATAGTCTTGGATTCCATATTTTCTACAGATGGAATCTATTTCCTGTTTGGATTCAAAGAATTTTTTATAGGATAACATGAGTTATATATAGATTATGATATTCCTCTACTAAGTGCGAATTCGTATAGTATTTCAAGACTCAATTGTTTTATAAATCCATCCCTAACATCCTTTAGAGTTTCAGATTTTTCCAAAATATTCATTATTGGTATGCCAAATTCCTCTTGATATTCTGAACAGCATTCATTCCAGCTCTTTATATAATTATCCTCTATCATCCACTCTTCATCACCTCCTGACATCCAGTATAAAGCATTTTTAGGAATTGTGTTATATAAATTTATATCCTTAATCTTTGTATTCCATATATTATCATCCCAGTCAGTTAATCGTATCATTAATGACACTGCTTCTGATATATCTGTTGTTACATGGTCGCCTATCTCAAAATAATAATCATTTGACTCAAAGCTTATATTTATATCCTTTGATGTCCAGATATTATTTGGATGTAACATAGTTCTTTTTTCTCTCATTTTAAAAACTAATTTTTTCGATCAATTATACTATTGATTAAGATTAATACCGCTTACCCACTTTCCTTTAAATCTACCGTCTTCAAATATTCCATTTATAAAATTTCCATGAAATTCACCGTTTTTAAATATGCCATAATGCCAGTTGCCAGTATAATACTCGCCTGAATTCCATATAATGGTATTATTATTTATCTCGATATCAGCATTTTCAATTTCTGAATCGATGAGCCAGTAAAATTTATTACTTAAAAGTATTTCTGTAATGTGTTTATTGTTGGTTATGGTCTTATCGCCATAGGTTAGTTTAGTGTATCTCATAAAATATTAATTTATATATTAGATTTTAGATGCAAAATCTGTTGTTGTGGATTTTTTTAGAAAATAAAAAAAACCCCCGATATTTCGAGGTTTTTTTTGCCATTATATTATAAGTATGGATTACTTAACCACTTTTAGAAATTCCTTTTCTCTTTTGTTTAGAGAATCCATACCATAAGCATTTATTTTGTCCAAAACAGAGTCCATTGTCAATTCTACTTTTGAGAAACCTATAGATGGCATGTTATTTAATTCATCCAATAATTCTTCATCAAAGCTAATCTTTTTTGCACCACTGTGTAGATAAGCAATGACAATTTCAGTAGACTTGTCGATAAATACTTTTTTCCAGCCTTTCTCAAAAGCGTCTGCTAATTTTTCTGGTGATAAGAATGTTATGTTGTTATCAGATAATAGAGCTTTGAATTCTTCAACAGTTTTGAAAGCCTTTAGGTGTATAGATATGATGTTTTTATTTCTCATCTTAACAGTGTTTGTTTGTTGTTCATTAAATATACAGAGAATATACCGTTTTGCCAAATTTACACTGTGGTTTATTTATATATATAGTAAATTTCTTAAAAAATTATATGAATCGAATTCTACTTAGAGAGCAATTCCTTAAAGATAGGAAAAAGCTTGAACAATCACAAAGAATAGATGAAGTATTCTCTAGTGAGATACCTTGGGGTGACTCTTTGATTGGTAGAATGATAAATTCTATTGCTAGAAAGGCAAATATTTCTTGGGGTAAAAGAAAAATTGGTGATAAGGACAGTGGTCTTATTGGTGAATTAAACGCTCAGTTTGAGATATTGAGAGATTCGGTTCAGTTAGGGCTGAGTGGAGATGATTACAAATTCATAGAATCTTTAACATTATTTGAACAATTTTCATCACTTATTGATAAAGACGATGTTGATATAGATGAACTATTAGAGGCAATAAATGCTATGATATCACAGTTTGGATCATATGATCTCCAAAATAGTGAAGAAATTATATCAAATTTGGAAAAATTTATGAAGTGGTTGAAAGACCTGAAAGGAGAGAGAGATGATAAGGAAAAAGAAAGTGGTGAAGAAAGTGGAGAAGGATCTGGTGTGAAAGAAGAAACAGTGGAAAAAGATGATCGTGAAGAGAAAGTTGAAAATCCAGATGTTACCAAGAAAGATGGTGATAAGAGTAGGGTACTATACCCATTGATGGTTTCTAACTTAAATAGTTTATTGTACCTTATTAAGAACATTGATAATATAACAATAGATGAGGAGGAGGAGGAGGATAAAAATAAAGACACGGTTGATAGGTCAAAGGATCTTAGAAAAGATAAAAAGATTGACAAGGATCAATTAAACAACCCAGATATTAACCCAAAGAATATAAATATAAAAGTTATAGAGTCATATACAAATGGTTCATATTTACCAATAAATGAGTTTAAAAATTCTGATGATAGAGATAATCAGAGGGGTGTTATGAAGACCGGTGATAGGAAATTTGGATCTGATAAATCCAAGTCAAACATTGTCAGTAAAGGATCTAAGGGTCAGAAATTAGATGCCCACACATCACAATCTATTGTTAATTTACGAAGATATGTTAAAACATTATCTACTGATAATAAGAAGGGTATCATAGTAAATGTGGAATTATTGACAGATATTTTAAATCACCACAAAGAAAAGGTTGGTATATCCTTAATTAAAAAAACATATTCATTAGTATATGATTATTTATATGGTTCTAGGAAATCATCACTAAATCCAGATACTAGACCACTATTTGAATCATTTGTTGAGGAATATAGAAATGATCCTAAGGGTGGTAAATTGGAACCAATAGCTGAGAAGATAGCTAGATTTACACACAGAGCATTGAGATTTAATGATAATGAAAACCCGTTATCATTAGCTAATACTGAGGAAGGACTTTATGGTCCTTTGGGTGATTATGGAAAGGAATTAAAGAAATATAATTCCACTATGGGTAAGATATTATCCGTTTTTAAGGAGGATCCTGATGCGGCTGGTATTGGGGCTTTCAAATCCGAAGGTGATAAAGTTAGAAGAGCTTCTATTGATAAAAATGAGCATCTAATTAGGACTTATATGGATTTTATGAAAATGAATGAGGCGATAGAGGTTAAAGATGGTTCAGAATCTAAAGAAGATCCGGAATCATCTATTGGAGAACCAACAAGTGAAAAGCCTGTTGGTAATCAAGGATCGATAAAGATTGAATTTGAAAAACTGTTTAAGCCAAAAATAAGCGAAATGTTTGTTTTGGATAGAGAGGTTAAAATACGATTAAAGAAGTTGGAAAAATCTGGGAGACTTGTATTGAGATCTCCAGATCCTATTATGGAAATAGTTATGATATTCCATAGAGCTTGGAGGATACACACGCCTGGTGTTATACCTTCTGGTAGAAAGGATGGTAAGGTTTCCAATAGTGTTTTTAGAGAATATGAGTACATGGGTACTGGTCAATCTGGCACTCCAACGTCTCCTCAAGCTGGTCCATATAGAAATATTAAACTATGGGATATCTGGTTAAAGGGTGTTAATGATATACTAGCTGATACTGAATTTAGAAATACGATTTTTAGTGATGAATGTGAATTTGTTTTCTCTGATAAAAGAGAAAAGCCGGAATCGATAAAAGGTAGTGGAAAGAATAAAAGTAATATTGGTGAAGAACTTGTAAAAGAGGATGTTGAAGTATCAGAAAAGCCTAAAGAGTCTAAGGAAACTGGTGAATCTACAAAGAGACCACTTGGTAAAATACTATTAAGTTTCATAAATAGATTGATGAGTAATAGTGAGATGTATAGACAAGGAGCTCTTACAAAATTCATGGATGAATACTTTGGACTTGATGGATCATCCTTGGATAGCAAATTTAGTGAAAAGGATAAAAAGGATATTAGAATTAATAGTGAGGTTGCTGGTAAAATAGAGACCGTTACAACCGTTAAGTTTAAGAAGTATGATGATGTTAGGAAACTATTCCAGGAAAAGTCAAGTATTTTCGAATATTTAGTTGCTCTTAAGAATGATGGCAAAGCGCCAACAGGAATTTGCTTCAGAATAAAAAACAAATCCGATAAGAAATATAACTTTTTTATTCTGAAAAAGGTTAGTAAGGACAATGGTGGCGGTGGAAGAATGGTGTTCTTCTGTTCAGAGGGGGCATCCTTTGATAATACTTCTGTAAAGATGCTTAATACCGCTGGTGATTCAATAACAACTGGATCTTCTATATCACCCGTCAATGTAGCGTTGCATTTGGGCAGTGGTAAGTTTATTTTTAACAATTCAGATGATAAGAATACAACCAATAATGTGGAATGTGATCTTGAGAGTCTTGAGGTTTTGGTATCATCTGATGAGAAGAGTATATATACTAAAATGGTTATGGGTAATAATATCGATGGTAATAGACTCGATACACTTGTCGATATACTGATAAATAAGGCTAAATAATGAAATGGTTAAGAGGTTTTAATTCATTTAAAGAGGATGTTGATGTTAATAAAATATCAATAGATGATTCAGACGCGGTTGATGTTAAGGCATCTAAAACATCTATGAATGATCTTAAGTCACAAGTGGATGAGTTTAAAGCTAAGAAATCACAAATAGATTCTCTGTTCAAAAGTGATATGGAGAAATCAAAGTTGGATGATGAGGTTGCTAAGGTTATTGGTAACTCAGATGAAGATCATAATCCATTCCTTGCAAACTATATACAAGTTGCTAATGATAAGAAGAGGTTGGAGAACCTTATGGATAGTGTTACAAGTGATAATAAGTCTCTCCAAGAGAATAAGTCACTGCTATCTATGAGTGATAGTAATGACCAGAAAACATCATTACAGGAGACAATAAACATAATATCAAAAAGAATCTCAGATTCAAAAATATCTATTGAGGTACTTAAAAGGAGTATAATCGAAAATCAGAAGAAGATAGATGATAAGATGGTATCAATGGAAAAAGAGATTTTAGGTAATATTAATAGTATAGAAGATACTAGAAAATAGATTTTTTACACTTTTATTCTTTTATATATACTACATAATTGTATAAAAATAAATTACTTAAACTATGGCAATCCAAATTGGCAAATACAAAAGACCAGGAATATTCTTAGAAGAATTCGATGACTCAGTCATTTCTAGTCCAACAGTTAATGGTATAACCAACACTGTTATTGGTGTCTCTAAGAGAGGACCAGTGAACACCCCCGTTTTGTTGAGAAATATTAACGACCTGGAAACAGTTTTCGGGTCTCTAGACAGACAGCTTGAGCGAAAAGGATCATTCTTCCATAGAACAATCGCAAAGATGCTAGAGAGTTCTCCAGTATATGCTATTAATTTGCTATTGACTGATGATACACTTGACACTATAGAGTATCAAACACTATCAAGCTCGTCAACTATTAACAATGATGTTGAGAGACTTGGGCCTTATCGAAGATTTTTCGATACTACAGGATTTTGGAAGAGAGATACTGAAGCATTCATAAATCAAACAACTACTAACCCAGGTTATTCGGATAGATTATTGAACCTTACAAACTTATCAGATAAGTATGTTACAATATTTATATTCAAATCACAGAAGGGTGGATTTGACAGATCTTTACTTGAATGGTATGGTAGTGTTGAGAAAATGCCACCATATGTTAATTCAAAGGACTTGGCATCTGACTATATGGTTGATGTTGTTATTATAGGTGGGGATTATTCAGATTATCAGTCATTGGCTGTTGATGCTAGATTTTCACAATATTTCTCATCAACCGGTCTTAGAAAAGATCAAGTAAGTAATTTTGCTAACGATAGAAACATAAACAAATTAGGGTATTTAGAAGGATTGTCATTAATCCCATACTTTAGAGATATTAATACAGGTCAAAACATTTTCATTGAAACTGTTATAAATCGAGGAACTGATAAACATGGTGTATTCTGTGCATTTAATCAGGATCTTTTTGAGACAGATTATCCAAATGGTCTTGTTGACCTTCTTGGTAATAATTTTGTTGGAGAAGACCTACTTGCAAACCCACCAACATCTGATGAAACATATTATGGCTCACTTGATAGTAATGATGGAACAAATGATGGTGAGGTTAAGATTAATTTCCTATCATATCAAGAAACTATTACAGAAAGTTTAGGATTTACACAGAAGGTGCTTGATAGACCAGGTAATGTTATGGCATTGTTTGGAACAGCTTCATCCCCAAGTGTAGTAGGTGATCACTCATACAAAGCGTCTTATATGACTGCTGAGGGTGGTATCTCTGGTGGACAGGTAAATAATACAGAAAGAACATACTGGTTCACTGAGGACTATGTAAATGACCTTTTTGTTTCTGGGACAACTGTTTCAACAGCAACATTCTCTGTTACTGTTGAAGTTGATCAAATATCACAAAATGGATACGCAGTTATTGGTGGTTCTCAAGTTGTTCTTGATAACGGTCCATATGTAATGGAAGTATCTTCATCATATTATGGTAATATAGCAGTTGGTGTTACAAACTCATATCGAGCAGCTTATGTTGTAACATCAACGGGTGAAGTTACGGTTAAACAAAGTACAGTGGCTAATCAGAACCCATTGGTAAGTGCTACTGATATTGTTTTAGGATACGCTTCATTCTCAGTTGGGAATGGTGGTGTGTTAGCAGTGCCAGCTCCATCATTTAGTGATGTATCATTGAATATGTCAATATATGTTAACGGACCAGCTGATGCAAGATTTAAACCATTTGTTTATGGAACAGATTATCAATATACTGTAACCTCACTTTCAACATTTAAAGTTGAATTCTTAAATACTAGCTCATCAATCTCAACAAGGGATTATGAACAATACAGAAGATTGAAAGCTTTTAATAAGCTATTGGATTATATAGACTCTTCATCATCTGATAAAGGTGTGATACTTGTTGACCCAACTGAAATTCAGGGTTCAAGTAAAAAATATAGTATGAATTACATATCTGTATCAGATGTTAAAAATACAAATCTTCTTAACAGATCATTTGTTTTAACTACAACTGTTCCAATCGATGTAACAAGTAATGCTGTTGTCGAGGATGGTTATGTAGATGATTACTTTGTAACAGTAGAAGATGTTGTTCAAATGGCTAATGGCGATGGACCTCTTGTATTTTACAAATTGGATGATGAACTTATATTAGGTGTTGATGGTGTTGAAACCAAGGCTGTGAAGGCTGTATTAGGTGGAATGGGTGTTGCGGCAAACAATTCAACTATGTACCTTAAATACGAACAAGGTCAGATTAACACGGGTGATGTTATCTACCAAAAAACAAATTATTCACCAGTTACAGTTGATTTTGTACCGGGTGAGGGTGTTACCGCATCATTAGGTGGATATGATTATGTCGTGTTTGGTGTTGATTTAACAGAGGTTGATGTATTTGGTAACCTAAACTCTGATAATATTGGTGCTAATAACGCATTCTTTGCAGAAGTTGATAACAATAAGGGATATCAGTTCTTAATGAGCGGTCTTAGCAACACAGGAGTATTCACTACTAAAGCTGATGCTGGTATTAGTCCACCTCCAACAGGAGCGGGTGATAGAGCTAATATACTATCAACATTGAGTGGTGGTGGATACTCCTTTACAGGAAGCCCAACATATAGCTATTACGCATATGAGGTAAATGAGAATGTAACATTGGAAACACTTTCGAATTTGATAAACTTATTCGCTTACAGTGATGCTTATGAAGACAATCCTCTTTATATAGATGCTCACCTTGATAATACATTAAACCTTAAGGTTTACTTTGAGGATTATAAATTACAATCAAGAGCATCATTTGGTACTCTAGTATTTGGTGATCAAGATGAAAAAGCACTTAGGTCAAACAATACATATTATGCTAAGTCATTTGACTCTAACTTCAAACAATCAGTTGAAGTTGAATATCCAGTTGGATATACAACAGTTCCTAATAAAGTATTAGTTAGAGCAAGTAGATACACTGAAGTAAAAGTTGGTGATTATCTTGAATCAACATACGCGACATCATCACTTCATCCAAATGAGGTTCCAAGAAAACTTACAAGAGTTACTAGTAAGAGACTTTGGTCAGGAGACACAACACTTGTTGAACTTACTTGTGATAGTGAAATAAAAGTTAACGATTTTGGTAATAATGATTATCAGACATTCAGACACACTGAAATTGATGATTATGTATCAACATACAAAGCTATAAGCCTTAAAGGTTTCCGTATCAGACAAGATTCGTTACCTGATGGAACAGAAGAGAAACAGGGTACTATCCTTAACTTGGTTGCTAAGTCAACACCATTGTTCAAATCTATTACTAATAAGGAATCATTCGATTTCAGATACTTGGTAGATTCATTTGGACTTGGGTTAACTGAACTATCTAAACAACAATTAGTTGATATATGTGGTGATAGACTAGATGCCTTGGGTATCTTGAATATGCCATCTGTAAGATCATTTAAAAACTCAAGCTCACCATCATTTGTTGATGACGAGGGAGTACTAAGTGTTGAATTTATGGCTCAGGGTGGAGACCCAGAAAGCTCACCATCATTCCTTTACTCATTCGGTGAGGGTGCTGGTGTAACATCTGTTGGTTATTTCACACCTTATTTGACCGTGAATGATAATGGTAGACCAGTTGATGTTCCGCCAGCAGCTTGGATAGCTACAACTTATATGAGAAAGCACAATTCAACGGTTACAAGTATTGTTCCATGGACAATTGCGGCTGGTGTTACAAATGGTAGAGTTACTGGAATTGCAGGACTTGAACATGACTACTCATTAACTGATATTGAATTCTTGAACCAGGCTCAAATGAACCCGGTTGTATTCAAGAGAAATAGAGGAAATATTATTGAGACTGAGAATACAGGACAGACACTATATAATTCAGCACTTTCTTATCTACATGTTAGAGAGGTTCTTATTGAACTTGAAAGAGAACTTGGTCGTATGTTGTTGGACTTCCAGTGGAAATTTAACACACCTGAAGTTAGATCTGAGATTAAACTCAGAGCTGATGTTATTTGTGAGACTTATGTTTCTAGAAATGGTTTATATAACTATTTCAACAAATGTGATGAAGAGAATAATACTAATGAGATTATTGATAATCAAATTGGAGTTCTCGACACTTATGTTGAGCCTATAAAGGGAATGGGTATCATTGTTAACAATGTTACAATACTTAGAACAGGAGCAATTTCTTCAGGGGGATTTATTAACTCATAATGATAATAAATAAAAAGTCCGAAAATTCGGACTTTTTATTTATAGGGAGATAGGTGTCTTTGATATATACATAAAAGGGTATGTTATTATGAATTTAGAAGTGTTTAAAAATTCGGACCCATCTGGTAGGATGTCAAAAGAATCTTTTGTGATTAAGAATTACAAAGAAGAGTATGATTATATAACTAATTATTGTGATAATAATAATATTCTTGGAATTCCTTTTAAAGAAAAGGTATATTTATCGGTTAATGAAGTTGATCATTACCCAGTGTGTAAAAACTTACATTGTGATAATATTGTTAATTTTAAAAACTCAACAATTGGATATTATGAATATTGTTCAAATAAATGTGTTTCTTCTGATCCAGATATTAAAAAAATAAAGGAGGAAAAATCATTAAAGAAATATGGAACAAAATCACCAGCACAGTCGGACCAAATAAAAGAAAAAATAATTAAAACGAATCAGAAGAAATATGGTGGTAATTCACCTATGTCCAGTGTTGATGTGCAAAAAAAGTCTATAAACACTCTTATGTCTAACTATGGTGTTGATAATCCGAATAAATCCGAGGAATTATTAAAAAAGAGAATAGAATCATTTAAAAATAGCTCATATAAAGAATCCTTCCGGCGCACAAGTCTAAAAAGATATGGTGTTGATCATCCATGGATGATCAAGGATATACACAAAAAAACAATAGATTTTTTTTATACGGATTATAAGAGAAGAATCGAGAGTAAGATAAGTTCAGATTTTATTTTCATTGACTTTAAAAGGGGAGTATCAACAAATTTGGAATTTCACTGCAATACTTGTGATTCAAATTTTGAAATATTAACTTATCAGTTCTATGATAGAGTTAATAGAAATAATAGCATATGTACCAATTGTTTTCCTATTTCAGAAAATGCGTCAATATCACAGATTGAGATTTATAACTTTATCGTATCGAATTATCATGGTGATGTTATACTTGATTGTAAAGGTATACTAAACCAATATGAAATAGATATATATTTACCCGAATTAAAAATAGGATTTGAATTCAATGGTGTTTGGTGGCATTCTGAAAAATTTAAAAGTAAAGACTACCATTTAAATAAATACCGTGTATCAGAAAATAATAATGTCACTTTAATTTCAATATGGGAGGATGAATGGAATATAAAAAGAGATATAGTTAAGTCTCTTATTTTAAATAAAATTGGGAAAACATCTAATAGAATATTTGCCAGGAAATGTGATATAAGAGAAGTTAGTTATAAAGAATCTAGGACATTTCTATATAACAATCACTTACAAGGAGATTGTAAATCTTCTATAAGGATTGGTATATATAATAATGATGAAATTGTTAGCCTTATGACATTTTCTAAATTAAGATTACCAATCAGTGGTAAAAATGGTAGGGACAATAAGGACATCTATGAGCTTACTAGATTTTGTAGTATATTAGATACTGTTGTTGTCGGTGGGGCTTCCAAGGTAATGAGATATTTTCTGAAAAATTACCATCCAATTCGGATTGAGACATATTCTGATAACTTTATATCAAGTGGTGATTTATATAATAAACTAGGGTTCAAATATTCACATACATCTAATCCAGGATACTGGTATGTAATAGATGGTATTAGAAGCCACAGATTTAATTGGAGAAAACAAAAATTAGTAAAACTTGGATATAATAAGAATAAGACAGAGGAGGAGATAATGTCAGAACTTGGTCGATATAGGGTATATAATGCTGGGAATAAAAAATGGATTTATAATATAGGGTTACCCATTTAGGTCGCACTACAACTCCTGTTCTTTTATTGAACTTGAGTCACTTATTGGGTGGCATATTGTACACAGTGGTATATTAAATATTGATCTACTTTTGAAGTTATCATATTTGATCTCGAAATTGTGATCACATCCACAATCACATTTAAAAAGTGATATGCTATTGTTTAGATAGTTTAAATAATTTTTATGATTAGATATTTCATAATTTTTTCTATAATCCTCAGATTGGAATTTTTCTAATCTTTTTTTGTTTGATTTCTCAATATTTAAAGTTGATATTACACCATATCTGATTAGGTTTGTTTGTTTTATTTTCTCCTTAACACTATCTATTTGTGATATATGATCAACTCCATATTTTTCGATATTATTTACCCTTTGTTGTATTATGAATTCCTCGGTTTTTGAGTAATTATCAACTCCATGTCTATTTAAGTTTGTATTTTTAAACTTCCTTTGAATTGATTCATTCTGTAGTACATGTTCAACCCCATATTTTTCCAAATTTGTTTTTTTCCTCTTATCGTTGATATGTCTTAACTTATTTTTATCTACTTTCTTACCAAGATTTGGGTGTGGTTTTTTAGTGGTTTTTTTTATAGTTTCTTTGAATTTTAATATTCCACACTTTCTTGAGCAGGCATATTTTCCATCAATGTTCTTATTAATTATGCGATTATAGTCAACATTTTTTCGATAATGTATATGTTCACAGTAATCACACTTAACTTGTATTAAATCACTTATAGATTTTGGGAGATGTTCAATATTGACCGTTATATATTTCAATGAGATATCATATCCCAATGCTTTATAATGTTTTAACTTTTTATTATGTGATGTTTTTATTAATATATTTTTCGATAATATCATATTGTATATATTAAATATGACTTATTCTTTAATAAGTTTCTCAAAGGTTACTTAAATTTATTAGCCATATTACTCATATCATTCATATATGATCCTGGGTTAAAGTTTGGCATTGATTTTTGTTGACTATCCTCTTCCTTCTTCCTATTCTTTTCCTCCTCGCTAACAATCTCATTTATTATATCAATGTTTTCCTCTAGCATCCAGAATGGCCAGCAATCAATTGATGTTTCGATTACATGATAGTGTTTTTGTATCAGTAACTTATTCTTTAATAAATGCCTCAAAGGCATCATGAATAACGAAAATACCTGACGCTCCGTTGGGAAATGTCATCTCAGTGTGGACCTCCAAACCACACTCAGTACATTCAGTTCTTAGACCCTCAACACCAAGTGTCATTTTATTAACTGCTGAATTTAGAAATTGGAATGAAATATCATCCAGTCCTTGGAACATAACTAATTTTGATTTTATGCCATCATATGTAATAGAGTTTCTGTTCTCCAACATATATGGTATGATTTTTAGAAATGCCATGTTTGGTTTCTTATTATCTATATTCTCCTTAACAATATATTCGGTGAATGATTTAGATATTCCTATACTTGGAACAGTCAACTCAAATTCTTTGCCATTTGATATGTTGAATACGAAAGAATTTGTTCTTTCACTGTAATATTTACTGATTTTATCATCCATTTTGTGGAATTTAAAACTAGACCTTTTTAATTCGATTTGGTTCTGACATCCACAAGCACATTCAGCATCAACAGCTAATGTATTTCCTTGTTGGAAGGTTAATTCCCTTATTAGGAATATTGTATAGATTCTATCTTGATCCTTTAGATCTAAATAACTACCCATTTCACCATCTGGGAATTTTATCCTAACACACGATTTCAGCATGTCATTCATTTTTTCAAAAATATCATAAATATTTTTATCATCAACCATTGAATATGATTGTATTTCCCTTACTTGTGCGGATCTAACCATTAGTGATGTGCCCCTTGGGTAAAGATTACCACATGGTAGTTCAGTTATATCAACTGATATAAACTGTAAGTCGGTGGATCTTGAGCTACTAGGAGCTTTTTTAGTTGATGGATCTGATCTTAGAGGTGATTCAAATGATGATAAATGGTCCTTAAGATAATCATCTTCAGTCTTTTCCGGTTTTGGAATTTCTTTTGACATTATAAGTTTAGTGTATTTTCAGATATATATTGGAATTTTTCTCGCCCCTGTATTAATATATAGACAATGCGTCTTATTAAAAAGTATTCAGAGTTTAAACTGATCAATGAATCAAATACTGATGAATGGCCACCTGAAAGGTATAAAACAGATATTATGAGACTTAGGGAGTTATTTACTTCAACAGATTATGTTGCTGTTAGAGAGATTTTGAAAAAGTTCAAAGATGATTCTAGTGGTGATAATACAATTGAAGACATCTATTATCCGACAAAATATCCATCACAGGAGATTGAGGATAATCACGGTATTGAGGGAATATCAAGGGTTTATAAGATGCCCTTTGGATTTGATGAAGAAGAGATCGAAAATTTGATTGGGATATTTATGGAGGATACTGAGGTTATAGATATAATATTCAATGAGTTATTGTCATTAAATGATGAGCTATCTGTCTTCGATAAATTTGGTAAAAAGACTGTTATTATCGGGGGAGCTTGTTCTAGATTCACAGTTGATGATATAAAGGATTACCAATATAACAAGACAGAAATACAAGATTATAATAGTGATAAAAAGGAATATGTGATAAAAAGGATAGATAAGTTTTATTCAGATATTTATTCACATTTAACCAGAGTTGGTGTTGGGTTAAATTATTTCCCATCAATTGATACTTTGTTAAAGATAAAGGGCTTGGTCTAAGGAATTAATAGTTCATATTTTAATTTACCAGTATCATATATTTTAGGTATGTCAAGTTTAGATTCGGGCACTCCAGTTATTGATTTTTTGAAACTTGATTTGTGTATTCTCTTATCCTTTACAAGGTATTTATAATCTGGTCTTGACTTGTTAATCTCTTTGAATCCAAGATTTTTATATAAATTACCATCACTCCAATGAGATCTTTTTAGATAATTCTTTGGATTGGAATCCTATACCACCATACTTCACGGATTTACTTAGAATCATGTAGATATATTTTTATTTTGAATAATTTTCTTTTCCTATATGTATGTTCCATGTCCTTGCATCCCCTATTACAGAATTTTTTGTCTTTCCTGCCATTTAATTGTTTATTGCACCTTCTATAATTACATATTCTTTCTATTATCATATAGTATATATTAGATTTTTGTATCACCCTTTACTTAATATTGAATAAAAGTTGATTTTTTATACTAATATATAAAACAAGAGGAATATATTATTAAATATATAAATAGAAAGAAAAAATAACAAACAATATGCCGTTACCACATTTCACTCAATTAAACATGACCGGTTCACCCGGTGGACCTGGTACTCAACCACAAGAGCCAGTATATGTAAATTTATTTGAGATTACCTTTATTTTTCCGGTAATCTTACAAGCTCAGGGTAGAGACCCTGTTATTATGTTACAACAGGCTAAGAACTTTGATATGGGGGTTACCAATAAGGCAATTGCTGTATCAGAACAAAGATATAAGTACTCTACAAGAGCATACTTAAACGCTGGTCCTGATAAATCAACAGCTGATCTTGATATTAAGTTCAATGTCAATGTTAATAATCAGGGTTCTATGGAAACTTGGAATACTTTGAGAGCATGGTACGACTTGGCTTGGAATTCACAGAATGGTTACCTACACTATAAAGCTGATATGATCGGAACATTAATTGTTAACCAACATGATAAGAAAGGACTTGTTTTGAGAAGGTTAACTTTCCAAAACTGTCAACTTAGCTCTGTCGCTGGTCCACCAATGGACTGGAGCGGACAGGGTATCTGGGAAGACTGTAGCGCTAAATTTGTTAGTGATTACTGGGTTGACGAGTATATTGATAATAACTTTACTATCCAACCACCATTTGTTGCAGGATACTAATCAAGTAGATAATTTTTGAATATATACCTATATGAAGACAGATCATATAGGTATTATTTTTTCTAAAAATCCCACTAGAAGTTCTAAGTGGTTCATGGATAATTATGAGGATGAGTATATATGTGTTGATAGACATATATCTGATAATATCAGTTGGAGGGAAAAACTATACCTATATATTAGTAACACCTCTAAACCAATATGTTATTGTGGTGGCCACGTCTCCTTTATATCTGCTAAATTAGGGTATCGAGAATATTGCTCAACCAAGTGCCAATCCAATTCAATTAAAACCATAGAGAAAAGGAAAAAAACAAATTTAAAAAAATATGGACATGAATATGTATTGGAAAATAAAGACATCAAGGACAGTATATCAAAAACAATAAAGGATAAATATGGTGTGGATAATATATCACAATCAAATGATATTAAATTAAAAAAGAAAAATACCACCCAAGAAAATTATGGGGTTGATTATAATTCACAACGACCCGTTATGAGAGATATTAATTCCAGGTCAATGACTATTCGCAATATTGAAACAAATACTGATAGACATATCAATTACTGGAAAAACAAACTATCTGAATATTCATTAGAATTTATAAATAAGGAAGTCGGATCTGTTTTAGAAATAAAATGTAGTGATTTTAATCACACATTTAAAATACATAAAACCATGTTCAATGATAGGGTTAAAAATAAAACTCCTATATGTACTGTGTGTTATCCTATAAATAATACTTGCTCACTGGGAGAGCTTGAACTATATAATTATATATCCAGTATTTATCATGGTGAGATCATTCAATCATATAGGGATGGTTTGGAAATATATGTTTATTTACCGGATTTGAATATTGGATTTGAATATAACGGATTATATTGGCATTCAGAGGAATTTCGGGATAAGAGATATCATTTGGACAAGGTTAATTATTTTAAAGAAAGGGAAATACGTATTATCCACATCTGGGAAGATGATTGGAAATACAATACTGATATAATCAGATCACAGGTAAGAAATTTACTGAATTTAACTGAAAAAAAGATATTTGCTCGTAAATGTGTTATCGAAGAGGTTAAGGATTCTAAAATATGTAGTGAATTTTTTAATGAGAACCATATACAAGGAAAGGTCAATTCATCTTTAAAGTTGGGACTTTTTTTTGACGGTGAGATGGTCGGACTCATGACATTTGACCATTTTGAGGGTCGTGGAATATTATCAGGTGATGAATGGAATTTAAACAGATTTTGTACAAAAACAAACCATGTCGTGGTTGGTGGCGCATCGAAATTAATAAATTATTTTATAAAGGTTTATAATCCTAATAGGATAATATCTTATGCTGATAAATCATGGAGTCTCGGTAAATTATATGAAAATCTTGGATTTAATAAATTATATGAAACCGATCCAGATTATAAATATGTGGTTGGTGACAAAAGGATACACAAATCAAATTTCAAAAAATCAAAATTTAAAAATGGCTTGAGTGAATCTGAGAATATGGGAGAATTTAGTAAAATATATGACTGTGGTAAGATAAAATATGAGTATATAATTTATGATCCAATGGGGTTTTAAATTAAAACAACAACATATCAAATTCCATCTATAAATGGAAAACCGATTGTTGGTTCAAAAAATATAAAATGTTTAAATTAGAAAGATCAAGAGATGGTTTTTTATTTACTGGAAAAACTTTAGAAACCTTTAAAGTAATAGAGGATGGTGAAAAAAGAGAGAAGGGATCTAGTTCCGGGTTCTACAATAAATTAGATACTTTAAAGGGTATTGGACTTGGAATCTTCACCATCTAAGTATAAAGAGATGTTTTGAATAAACAAATATAAAGTAATCCAGTATAATCTATATGAGAATAGATCTTCCAAAAGATGGTGATACAAGGTACATAACTAAATTTCTATTTAAGCCAGAGAGGTTTGATGGTAGTATACGATTTTTAGAAAAAGTAACTATAAGACAGGGGTATTTTTATCATGGCATGATTCAACCAGGATGGTCAAATATTTGCTTATCAAATCCACTTACTGGAAGTCCGGAAAGTTTTGAAGTGTATAGCTATACACCTCTATTAAGGAATCCGATGACGGAAATTGGCGTTTATCCAAATATTAATAAAGATTCTCATATAAAAAAAGTATAATTTTATAGTGAAAGTTTACATGACCACCGATTGGCATTTCGGTATTTACCTTAATGATCTGAACAAGTGGATAAATATGATGGAAGATTATTTCTATAATTTTTATATACCATATTTAAAGAAAAATGTAAAAGAAGGTGATGTACTTGTGCATTGTGGGGATCTATATGATAACCGAACTTCAATTCCAATTATTGCTTCTTATAAGGTTGAAAAGATATTATCTGAAATAGCAAAGATAATGCCTATACATTTAATAGTTGGTAATCATGATTTATATAACAAGGGATCTAATGATGTAAACTCTGTTAGATTATTCGACCATATCGATAATATTAGTGTTTATACAGAGGCAGCAAATATTGAAATATTTGATAAGAAGTTAATATTAATACCTTGGGTCGAGAAAAGGTTAGATCTTATAAAAACGATCAAGGATAATCCGGGTGATTACTTATTTTGTCATTCAGATCTTAATGGTTGTAGAATGCACCTTAGTTCGGTTGCTCATAGAAATCCAGATAAAATAGATATTTATGAATTTAAGGGGTATAAGCATGTTTTTAGCGGACATATTCACCTTAGACAAACAAATAATAATTTCACATTTATTGGAGCTCCATATCATATGGATAGAAACGATATTGGTGATGAAAAGGGGATAACTATACTTGATATTGTTAGTGGTGAAGTTGAATTCGTACCAAATACATATTCACCGGTTTTCAGAAAGGTTATTGTGAAAACAAGTGATGACATTGATATTCTTGAAAAATATACTGATAGTAAGGATTATATTGACTTAGCTGTATCAAATAATTTACTTATAAATGATAGAAGACTTCGTAGAAAGTTAGAGATAATGTTAGAATCTGGAGGATTTACATCAGTATCTTATATTGATGATATACCAAGGGAGAAAGAGGATGATGAGGATCTGGATGGTATGATCGATGTATCTATACAGTTGGATTATGAGGAATTTATAAGGGAGTGGATTGTTAAAAGAGAATATGATAGTAAGTTTCAGGGCGGAATACTAAAAGAATATGATTCTATAATAGAGATATATCAGGATAATTACAGGAGCAATGTGTGATAATCATGACAACTTTTTTACCAGTTCAAGTGGTGAATTGAATCCGAATATGTCTAATATTTCTTCAACCTCTTCATCAGATTCAGCATATTTTAGTTGATATAAAATATCATTTTTTAGTGTTTTCATAACATGATCGGTGAATTGTTGCATAGTCATGTCATTTCCATTCATACTAATATTCTTACCTTTAAGAGTTATATCAATATCAAAATTCTCAAGCCATTTTGAAAATGTTATCCTCTGCGAATCATTATTTGATATATCTCTTGTTTTTAATAGACCAATTAATAAAAGCATGTCGATTATTTTATCAGCATTTTCGTCCTGTATAAAAGAATTGTAACCACCAACTGACCTATCCTTTTTATTTGAAAATCTTTCTTCCGACCCCCTACTTGTTGGTAATTCCTCCCAGTTAATATTAATGGCTGCCTGTAATACTTTCCAAGTATAGTTAAGATCTACCCACTCTGATTTGTGGTGTTCATCAAATCCACCAGCGCTTAAATTAGTACATTCTGGTATGACGTCCATAAATGTAGCAGTGTCAGTATAATATCCAAAAGCTCCACTTTCATCATGTGGTATTCCGAATCTTTTTAAATCTTGTGATAATTTTTCAGTAAATTCTTCTGAACAGCAAAATCTACCCATTTGTCGTGTTACAATAGATCCATACCTTCTTCTATCAAATGCTATACATCTTTTGAATCTTTTGAAATACTCCGGGTTTGATTTCAAAGCATTTGAAGATCCATATAGTCCTCCGCTTTTTAATGGCTCCTCACCCAGGAAGAAATAGTATGTTCCTGGTATTCTATCATTTATCATTCCAATGAGAATTGAGCATCCTAGTTTATTATCACCTCCTAATATGGTTGTTCCGTCAGTTGATATTTTATACTCGTCCTTTTTGTTAATAACATGATTCACTTTTTCATGATCCGTGCAATAAGTATCAAGGTGTGTCGTGAAAAGTGTTTCAGATCTACCTATTTCATAATAATAATTACCGATAGAATCCTTTTTAAATCCTGTTGGTAGATACTTTTCCAATTTTGGCTCCCTGCCAAATGGTATTGTCCATTCGGTTAATTTTAAAAATAGTTCTTTTAGTTCTGGTTTTGTCATCTTACAAATATATATATTATTATTGGAATATAAAAATTGTTTAGATGATAGGCAGTTATTTATATATAATTAATGTCTAAACAGTGTAGTAAATGTAAATGTGTTAAAGAATTTTCCATTTTCTCAATTCGAAACGGTAAATACTCTTCGAGTTGTAAAGAATGTAAAAATATTGCTAGCGCGAAATGGAGGAAATCAAACAAAGAAAAGATGAAATCATACCGATCTAAATGGGTAGATGAGAATCCAGAATACCAAACCAGGTATTATGAGAATAACAAAGATAGGCTATTAGAGTATAGAAAGGGTTGGTATAATGATAATATTGAAAGCGTTATAGAAAGGTCTAGTAATTATTACCACGATAATAAAGATAGTATTCTAGAAAAAAGAAATATATATTATAATGATATTAAGAATGATAGTGATTTTCTCCTAAAGAGAAGAAATTATATTAGAATATGGGGATCGAATAACCCACATTATATTTTTTGTAGAAATATAGTAAAGAGGTCATTAGCGCATATTGGTACCGATAAAAAGAACACAACCAACAATCTTTTAGGATATTCACCTGGTCAATTAAGGAATCATTTAGAAGGTTTGTTTATTGATGGTATGTCTTGGGATAATTATGGTGATTGGCATATTGATCATATAAGACCAATATCTAGTTTTCAAGAATCGGATAAAATAAGTGTTATCAATTCCTTGGATAATTTACAACCTTTATGGGCCGAGGATAATCTAAAAAAAGGAAATAATTACAATGCTTGATGATTCACTTATATTCTTCGACAAGGAAGGACACTCACTAAATTACAATTATAACTCTACTATTGGAAGATATGAGGGTGATGTTATATTTCACGAGAATTCTAGTGATACTTATAAGACACAGGCTATTTATATGTTTCAGAAGTTAGATGCTTTTGAGTATGACAATCCACCAGATCTTACTATTAGAAAGTTTCAACTATTTAATGAGTTTGGTATTAATTTCTACAATTCTAAATATTTTATACAATCAATAATTAGTATTGAACCTGTTAACCAAGAACCAGACTATTATTCTAAATGGGTATATGGTGATGAATTCCATAGAAAGTTCCCAATTGGTACAGTTTTTAGATTTAACTCAAATATATTTGAGTTTACTAATACTGACCAGACATATGTTGTTATTTCAACTAAAAGAGGAGCTATAATGATAATAACATTTGTTGATAATCAGACATTTAATTTTGCTTATCCTTGGGGTTTAGCATCATCTTATGTTAATCAAACAGTTTCCTCTATGGATGTTATTGGTATATATAATTATGTTGACTCAACTACATTTGTTGATAATTTATCACCAGATTGGAATGAGCCTGGATTTTATGATGTATTGTACACTGGTAGAAAGTTGAATATAGTTAATACATCCAAGAATGATGAATACAAACCAGGTGGTAATTATGAAGATGTAGAGGTTGTTACTATTGAGAATCCGGATATATTGGACATAGTTCATTTTGAGTACTATCTAAACGAGTTATCTGTTGGTGTGAACCAGGATGTTGAGATTGAGGTTATCACAAGGACCGATTTACCAATGGTTTACCAAGGAGGTGTTCAATTTGTAGGCGCATCTGATAAATTAATATTCACATCGGACATACCAACATTATTAAAGCCAGGAATACAGTTCAAAGTGATAAATTCTGTATTGAATACACAATTCTTCACCGTTGATAATGTTTCAAACTTTACGGGAAATGCTAACTTAATTAACTATGTTATCGGTGACCAAGTTATGTGGAATAATCAAATAAGTGAGTGTGTTTTGTCACACACATGGTATGCTACATCATCTACTAACCCAGATAGCGCAACATTTTGGGGAGACCCTACATATTTGCCACTTGCTCAGACACCTGTTAATGAAACTTTGTTACAGGGTGATATATATCTAACAAATGATCATTTATATTTTTCACAATCATATACATTTTCATCAGCAGTAACACTGGCATCAGCAGCTGATAGATTCAAAGAGGATTTATCATCACTGAATATAGACATATACTATGATATTAATAACAGTAGATTGGTAGCGGATTTAATTTACCCTACACAATATGCAATGGTCAATTTTTACACAACCGCATTGCCAGGGACAGCGGTTGGATCAACGAATAAGATATATGAGAACGCTATAGAAATTGAGGAAAGCATTGTTAGGGAATTTAACTATGATATAAGTGAGAACTTTGATTATAATGTAGTATTCACTGATATTGATGAATATGGTATAATTGTTACTATAAACAAGGAAGTATACCAAGAAGAGGTAGAATTTTTATACTCCTCAGGAGTTGTTGATATGGAAAGAAGCATGCATAAGACACTACGGAATTGGTATTCTAATAATGCTGTCGGTCTTATATTATTGGGTATTATACCAACACTTCAAACAATAGGATCGGTATCACCTTATTATAACTCTATAAATTTAGCAACTCAATATCCAAATATACCACTTGAGTTCAATGTGAAGGTTGGATCAACAGCAGATTTTTATATCGAACATTCATATTTGACCTTCTATGATCCCTCTAACGAGGGTGTTGTTCCTGGAATTGGTAACTATATCAATATACAAGTAAACAATAGATCTTATGGTATATCACATTTGACTCCTGATATATCTCAAACATTGCAAAATTGGGTAGATAATTATTATGATATTTTAGATAATTATGGGATATATGTTAAAAATGCCGCATCTACATTAGAATTTAGGGTAAAATCACAGAGGCAGAGGTGTGATATTGTTGTAAGTCCTGGACTTTCAACATTACCAGGAGATTTCAATTATAAACTATCTAAAAAATTTACTGGAAACCATGGTGCTTTGATAACATCGAATGAGATATTGTTAGGAACCGCTTCGGCAACACAATCACAGTACCAATCCTTGGAAAATGCTGGATTTGCTACCGGAATGGTTGTTGGTATAAATGGCACCGTTTATCCATTACAAAATGTTGAATATAATTCACTATATCTAGAGCCAGAAGTAATTAATTTAAGTTACGAAGGTCCTTTTTGGGGATCAACATCTTCATTGTGTAATGTTTCCCCGTTCTTAACAATTGCTTTTAATGGTGGGTTTGGGGCGACTGCTTGTGTGTCCGCTACTTCATCCGGGTTGGGGATGTTTAATTCATTACAGTTCGGTGGATCCTTTACTACAACATATATAAATTCTATAACATATAGTGTTAATACTTATAATATCTCTTCATATGTTGCTAGCACCGCTAGTATGGTAGATATTAAATATATTCAACTATCCAATACTATAATGGTTTTGGATAATAATGTTATTGTTTATGATGCTATTAACGCTTCATATACCGATTCTATTGATTTAAATGGCAACACTAGTAGTATTTCGATATTATTTAACGATGTTGATAGCTATGTATACGCTCTCTCATTAAATGGTATATACCAGATAGATCCATTCACTAATAATTTAGTTTCTAGTGCATCACATTCAAATGCATATGCATTTGATTATAATACTGATAATGGTGATGTTTATGTTACAACAGATTCGTCTGTTTTAATTTATAATAATGCTGTATTGGTTCAGACAATATCCGGATCTTCTTATAATCTTGTTTTTAATGATTTTGAAAAAGATATGTATGTTGCTAGAAGAAATGGTACAGATGTTAATAGAATAAATGGATCATCTAGATCCATTCAATCGACATATACTATTGCTGGTCTAACCAATGATAAATTGGTTTATGATCGTGTGAACGAATCGGTATATGTATATGGATCAGTTAATCTCTATAAGATTGATAATAACTCTGTAACTCCAATACCACTTGTATTGACTGGTGGTTTTAATGATATGATCTTTAATAATACTATAGATTCTATTAACATATCTAATGATAATCCTTTGTTTTCCGCTTTAGATATTTCAGATGACACTTATAAATACAATGAGGTTACCACTGCTTATGGTTATCAATTAATTAATTATTATGATGGACAGGTTTATATTTCTAATCAGGACCCGTTATCAGCTTCTATTGATATCTATAATAGTAATACCGGTGATTTTAATGAGCAAGTTCTATTGAATGTTGGTGAAAATACGACAAAATTAACATGGGATCCTGATAGAAATAGTATGTGGTTTATACAACCTACACTAAAAAGATTAATTGAGGTTGTATCATCTATAACATTATCAATAATCACAGTTCCTTCTGGCCCACCTATTTCTATAACAGAGAGTAATTATGGGACATTGGCATCGGATTATATTGAGAGAAACTACCTATGGTTGCATACAAGGGACTATATAAGAAGACCGAGGGCTAATTTCAATGATGATGTTGATGTAAATCTTTACTGGAAATGGTTTTCTGGTAATGTGCCGGAATTCTTCCTCTATGATTTCTCTGGTAATATGTTACCAACATCTAGCGTCCTATCATACACTGGGGATAAGCCATTGGAGACAGTAAGGCTTAATTTGACAGCTAATAGGGATATGGATAAAGTAAAATCACCTGAGTATCAACAGACTGTATTTGGTAGAATTGATCATATACTTGCTAAGGTTGATGATGAGGATGATTATTCAATTGTGCCAGAACCAATCGAAACATTTATTGGGTTTAATTCAGTTGAGGAGGGAGCCTTGAGGAGTATATTACAATTATACCAAGAAGAAAATGTAGATTACACAATTGATGTGACAAAAGATGTTAGTAATATAATATCCATTGATCATATCGATGACCCGATTACAGGAGATAGATATGGTAAGATATCATTAGCCCCATTATCAACTGATATATTCCTAACAGATAGTGATGGATTACCAAGAGGGTTTAAACCTGGCCAACATGTAGCTATGTTTATAACAGATATTACTAACTCAAGGAATCAGTATATCTCAAATAATAATGGGTACTTATTAAAAATAAGAAATGTTTACTCAAGAGAGATAACATTTGACTACTTTAAATCAGTTGATGTTTTGTCACCTGAGACATCCATTGTTAGTGACTATCCATCAGATGGATCAACTACCTATTTGTCTGTTAGGTTAAAGGTGTGGGACCGTGAGATAGGTAGGTTTAATGTTTTTGGACAGACAGAAATAGAAGATATAAGATATAAAATTGAACTTGGTAATACTGGTAAATTAATATCATCCGATGATGTTTATATCTATAAAGAATATGATATAAAAGAAGAGGGTATTGATTGGACATACCTAAATAGTAAGAGAAAGGAGATGATACTTATGAGAAGTATGATATACCCCTATATAGGATCATATAAGTCTATTATAAACGCTATTAACCATTTTGGATATAACGATCTTGAGCTTTATGAATATTATAGGAATGTGGATATTTTATCAGAAAGTTATGATAAATTATACAAGGTTGAAATACCTGATATATTTGATAATAGTGTGGAGGGTTGGACAGAGAATGATTTTATAAAACACACATTCCCTAATAAGAGTTATGAGGAGACTAACTTATTTAATTTGACATATAGGATAACTGATAGAGAGGGTAATAATGTACTTAATTATACTTTACAGGAAATACAGACAAAATTACAAGGTTTAAAGTATTGGTTACAATCTAATATTATACCTATAACACATAAAATATTGGATATTACTGGCAGAGCTGATTTTGTTGGAGTTAATACAATATCACATAGTGTTAAGGAAATACAGATAATTAAAATTAGTGAGAATCTAAACCCGGTCTCATTTAAGTTGAATGAAACCTATTTGATGCCTGTTAATAATGGATCAACAGTTTATAACTGTGTATTAGATTTTTATCTATATGGAACATATTCATATAATCCAGATTATTATACTGTTGATATATCTACTTATGAAATATATCGTGAGTGGTATGCTTTGAAAACATATGGTATTGGTGAGAAAATAGTTTATTTGGATAAATTATATGAGTCAATGATACCCACTAATAAGGCTAATAATCCAAGAAAATATCAAAATATATCAACTTGGAAATCTGGTACATTCTATAATCTTGGTGATATTGTTAAAGAGGATAGGGATTATTATGCTTACAGTGCTTGGGGTGTAACCGTATCGACAGCAACAGCCTCTTTTGTGAATCCATCTTTTGATAGTGGAACAACTGCTTCAAATTGGGTAGATATTACTGAATGGAGGGAATATGACATGACCCCTATACAACATATAACGGAAAGGAGAAGAATTTCGGATCTTAAACCATATAATTTTACAATAGATTCTAATATTGATCCATACCTTGTTATTGAAGTTACTTCAGAAAATGGATATGGGGCAACATATCGTGATAAGAAAAATTATGAGATAAGAGGAATACTGGATATACAGGAATTAGAAGCATTTAGTAACTTAACAAGTAAGCAATATATTGATGCTACTTTAGGAACCACTTATGTTTAAACGATAACAGCTTGTATTTCGATATCCCTTACTTTGAAGTCAACTACCATAATATCTTGATAGTTTTCAACATCTTGTTGGAAGGTAACATCTAATTGGTATGATGTACCATTCAATTCTGAAATATACTCATCAATTTGTTCGTTGATTATAGCTTTTGTTGCTTTAGCAGATACTTTGGTTTGGTGTAGAAGTATTTGTAAATCACATCCAAATTCAGGATCTCCTAATAATTCACCTTTATTAGTGAATAATATCATTTCGTACTTCTGTACTATAACTCGAATAGCATCATCAGTTATAATCCTGTTTACTTGGAACCTTGGATGTCCTTCGTATCCTATGTATAGATCTCTAAAATCAAATTCTCCCATTTAATATATATTAAATGTTAAAGCACCAGTTAATTGAATCTATTAAAAAAGGTCCTCGTCCTAAAATGCAATTATTTGGTCTTTTACCAAAGAGTGTTGATTGTAGAATAGTTGACTTCATGATGAAAAAGTTTGGTAATTATTTCTCTAAGAGTCCATGGAGTCATTCTTATTATAGTAAGGATAAGGATTGGGGTAAAACATTGGATGGTACATACCGAATGAGTGATCATTGTAATTTCAAATCAAATGGTAAATTACATGCCAATACATCCAAATCGGTTAGTGATAACACACACTGGTCAGTTGGTGTATGGAATGGTGATAACTTTGACATTTTAATGTCATATCCTCTTAATGATACTGAGGAGAATGTGAAAAATAGATATGATCTCAATAGATCATATATTGAAGAAAATATGACATCATTGAGAAATGATCCTAGATTAAGTGATCTGGATAAGTTGAATGACTTGGTTGATAAAGGCTATTATATGTTGATATGGTATCATATTGTGGTGGTAGAGTTGATGGTGAATATAAGAATGCTAAAGTGGTTAGGTTAAAGACTAATAAAATGGGAATAAGATTAGATAGTGATGAGGAGATAACATTTAACCATACATCATATGATAAATCAGATATAAAATTCTATAATAAAAAAACGGGGGAGATGGTGAAACATAAAGAATATAAGAAAAAACATATAGTAGATAAAGAATTCTATGAAAGATTTCTAATTAACGAGTCGCTTGATCCATCACCTTCTGGGCTTACCGCTAGGGAGTTATATGATATCTGTATTATATTAGTGAATGATGGCGGTGGGGTTGATGCTTGTGTGGCACAGGTGGTAAACAATAACCAATTTAATTGCTTCTGGGATATAGAACTTTATCGTGGTAAAATGAATGTTGGTGATTATAATATGGATTGTGATGATATATTGCGAAAATTATCAAAAAAATCCGGCAAGACAGGTTTAGCGTTTATTGATAATAACCATATGTTTAAGGGGCTTAGGTTATATATTGGTCAATACAGAGAGTTAGAGTTTGAAGTAGATGAATTTGATATAGAGGCAATAGAAGAGGTTTTGATATCAGGAGTTTATAGAAATGCATATGATACACATCTATTAAAATCTATTGTTTATAGAAATAGGAATGGTAAAATTAGCCTAAATCCTGGTCAATACACAGTGCTGGTAGCGTCTTTAAAGTATGTTGGATCAGATGTTGTTGTTAGTAAATTACAAAATCCTATATTCACCAAATAAAATTAATTCAATAATTTCTTAAACTTCCCTATAATCGTCATGCCCAAAACAATTGGATCTGTCTTAGTGTCCAGTTTATCCCTATAATCAGATATTATATTATTACATTCAAATAATTTATCGACATCCTTTTTCTGTGATATTGATATTTCGATAAATGGCCTTCCTAGGATATTGAATAATTCATCAATTCTTTCTGGTCCAAATGAATTCATTAGAAAGTTATAAGTTGTTGGATAATCAATATTTGCATCATATATTAGTTTATATAATTCCGTTTTTAACTTATTGTCTATCTTGACCATACCATCATCAACATTGCCGAGTTTCAGAATTTCCAATTGTTTGAACATCTCCCGGTTATCTGGATATTTTTTGTTTACAATTCCTGTTAATGTTTCCTTATCAACTTCTATTTCTTCTTTTTCAGCGATATCTCTCATTCTTTTATAAATGCCAATCTTCATAGATTTTATCTCATCGGCATTTTGTGGATTAAAGTTCAATTCAGCGAATCTTGATTTAATACCATCAGTTATTCTATTAAAGTGATTGGTTACTAGAATAAATCTAACATTTTTATAATGCTCGATAAATGCTTTTAAGCCATCTTGGTATTCAGCAGATGCCCTGTCAAATTCGTCAAGAAAAACATATTTTGTTGAACCTGATGATTCTAGCATTGGTACAATTTTACAGAATTTATCAACTTCTTCTCTTAACACATTAATAGATGTGTAAAGTGAGGTGTTTATTTCTAAAAATGGTTTGTCCTTTGAATATTTGCCTATCAATATCTGAGCAAGTGATGTTTTACCAGTTCCATAATTTCCGTGGAATATGTAATTCTGTGTTACTTCACCATCTTTGAAGTGATTTCTTATCCTTTCTGGTAGAACTATGTCTTCTAGTGTCTTAGGTCTGGATCTTTCCCATAGTAATAATTGTGATATTGACATTTTAAGAGTTTTACTTGTTTAATATATAGTATTATGTTATTGGAAGGTTTAGATAAAAGCAATCAGGAGAATTTATGATAGGTGAAAGGTTTAATTATAGTGAAACATTTCTTAGGGACTTAACACTCACCGTACTAGATACATTAGAAGGTAGGGTAAAATGGATAAATAAATTTTCATCAGGAGATGTTGAGGTTAATGTCCCATTTTATTATTCACTCAGCGGAGACGAAAGATTTTTATTAGATAGCTTCCAAGATGATGTTGTCTCCAATAATAGATTTGTCGAGTTAAATACTGATATTATACCAAGGGGTCATATAACACTGACTAATTGGGCAGTTAGATCTGATGAGTTTCGTAACCCAAATGTTTGGTTAAGAGATATATCAGAAGAGAAGAAAAATTTAAAGACAGTTCTTAGAAAAGTTAGGGCGATTCCAGTAACAGTTAATTATGAGTTATCAATATTATTGAAAACAGAAATTGATGTGTTCAAATGTTCACAATCAATATTGAATACACTTTGGTTATATAAATTTATGTTTTTTGAATATAATTATATGAATATAGATGCCTTCTTATTAGTACCAGATGACACCAGTGTTGAAATAGTTAGGGAAAAGAACTTATCAAGTGATAATAATATTAAACTAACTCTTAGTCTATCGGTTCAAACATATTATCCAGCATTTATCGAAGATCAGAGCGTTCATCCATATAGGACACGATGGTATAATAATATTATAGCGCTTAGGAATAAAAGTGGTAATAGTACCAGGCCGGATTCTGATACAACCGATTAAAATTATTTTAGAAAAAAGTGGTTTTTTTATGATAATATATACTCTATATAAAAAAATAAATTTTTAGTATGAAAAACCTTAAACTTGAACTTTTCAACTTTAAAAAGGGCTTAAACTTCGACAGATCGGAAATAGCCTATATCATTGAGGGACACATGAACTTTTCGGATAACGAAGAAAAGAATGTTATTAGCTCATTAAATGGTAAATTAAAGCCGTTTATGTACGATTCAGGAGTAAAATCCCTTCTTGAGGGTTTGAATGATGATTACATACAATATGAATTGTTATACGAATTGAAAAACTTGTATAATGTTATAAATTCAAAAAACCAAGGTGAGGTTTATCGACATCCATTGAATGTTTTATTACAGACTATTAATCTTGAAACTGATCAAGATAGAATGTCTAAGATTCTTAACGAATTAGCTGTCTATGATTGGGTTCCTGAAATAAGGTTGTTCGTTCATAATCTTACCGATTCTCCAGAGCAAAAGACTAATCTTTTGAGCGGTGGTAGAGTAGAGCCTGTTTATACAATAGTTGAGCATGTTGAGGAAGGACACTTGGCATTTATTCAAGATTCTTGGTTCCTATTATCAGAGGGTACCATTGAGAAAACTCTTTTAGAGGCACATGTAAAGGATGACAATAAGCTAAGAACACTTAGAACGCTAGAAACAGCATTGCAATTTTGCAATGTTTCAGAATCAAGAATCGATTTCAGAATTTCTGAATATTTGACTATTGGTATTGGTGTAGAAAAGAAAGGACTTTTTATTAATGAGGATGAGCTTAACGGTGAATCGACATTAGAGAGCGTTTTCTCATCACCAGTTATTCCTATTGTAAATAAGAATTTTTATCCAATTATTTTGGAAGTTTCCAACAACATGGACTCATTTGTTGAATTAGATGTTGTTAAGAGAGTTAGCAATCTTATCAATCCAACACTAGAAGTTTTCGCTTTTAATTTCAAGGATAATATTTTCCTATACAGATGTGATGAAAGATACGGACATTCA
>Ga0335396_10001451_pt1 | contig 30394 bp, 27 predicted proteins | sample FRY02_FD_205743 | JGI IMG/M metagenome (GOLD analysis project Ga0335396, IMG submission 205743) | Freshwater microbial communities from Lake Fryxell liftoff mats and glacier meltwater in Antarctica - FRY-02 (spades assembly) (version 2) | ecosystem: Environmental > Aquatic > Freshwater > Ice >... | reverse complement strand
GGCTTCTATCTGAGTCTGTAGAAAGTGTTGTTTTTCCTGTTCCAGATAAACCAAAGAAAATGGCTGTATCACCGTCTTTACCAACATTTGCAGAGCAATGCATTGGTAGCGTATTTTTATAAACTGGCAGAATAAAGTTTAGAGCAGAAAAAATTCCTTTTTTAATTTCACCTGTATACCCTGTACCTCCAATTAATGCAATTTTTTTACTAAAATTTAAAATAGCGAAATTATGTTGACGGGTTCCATCTACTTCTGAATCTGCCATAAAACCTGGAGCATTAATAACGGTCCATTCTGGAGAAAAATCTTTTAATTCTTCTTTTGTTGGTCTTAAAAACATGTTGTAAGCAAACATGTTACTCCAAGGATATTCGTTTACAACTCTTATATTTAGTTTATATTTTTCATCGGCACAAGCATAACAATCTCTTACAAATATTTCTTTTTCAGATAAATAATCAACTACTTTGTCATAAAGTTTATCAAATTTATCTTCTTCAAAAGGTATGTTTATTTTACTCCACCAAACTTCATCCTTAGTTGTAGCGTCTTTTACAATAAAACGATCTAATGGCGAACGCCCCGTAAACTCTCCTGTATTAACAGCGATTGCTCCTAAAGACGATATTACTCCTTGTTCTTTTTTTATGGTTTCATCATGTAATTCGCTAGAAGTTAGCTGATAACGAATTGTTGCATTTTTGATCCCTAGACTATTTAACGAAATCGATTTCGTATTTGTATCTATCATGTCAATATTTTTTTGTTTATAATTATACAAAATTAAACAATAATTTAAACAAGGCTCCTTTTTTAAAGGGAAAATTATTATTATTTTGAATTTTCTCTAATTTTTTTTACGAAAACGGTTAACATCATCAACCATCCTATTATAAAAAACAAACCTCCTAAAGGTGTAACAAACCAAATTGATTTTGCTGTTATTGATGTTAATTGAAGTACATAAATAGAGCCAGAAAAGAATAAAATACCTACAAAGAAGATATAACTAATTCTATTTTTTTGTTTTAAAGTAAAGCCTTCAAAAGTATTTACAAATAACAAAACAAGTACATGATACATTTGATATTTAACAGCTGTTTCAAAACTTGATAATTGATCTAGGGTTAATAATTCTTTTAATGCATGTGCGCCAAAAGCTCCTAAAATAACGGCGAACATTCCTAAAAAACAGGTAATAATTAAATTTTTAAACATTAACTTTATATACAATTTTACATTAAAAAGATTTCAAAACAAGTTTTTGAAAATTCTAGAGCTATAAAAAATTTAATAATCAATAAAAATTTGCTTTGATTAAATAGCTATTTTTATTTTTTTCTGTCTACTTGACTAGAAAAGGTGCTTTCAAATATTTTGTCTGCATTAGAAGCTTCAAAACCTTCTCTTCTGTGCTCTCTTTTAATTTCTTTTATTGGTAGATTTTTAAATTTTGGAAGTATTTTTCTTTCCGCAAACTCTACATAACTTCCAGCTATTAGATGTTTGTCTCCTTCTGAAAATGTAGCTTCACATAGTTGCGAAATTGTTGAACTTTGCAAAAGTAAACCATCACTACTTGTTTTTATAAAGCCTCCAGCATCACTTAATTCTACACCAATACTATTAACAAACGTATTAAACTGAACTAAAGAATTGTATCCTTCTGGCAAACCATCGACTGTAATTGTATAATGATTTAAGTAATATCTATTATAAATAACCCAAGCAGCATATTCACTTTCTTCTTTTAATAGGCAATAATCCTCCCAAGTTGGTAATCGCCACAAAGCTGCATGTAAGTATGCATCTATTTCTTTAGAATTATTTAAATTTAGAGCATCAACTGGATCAGAAATTACTTCATTCGTATACGATTTAATAATATTTTGAATATTTTCTGAAAAACTTGAAACATTAAGTTCACTAATAAAAATTCTTGGATATTTATTGTTTGGTGGCTTATACCAACGCGCATTCAGTTTCTTTTTTTCAAAGAGGTACTTATCTTCTGCAGTATAACCAAAATGTAAAAATATTTTCTCAAAAGAAGCAATACCTAAATTAGGAACTCCCATTGTACGGAAGGCAATATGGTCATTCTCAATATCTTCCTGATTTGTAATTATATGATTTGTAATTAAAGCATTTGTAATTTTTGATACATCATGAACTCGTTCTTTGTAACGATCCATTAATCCCTTTAAAACCTCATCTAAAACTTTCATTACTCCTAATTTTAAAAATTTATATTTAAATCTACAACTAATTAAATACAGTAAAAAGTATATTATCTCAATAATATTTAATTGTAGTTTAATTTTAAACAAATATATTAATAATTGTTTAATTTATAACTAAAATTAATATATTCGTGGTGAAATAAAAAAACAATTTTTATGAAAAACATACTGATTATTGGCGCAGGAAAATCGAGTTCTTCTTTGATTAAATATTTATTAGATAAATCTGATAAAGAAAACTTACAATTAACTGTTGCTGATATTTCTAAAGTAAACGCTTTAAAACTAATAAATAATCACAGAAATGGCTCTGCGATTACATTAGATATTTTTAATCAACAGCAGCGTGAAGAAGAAATCAAAAAATCAGATATTGTAATTTCGATGCTACCCGCTTGTTTTCATATTGAAGTAGCAAAAGATTGTATAAAGTTTGATAAACATATGGTTACCGCCTCTTACATATCCGAGGAAATGAAAACCCTAGATGCAGCTGCCAAAGAAAAAGGATTGGTTTTTATGAATGAAATTGGTTTAGACCCAGGTTTAGATCACATGAGTGCCATGAAAATTATTGACAGAATTAGAGAAAAAGGCGCAAAAATGCTTTTGTTTGAATCTTTTTGTGGCGGATTAGTTGCTCCTGAAAGTGACACTAATTTATGGAATTATAAATTTACTTGGAATCCTAGAAATGTAGTTTTGGCAGGTCAAGGTGGAGCTGCAATGTTTAAGCAAGAAGGCACTTACAAATATATTCCGTATCATAAATTATTTAGAAGAACAGAATTTTTAGATGTTCACGGAACTGGTAAATTTGAAGCTTATGCAAATAGAGATTCTTTAAAATATAGAAGTATTTATGGATTAGAGAATATACCAACAATGTACAGAGGTACCATTAGAAAAGTTGGTTTTTCTAGAGCTTGGAATATTTTTGTTCAATTAGGAATGACCGATGATTCTTACACAATTGAGGATTCTGAAAACATGAGTTATCGCGATTTTGTTAATTTATTTTTAGCGTATTCACCGTCAGATTCTGTTGAATTAAAGCTGAGATCTTATTTAAAAATTGATCAAGATGATATCATGTGGGAAAAATTAATTGAACTCGATATTTTTAATCCTAAGAAAAAAATTGGCCTTACAAATGCAACTCCGGCTAAAATGCTTCAAAAAATTTTAGAAGACTCCTGGACTTTGCAGGAAGAGGATAAAGATATGATTGTAATGCAACATTTATTTGGTTATGAAATAAATGGTGAAAAGTTTCAAATTGAGAGCAATCTAGTTGTTTTAGGCGAAAACCAAACTTATACCGCTATGGCAAAAACTGTTGGTTTACCTGTTGCAATTGCGGCATTAAAAATTTTAAAAGGAGAAATAAAAAAACCAGGAGTTCAGTTACCAATATCAAAAGAAATATACGAACCAATTTTGAAAGAATTAGAAAATTACGGCGTAAAATTTACTGAGAGAAAAGTACCTTATTTAGGTTACAATCCAAATGATGTAATGGGGTAAAGTTAGTTGGGATAGTAATTTATCTAAGAAACAAAAATTTACTTTTCAGTAGATATAACTATTGCACCTAACAGTGCAGTTGAGTATGTGTGTGCCGCTGAAAACCCGCGAGAATTTTCTTTATTTACATTTTCAGATAAAAATTCTTTGTCAAGTTTATATATTCTTTTGTATATAGATGGCGTTCAAATTCGATAATTAAATGTTCTTCTTTTATTTTTGATAAATGGAATGAAAACTCCATCAAACTTCTTTTTATTGCTGATGTTGGATTGCCTTGAACCCAACAAACTCTATTTAAAAACAAATGCTTCTTTTTAGCTATACTGATAAAATTCTCTTCTTCCTTAAAAGGTATGATTACTGCAAATGTGCCATCCGAAGAAAGAATTTTTACAACTCCAGAAACTAATTCTTCAAAAGACATTGCACTTGTAAAACGTGCTTTATTTCTAGCAATATCTTCAGTTTCAAACTCGTCATTATAAAATGGCGGATTAGAAACAATTAAATCATAGGTTTCATTTTCTTCTGCAATTTCATCAGCAAATTCCTGAAAAGTAGCATTGTAACAATATAAGCGATCGCTCCAATCTGATTGCTCAAAATTTTCTACCGTTTGTTCATAAGCATTTTCATCAACCTCAACTGCATCAATAGTCATTGCATCTGCCCGTTGTGCAAGCATTAAAGAAATAATTCCTGTACCAGAACCAATATCTAAAATAGTATCTGGATAATTTTTGATTGAAGACCAAGCACCCAGCAAAACTCCATCTGTGCCCACCTTCATAGCCGTTATATTTTGATGGATTTTAAATTCTTTAAATTTGAATGGTTTGGACAAAATGAAAATCTATTTTTAAATGAAAAAACTCTATGTTAGAACACATAGAATTTTATTTTATTTTGCAGAAAGGAAGGGATTCGAACCCTTGATGATTTCCCTTTATATATAAGGACTTCCCTACTACTGGTAATTTTTGTTGACCGATTTGTTGACCTAACGTTTGATATGAATTGATATGCTTTGATTAGGTTTGACTTTCTGTCTTACTGTAAAAATACTAATTTTAAATCATTAAAGTTGATTAAATCCAATCAAATGCTATGATACTTTTTGTAAATATTCGTTTACAACTTCTATGTTGATTCCTGAATATTCTGCAAATTCTTTTGAAGTTACAAATTGGTGTGAGCTCTTGCCAAAGTAAATTTTGATTTCATTTAAAAGCCTACGTCCGGAGCGCTCGCTTCTTCCAGTAATGCACTGGACATCTTTTGGGTATATGCAGGTTCTAATTATTTTCATTTGATACTTTATCTATGCTTTATCTATGCTTTATCTATGCCTTATCTACGCCTTATCTGTCCTATTGCCAATTCGGACAAAAAAGTCTATTTCGGCTGAAATGACCACTTGATTTTTATTTTCTTTATAAAGATACTTTCATTTGTTGAGAATTAAAAATTTATAAACATTATGGCTAGACAAACTGGTATTATTAAATTAAAGGGAACTATCGGAGATATTTCCTTTTACAAAACTTCGGACGGACACCTTGCTCGCGAAAAAGGCGGCATCGACAAGTCCAGAATTGCGAATGATCCTGCGTTCCAAAGAACGCGTGAAAACGGATCTGAATTCGGGAGAGCCGGCAAAGGCGGAAAATTGATCCGCAGTGCCATCAGGATTCTTTTGCTGAATTCAAAAGACAAAAGAGTGGTGAGCAGACTGACCACCGATCTTTTGAAGGTCGTGAAAACGGATGCTATCAATGAGCGCGGAATGCGCACCATTGAAGATGGATCAATGGGCCTTATGAGCGGGTTTGATTTCAATACCAAAGGGAAATTGGGATCAACATTGTTTGCTGCTTACAACAACGATTTCGATCGCGTAACTGGTGAAGCGAGTGTGAACATTCCTTCATTTTCGCCTTCGGTAAGGATTGCTGCTCCGTCAGGAACCACCCATTTCAAATTGGTGACAGGTGCTGCAGAATTGGATTTTGCAAATGAAAACTCCACTTTTGAAAGTGATGAAACTGCTATTTTGCCTTATGACAGCGCAGACACTGCAGTTGTAGATTTTGTCACTGCACTTACTCCAAACTCCACGCTTCCTGTGATCCAGGTGTTGGGCGTTGAGTTTTATCAGGAAGTGAACGGACAAATGTATCCGTTAAAAAATGGTGCATTCAATGCATTGGCGATTGTTTATGTAGACACTATCTAGTGGAACTGCATTTACACAGAACCTATTTTAAAGAGGGTACCAACGGTGCCCTCTTTTATAATGAACGATTTTTAGGCTTTGTGATTGAACTTCCCTGGCTTGAAAACCAGAAAATGAAGTCCTGCATTCCGGAAGGAGTTTACACCCTTAAAGCACGCTATTCTGAAAAGTTTAATCATCATTTAATTTTAGAAAATGTTCTGGGAAGAAGCCTGATTCTGATACATCCGGCAAATGATGCCAAAACAGAATTGTTGGGCTGCATGGCACCGGTCACCTTTTTGTCGGGAATCGGAAAAGGAACGGCCTCAAAACCATTGCTGCAAAAATTAGTGTCGTTATGCTACCAGGCATTTGACCGAAAAGAAATTGTCACTTTAACCATTAAATCTTAACCAATGAAACTAATTGATCGATATAAAAAATCCACTCCAACGTTTTTTAGGAAACTGAGAAATATTGGCATTGCTTTGGCCGCCACCGGTGGCGCCATTATAGCAGCTCCCATTGCTTTACCTGCATTGGTAATTACCATTGCCACTTATTTAACCGTTGTTGGAACTGTGGCTACTGCCGTGAGTCAGGCTGTGGTGTCGGATGATGAAAATGATACGGAAAAATAATGTTAAATGATATTCAAATAAGATCTGGAGTTATTGGCGGCACGTTGTTGTCAACCGCTTTGAATATCAATTTTCACGATTTGCTTTTCACTGTTATTATGTCTGTGATTGGCGCCGTAGTCAGTTTTTTTGTTTCCTATATTTTGAGGAAATTGTTTTCAGATAAAAGTTAAAAAGTCCGGTTAATCCGGACTTTTTTCTGTCTGTCTTTTCACTTGGTGGGATTCCGAATCAAGTCCGGAATGACATTTCCCTGCATTTCCATCCTAATAATAACAAATTTGTATTTTCAAACCTTGGCTTTTTGCCAATTTAATCATATGTTTGGTTCCTTTGCTTTTTCCATCCCAAAAGGCAATGAGGGCATTGGCATAATTAGCCATTTGTTCGTTCCGTTTATATCGAGCTGCTTTTCCCTATTTATTCCAGTCTGCAGGAAATTGCGTTATGAAATTTCTTCCACCTGCGATGATAATTTTCATTGTATTATATTCATTTTTATCTTGATACAAAATATTGATGAGCTGTTAATTTCTTTTCAACTCTGCATCAGTTTTAGTAACTTTTTTCACGATTATTTTGTTGTTTTTTTATTTCCTGATATTGTTTATTGTTTGGGAATACTTTTACCAAAGTATTTAAAACATTTTTAGCTTCAACAGAATCACCTCTGTTACTGTAAATAGAGTACGCTAAAGTTAATAATTGCTCATTGTTCGGGTAGGTTTTCAATGCTTTCATAATAGTTGCAATTGCTTCTTTACTTTTACCTAAATCATTTTGCATTACCGCATAATAGTAATGGTTTTGAGGATCATTTTTAACAATATTTTTAGCAGTTTCTAATGTTTTAAATGCCTTTGGTTTATCGCCAATTCTAATATAAGCAAAAGCCAGTGCTTGATATGCCATAGAAAATGTTTTATCTATTGCTAGAACTTCTTTTAGTAAAGTTATACATTCATCATTTTCCCCTTTCATCCGTTTTAAATCGGCATAATTAATTTTCACTATTAAATTTAAGGTATCTAATGCAATCGCCTTTTTAAAGTAATCTTCAGCCTGATCTAGTTTTCCCAAACCCATAGCTGCAACACCTAAAGACGATAAACCTAAAGAACGATCTTGCCAATATAATAATTGATTGATATATTCTTTTCTTGCTTTTTTAACTACCTGTTGATGTTCTGGAGATAAATTAGCGGAAGGTATATCATATATTAAGCTATTTGCCATATGCCTAACTCCATAAACAGTATCATTTGCTAAAGGTAAAGCGTATTCAAATTGTTGTTGTTTTGGAAGATTTCTTAAAGATTCTAATCCGGCTCTTCTCACTAAAGGACTAGGAGATGCCAGTACCATTTTTAAATTTTCAAAAGCCAAAGGATTATTAGTGTAATCTTGAAATCTAATGGCCGTTCCTACTACAATATTTGCCATGTTTTTATCATTAATAACTTTATTTAAGTCGGATTGAGCATCAGGTTTATTTGTTCTTATATTATGAAAAGCAAAACCATAATGTGGAATTGTATCATATTTATTTCCATACCATTTCTTAAACGCCTTTAATGACCATTCATTAGATTTATCTTTGTGGCAATTATTACAAGCATTTGTAGCTCCTGTTTTTACACTTATGTCCGGTCTTGGAATACGCATACTATGATCTGATCGAGGATCAACTACCATTACCGTAATTTTTGGTAAATGGCAACTTATACAACTTGCGCCAGTATCATCTTCTTTATGTTTATGATGTTCTTTGGTTTTATATTTGCTAGGCATATGGCATTGAAAACAAACATTTTCTTTACCACCTTTTAGTTGGCCACTATGCACATTGTGACAATCTTTACAAGTAACCCCTTTCGCATACATTTTACTTTGAAGGAAGGAACCATAAACATAATCCTCATCATTGTTAGTTCCATCATCATTATATAACGGGTAATCTAAATAAGCTACCTGATGCGTGTGTTCTAACATTTTTCCAAAAGTATATTCATCGGTTAGCTGAGTTCTTCTTGAGTGACAGCGGCCACACCATTCTACTTGCATATTTGAAGTTCTGGGCTTTGAACGGGTTACTTTAGCTGTTTCAGGATTAATGTTCCATTGGCTTGGATCTCTGTCCATGATGTCAAAAATCAATCCCATATTTTTCACTTTTTGAAGGGTGTCTTTTGCCCATTTTTCATGTATATCTCCAGGCCCGTGGCACGCCTCACATGAAACATTTATTTCATCAAAAGTTGTATTGTAAGCTTGCGTATTTGGATTGTAATTTTTTTTAACATTGGTTGAGTGGCATTCAGCACACATATAATTCCAATTTTGTAAAGGTCTCCCCCAATTTAATTCATCATGTGAAGCAATAAATTCATCAGGATATAAATGTTGCCATTTTTGTCCGCCATCTTCTTTTAAACGTGAATCCCAAAAAGGAGTTAGCACTTGTAATTTTCCTTTAGGAAAAATAACTAAGTATTGTTGCAAAGGATATACTCCAAAGGTATATTTTACTTCAAAATCGGTATACTTTCCATCAGGCCCTTGTGTATTAATAATAAACAAACTATCCCTTTTAAAGAAAGTACTAGTTACACCATAAATTGTATATTTTACGTTATTGAAATCACCCAATACTGTACTGTCTGTTGGTAATTGCATAGCCAATTGATGATAAGAGCCCTTCCAGTCATTGTATGCTGTTTTATGGCACTCAATACAATTTGCCGACCCTATAAAACCCTCATCATGTTTATGATTATTCAGCGCAATTTGAAGAGGGGTATAGTCTTCTTCTTTTTTTGAGTTACAAGTTATGAAACTAAAAATGAGAAGTAAAATTGAAAATTTTAATAAAAAATGAGTAGAAATTGATGGCTTTATTATAATGTTCATTTTAATATAATATTAAATGTAATTTCAACGCTTTAAAAATGCTAATTTAAACAAAAAGGAAGTAAAACATATGTAGTTTATTAGTTAATGATATAGAATGATTTAGTTTGGTAAATTAAGATTCTGGATCAAGTCCAGAATGACGGAATGAATTAAGTCCAATTTAAAACAAAGTTCGAATAGTCTTTGCTTTTAAAGGAGATCCTAAACCAAGTTCGGGAAGATAGTCCTTCGTATAGTACAGACTGAATTCATCATACATACTTAATAATAACAAACATTCACTATCAAACCTTGGCTTTTTGCCAATTCAATCATATGTTTGGTTCCTCTGCTTTTTCCATCCCAAAAGGCAATGAGGGCATCGGCATAATTAGCCATTTCCTGGTTTCGTTTTGGTCCTGCAGCTTTGCCGTATCGTTTCCAGTTTGCCGGGAACTGAGTTAATTTATGACCTTTTTCTTTTGCGTACTGTTCACCTAGCAGGTCTGCTCCTTTATAATAGACTCCGCTTACAATTTCAATACCGGTTTCATTTTCTAACAGTATGTTGCAAGTTTTTGTTAATCGTTGGTATTCGGTGAAGTTTCTTCCACCTGCTATAATTACTTTCATGTTTTTATGACCTCAACAAGGCAATTTTTAATTGTGAAATTGTGGAAAGTTGTTGTTTCAGGTTTTCTTCAAAAGCATTTATTTTTTTGAGTTTTTCAACTTTGATCTTCCATTGTTGTTCCTGGTTGTTTTTTAGTGCTGCATACATCACCTTTTTAGCATCAGAAATACAAATGAAGGGAATGATACTTCCCTTTAAATAGTATCCGAAATACCGGCCGATTTTAAGAGATAAACACAAGTAAAACAGCGATTTCCGAAGATCCTCTGAGTTTGTGGTAATCACAAAACAATTCGGGCAGGGTTCCGGCATTGGTTTGCCACTGTTAAGTCCTTTAGAAAGGATAAAAAAATGTGGTTCGGAATAGGTCCTTCCGGTTCGGTGTGTTTTGATTTCAAAAGTTGACATAGTTCTGCATTTAAAATTTTTCCTTGCGCCATCTGGCTCTTTCGCTAAAAGAGTACACTGTACTCTTTCTTCACGCTCAGCCCTGCTCACAAATCATTTTTAAAAGAAAAAAGAAAAAAAGAAAGTAGTTTACTTGTTGGCGGTGGATGGCTGTCAAGTTTTTTTGAAAAAATACAACCCTGCTGAAAAGTATTTTAGGAAGGGAATTAAAATAGGGTGGAGATTTTTTTAAAAACCCGTAGGGCTTGAACTTTATAGCCAATAGGGTTGGCTGATGGAAGCCAAATAATTTTACTTGCTTTTTTTATTTTTTTATACGGAATGCTTATTAGTAATTTTTCACATAACGAGGTCGATGATTTTCTAAATATTCAAGAATTTCCAGTTTCTTGTAATATACACGGCTACCAATTTTGTAAGGAATTAATTTGCCTTTTCTAGACCAAGTCCATAGGGTAGATGAATCGATTTTTAAGTAGTCAATTGTTTCTTCCCGAGTCAATAAAGTATCATCATTTTTTGTTGCATATTCTTTTAGATATACTTCAATTTTTGACAATAGTTTATCGGTTACTTTATCGGCTAATTCATCGATAGTAAATTCCTGTATTTGAATTGTTTTAGTAAACATAATCAATGGTTTAGAGTTTAAACTAAAATACAAAATTTTGCTTATTTTATTCAGAACAAAGCGCAGCTAAAAATGAGGAGCATTTTAGCGAGCCGCCAGCGAAGATGAGCGAGGGTGTTGTGGCAATAGCACGTTGCCATCGGCATAAGTGCGTGCAACAACTACGTGGTACACGCAAGGGTGGCGATGTTTTTGATGCGTCGGGGAGAGGCAAGGGCAATTTATGCAGGGAAGCGTGACGAGTGGTGTGTGCACCGCTTTGTTTGTTGATTGTGGTTATTAGTTGTTGGTATTGTGGTTTAAAAATTATGATTTGAAATGGTATTTGCGGAGCGCCAAAACGAGGAACAATGAACGGAATACTTTGCTCTTGCGTGCGTTTGCAATATGTGATAATCCGTTGTAGATTTTGAAGTTAATCGGGTAGTTGGTGAAATTAAATTTGTGGTTTGTTGGAATAAAATAGGTGCTTGCAACGGTTATTTCATATGCAAAATGGGACTTTCAAAAACAGTGACACCCTTTTTTAGCCCGAGCGAGCAGCAGGCGAGCCAAATTATGAAACAGCGGTTGTACCCAAATAAAAGCCTTGCGCAGCAAAACCTTAGAGGGTTTGGGTACAAAAGTAGCTGTGCGTGAGGAATGCGTGTAATGTGTGAAGTAAAATAAACAAATAGTACTAAACGAGGATGTGTCACCGCAGTAGTGCTATTTGTGCTATATGCAAGGGCTGGTTACCTAATTTGGGGTTTAATAATTAAATTTTATTACCAGTTAAGATTTCTCTTTTTTCTAAATGCCCTTGCAGATATATTTTATGGAACAAAATGAAGCGGATTGCGAACACCTTATTACCTGCTAAACATTCTGTTTTGTTGAGGTTATTCTTATGGAAACGGATCATAGGAGGGCAAAGGCAAAAAATAAGTGCTTTTTTTAAAGCTCTTATTGAGGGGAATTGGAAGCTGTATTTTTTGGTTGTTGATTTTTTATTATTTGTTGTTGGGATATTGGCACCTGAAAAGTTTTGATAATCTTTACATTAAAAATACTGCTGGAAATGGGGGGTTTATGGTATTTACGAGGAACACTTTGGGACAAGGGAATAATCACTGAATTTAATTATGCAAGTTGTAACGTTCTATTGCACATATTACAATAAACTTTCATACATTTAACTTTCAATTACCTCAATGATAAAAATTGCTAAATATCAAGTCACTTATTTCGTTTTCAAAGGCATTCTAATATATTAGTCAGCCTGTATTTATGTGCTAATATTTGACTATATAAAGTTGAAGTTGTTAATTTATATAATAATAAAAACATACGGTTATTAGGAAATAATTAATGAGAAACTGTAATCATTAATAACGATATAAGGCGTTGGATACAATTAAATTAAAAACATGAATATTTTTACACAAATTATAGTTGTTATTGGAAAAATAACACCGAATGGGGTCAGTATGTTAGGTACTGGATTCATTATTTCAAATAATGGTAAAATTGCCACTACAAAACATGTTGTTGGCTCTGATCCTACTAACCTAGTGATTTTAGCACCAAATATTGCTGATATCAATGCTTATCAAGACACATCTGATACAAAATGCAATCCTATCCCAACAACAGTATTGGAAATGGATCCTATTAAAGATTTATGTATTCTAAAAGCAGAAATTACATTTTCTGGAACACTTCCTCAAATAGGCTCTTTTGATGAAGTGAATGTTGGAGAAAAAGTTGGAATTTATAGTTACCCTCATTGCGTTGCAGGAAGAAGAGTTTTAACATTTCAAGAAACTGAATTAGGAGCTAAAGTTCTTCTTGAATCAAATTCAATTAAATCGAAACATGCTATAATTAACACTCAAGCAAGACCCGGTCAATCAGGAGGTGTTATTTTTTCTCCAAGATTAAGTAAAATTATTGGTGTATTAGTAGGCGCCTACGCTCCGAAGCAAGGTGGAGGAATTTCGCTAGGAGGAATAAATCCACAAGAATTACATCAAACCACTCATTGTATTTCAGCAGAATACCTAAACGATATGATCTAATGGAATATATTCAAGAAATAAAATTAGAAGATTGGCTGTCAGAATTAAAAGCCTATCAAAAAAACACAATTGAAACGCTTATAAGCGAATATGGTGAAGAAGAGGCTGTTGAAAAATGGTTATCTGCTAATGGGTCAAAAGATAACATTCCATTTGGAGGTATTCAAACTAACGATACAAAACCATTTTTAGACAAGTTTAAAGCAGAGTTTAAAAAATTTATCTGCAATCATCCAGATTATGAGGAAGAGAGGAAAAAATTAAATATGGAATCTCCAGTTGCTAAAGCAATATGGATATCTGTTATTTCAGCAGCACTTGGCGCAACATTAGGTTTTGCTGCCACTTTGCTAGCACCTGTTGTAGCTATTATGCTTTCAATTGTTGGAAAAATGGGCTTAAATGCATATTGTCAAAACTAAAAACTGTATCCAATAACATATCATATAATTTATGCTCAAATTGGATTTAGTACAAACCGATAAACATTCAACAAGCGATTTGCCTCAACCGAAAAATCTCTGATTTTTAAGTCGCACAAATCATCAAACTCGTTTGCATTTATGCGGATAGAAATTTAGTTTTATAAGAAACTGTAATAATTTAAAACAAAACAACAATTCCAAACAATAAAATAATCATATGAGCAAACCAATCATACCCAATATGAAAACTTGGCCAAGAAACTTGAGCACTTCTCTAGGTGGTGGTTTATCAACTTCACTAAATGGAGGAATGTCTACTTCTCTAAACGGAGGAATGTCTACATCACTAAATGGCGGAATGTCTACATCACTATACGGTGGAATGTCTACATCACTTTATGGTGGGTTGTCGACATCATTATATGGTAGATTATCAACATCACTATATGGTGGACTTTCAGCATCGCTATATGGTGGACTTTCAACGTCAATGTACGGAGGCTTATCATCATCTCTAGGAGGGGGAATGTCAACTTCACCAAGAAATGTTTACATGAGTAATATTCCTCCTTGGCCAGTGTTTTTAAGAGAGTTAGAGAATAGAGGATATAATTTTCAGGCTGAATTAATTAGACGTTACTTGCCTGAATTTCTATGGCCTGAAAATTTCTTTAAATAATAATACCGATAACAAGATGTATAACGAATTAAAATACGCCACACACTAGGCGTTGGGTATAATGCAACATGCAAAATCAAATTATAAACAAAATGAAATTGCCAAAATACATCGTGAATCAGATAAGAAAAAACGAAAATGTATCATAGACGGTTGTGAAAATCACTCAATTAACTCACATCTCTTACAAAGGAATGGACTTTTAAAAAACATTTCTGTCGATGGACATCTAATTGAACGAAAACTTATTGACCCAAATAAATTTATAAAAGACCAGCATCCAGTTGAATTTAAACGTGTAGGATTAAAAAACGCATTTTCTTTATCTCTTTTTTGTAATAAGCACGATTCAGAAATATTTAAACCTATTGAAAGTTCGACAGTTGACTTTGAACTATATGAATCTCAACTTTTACTAAGTTATAGAGTCACATTGGCTGAGATAAGGAAAAAAGAAATTGTTATCGAAAAATTTCAAAATATGTTGGATTCTAAAGTATTAGATGGAAAGTTTAACAGATTTCCGATAGAAAGTTTACTTAGAGGGTTTAAGTATGGAATTAACGATTTGAAAATTTTCAAAAATATTTTCGAGAAAGAATTTGTCACAAGTAATAAGAATTTTGTATTCAAAACTTATAAATATCCATTGATTAAAATTTATGCTTCTGCTATTTTTAGTCCTGACAAAACAACTTCTTTAGATAGTGAAGACCCTAATATTCCTTATGAGCAAATATTCATTCATTTATTACCTTTGGAGAATGAGTTATTAATAATATGTGGTTATAATAAACAATATCAAAATAAATTTGTTAGAAAATATGTCAATAAATGGAATAAATTAAACTCAAAAAAACTTGGTATTGGACTAACTAAATTATTCTGTGATAGAATTGAAAATTGGGGTTTATCACCAGAAGTTTATGACCGAATTCAAACAGAGAAATTAATAAAATTTAATTTACAGGCAAAATCAACATTATATTTCCCGGATTTGTTTTCGAGTAATTTGAATATATTTGAGAATGAAAAAAACTGCACCTAAGTTGTATAAAATTTATGCTTAAATTTGAACTAGTACAAACCGACAAGCATTCAACAAACGTTTTGTATATGAATTTATAAAATTGCTAATCATAAATTTAGATAAGTCAAAACGTTTACTTAAGTTAAAAATTAAGACAAAACTTTAAAATCTTAAACATTTTTTGTTTATTCCCTTGTCAAAGATTCAGCTAAAGCTTCGCTTTGTTCCAATACCTTATCTGCTTCCATACGTGCTAAATCTGGTGGATAGCCATAACGGATTAATATTTTACGGACTGTCAATCTTAATTTTGCTCTTACATCACTTCGTTTACTCCAGTCAACTGTTGCATTTTTACGAATGATATCTACAATATGATGTATGAGTTCCTTCATTTTGTGGTCATCCAACATTTTGGTAGAATCATTTTGTGTGAGTACACTATAAAATGCATATTCTTCAGATGTTAAGCCTAATTCTTCTGCTTTGTGGTCTTCCAAACGCATTTCACGAGCTATTGTAGACAGTTCTTCTAAAACCTGTGCTGAGTCAATTTGATTATTGTGGTACTTTTTAACAGCACTTTCAATCATTTCGGAAAATTTTCTGGCTTGTGTAAGATTTCTGTTTTTTCGAATTCTTATATCATCACTTAACAACTTTTTAAGCAGTTCAAATGCTATATTTTTTTGTTGCATATTTTTTACTTCCAACAAAAACTCATCCGATAAAATGCCTACTGAAGGTGCTTTTATACCAGCTGCTTCAAACACGTCGATTACTCCATCACTGCTTAATGCATTATCTACAATTTGCTTAATGGCAGTTTCTACTTCATAATCTGATTTTGTACCTGATGGCGTAAATTTGTTAATACGAGCTTTTACTGCCTGAAAAAAAGCAACATCATCTTTAATGACATCTGCATCAAAACTTGGTATTGACATTGCGAATAATTTAGACAATGCTGTTATTTCCTTTAAAAATCTGTCTTTTAAATTTTCACTTGTTAAAATAAAATTTTGAGCTCCCAATAGAATTTGGAGTTTTTGGTAAGTTTCAACAGTGAAATATGCCTTGTAGTTAAAACCATAAAACATCTGTTCCACAATTTCAAACTTTTCCTTCATCAATGCAATAGTCTCGCTAATATTTACAAATGCTTTTCCTTCACCTCCACTTTGTAAATAAGTTGCCATTGCTCCCCTCAGCTCCTGACCAATACCAATATAATCCACAATCAGTCCTCCTGGCTTATCTTTATAAACCCTGTTAACACGTGCAATTGCCTGCATTAAATTGGCTCCCTGCATTTTTTTATCCACATACATTGTATGCATACTTGGTGCATCAAAACCTGTAAGCCACATATCACGTACAATTACCAATTTTAGCTCATCATTAGGGTCTTTCATTCTAATGGCTAAATCTTTACGTTGTTGTTTTGTGGTATGGTGTGGCTGGAAACTTGCAGGGTCGTCAGACGAACTGGTCATAATCACCTTAATAGTTCCTTTATCTAAATTATCATTATTCCATTCTGGTCTTAGTTTAATAATTTGTGCAAATAAATCAACACAAATTTGACGTGTCATACCAACAACCATAGCCTTACCTTCAAAAACTGTCTGCCTGGCTTCAAAATGGAAAACAATATCTTTTGCAACATCTAATATTCTTTCAGGATGTCCAACAACAGCATTAATTTGCGCATTTTTCTTCTTGGCTTTTTCTAATTGTTCTTCCGTAGCATTTGAAATTTCATCAACCAACTTATCAATTTGATTTCCAACCTCCTTGTTCAGCTTAATTTTTACCAAACGTGATTGATAACTAATTGGTACAGTTGCCCCATCATCCACAGCTTGTTTTATATCGTACACATCTATATACTTGCCAAATACTGCAGGCGTAGATTTGTCTTCTTTTTCAATAGGAGTTCCTGTAAAACCAATATAAGAGGCATTTGGCAAAGCATCTCTCATATATTTGGCATTTCCATACCGTATTTCAGAACCTTCCTCCAATTCCACCACCCTTCCTTTAAAACCATATTGGCTTCTGTGTGCTTCATCAGCAACTACTACAATATTGGTTCTTTCAGACAGGGTATCATAAATATTACTTCCTTCTTCCGGGCTAAATTTTTGAATGGTGGTAAAAATGACTCCACCACCTGAAACTTTTAATAATTCCTTAATATGTTCTCTACTGTTAGCTTGAACAGGTGTTTGTCTGAGCAGTCCTACACAATTTCCAAATGTTCCAAATAATTGGTCATCCAAATCATTTCTATCTGTTAAAATAACCATTGTCGGGTTTTTCATTTGTGGATGCGTGATAATTTGACCACTGTAAAAAACCATTGACAAGGACTTTCCACTTCCCTGTGTGTGCCAAACTACTCCTACTTTTCTGTCGCCATCAGTTGAATGTGTAGCTCTCAACGTTTGCTGAACTGCTTTTTGAACTGCATAATATTGATGATAAGCCGCTACTTTTTTAACTTTACTTATTGATATTAAACCTGTTTCTTTATTTACTTTTTCTTCACTTTCAAATACAGTACAATACCTAATTAAATTTAGCAATACTTGCTTGTTAAGCATCTGCTCAGTAAGCACTTGTAATTCTGTTAAACCATAAGAAGTTGCTGCCTCAGCTACATTTGCTAAATAATTTGGCTGCTGAACTGAAATTTTTTCTACTGATTCTTTTGGTGCTTTCCACGTTAGAAACCTTGAAAAAGGAGCTGTTAAACTTGATGTTTTGGCATCTATTCCATCTGAAATAACACATAAAGCATTGTAATAAAAAATACTAGGTACTGCTTTTTTGTAGTTTTGAATTTGAGTATAAGCCCTTCTTACTGTTGCTTTTTCATCTGTAGCATTTTTGAATTCTACAACTACTAAAGGCAAGCCATTGATATAAATAACCGCATCCAAACGTTTCTCATTGTTGTTTTCTTTTATAACCAGCTGATTTACTACCCAAAAACTGTTATTATCAGGATTTTCAATATCCAGCAATTGAACATTAATGCCTTTTGTAACGCTGTTTTTTGTGTATTCTACAGTAACACCATTTGTTAATAATGTATGAAAATGCTCATTGTTTTCCATAACATCCTGAGTGCCCAAATTCAGTACTTTATGATAGGCTTCTGAAATTGCAGGCTTTGATAAAGTAGGATTCAATTTTTCTAATGCCTTTTTAAACTTCTTTTCTAAAATGATACTTTCGAAGCTTTCACGCTGTGGATTTTTGCTATAGGTGGCAATGTCTGGACCATAATGATAGGTATAACCCTGCCCAATTAATTGGTCTATAAAAGCTTGTTCTATGGTGTTTTCATTGAGCATTTTTACCAATTTGATTTTATTTCTAGTGTATTCACTCCAATGTTATAAGCATAAATAGCTGCAGGAACATATGTTAGGTCTATTTCTTTAATGGTTTTATTGTCTAAAATATCAATAGTTGTTACCAGACTTGCTTTAAAATTATTTTGTTTACAGAAATAGATTAAGCTTTTTAATTCTTGTGGCTTTTCAACATAGCGATTGCTCCATTTTATTTCCACACACCATTGTGGTTTAAATAATTTGTTATCTAGTAATACTATATCAACTTCACCTTCAGAGCGTCCCATTTTCCAACGAGCATATTTTAAATCGAGATTTTCGCGGTGCATCCATTGCGAAAAAATAGCTGTTTCTACCATATTTCCCATTTCATTATCTGTTTCTGTAATGGGAGAAAATAAGGCTGTTCGTAAAGAAGGATTGGTTAAATATACTTTAAAGCTAGTTACTCTTTTAAACTTTTTGGCGTTATCATTAATCTTGTGAATTACCTTTATTAAAAATGCAGCTTCGAGATATTCTAAGTATTTCTTTATTATTTCTTTTGGAATACCACTGTCTTTAGACAATCTCTCAAATGAAAATTCATTACCTGTATTATATGCCAAATATGTAAAAAAGCTATTTAATTCTTGCACGTCTTTAATGCCATATAAACTTGGTAAATCTCTAAGCAATACTTTATCTATAATATCATTTTTTATATATCGCCCCATATCAGATTGTATTTTTTCAGATAATACCACTTCAGGATATCCACCAAAATTGAGGTAGTGAAAAAATTCTTTGTTAAAAGCTTTGTTATCGTGGGTGGTGAAAAAAGGAATTTCTTTACCGTTGTAAATAATTGTTTTAGCTTGTACCAAATGATGCAAACCCTTTAAATGAATGTACTCATGAAAGGTAAGAGGTGGCAACATAAAATCAGTAAAACGACCAGCTCCACTTTCTGTACTTTGTAAACGTAAAGCAGCAGCAGCAGAACCCGATACTACAAATTTTGTTTTTGGGTACATATCAACCAAAACTTTAAGATGGCGCTCCCAATCTTTTAGATACTGAATTTCGTCAAAAAAAACAAAACAACCTTCTAACTGATCTAATTGTACCGCTTCTTTTGCCAAGAGTAAAATATCCTCTAAGCTTAAGTGCATATAAATAGGATTGTCTATACCTATAAAAAAGATTTTTTGTGGAACAATGTTTTCTTTAATTAACTCTTGAATGGTATGATACATCATAACTGTTTTTCCTACTCTTCGAGGCCCCATAAGCACCACAGCACGCTTAATATCGGTTTCTTTTACAAAAGGATAGAACAAATTAAAATACAAACGTTTGGACATATCTTGGTAGGTTTGTTGGACATTACCAGTTGTCCACCAAGGGTTTTCATATTGTAAACGTTCTATTCTTTTTGCTGTTGGAATAACCGTGTCAAAACTCATAATATTTCTTATTTTAACCCAAATGTACAAATAAGTAATTAAAAAATGATTTATTTTTACAAAAAAGTAATTTTAAATAATTGTAAAATGATTTTATAGCTTATTTTTACCTTTTAACCCAACAAATTTTTTAATCTATTTAAAAAAACAGCTCTGTTTTCATTGCTGAACTTTCTGTCGTAGCCAATGAAATGGGTGTTTAATTTTTTATCAAAATAGTCTCCAAACTTATCCTCTTTCCATAAGTTATTTTCCCCACAACATTCAACAATAATATTATCGAATACTTTTTTACCTTCTAATATAACCAGCTTAGGTTTAATAATATCTATTAACTGAATGGTGAATTCTGCACTTTTTTTGAAATAAGAATGATGAAAACCACTTTTAATATAATTTACAGTTTTGTTTATTTCTTTTCCATCATCTGTGGCAATATGATAGAAATTTGTTCTCACCGCTTTGTTCTCAAGTAAATCAATTATCTTTTCGTCAGACCAATTCAACAATTTAAAAAATTTAATTACTTTTTCAGCTAAATGGTAACCTTTCTCATAATCTACTCTATAATCATCATTGTATATATCTAAATAAGAAATACGTTCACTATCAAATTTTACTGTATGATGCCTTTTACCATTTCCAACTCCCGGGTTAATACCAATAAACAGTATTTCTGGATTTTCAATGATTTTACCATCGATAACTTCAAAACCATAGTATAGGTCTTTTGCCACTATATTTTTTTGAAGTTGCTCATTTAACTGCTCATTATAAGTTATTACCCTAGTTTTCCATTCTTGTATATTCATAGCTTTTTTTAATTATTATTATTTTATTATTGTAAATTACTGAAAAAGAGCCTTAAAAACTTTTTTTTCTCACTTTATGTATGTACTTTTGCACCATCTCAATGACCAAGTGTTAAAGGAGAAAAGAAGCCGCTTTAATCAGCGGTTTCGGCATTTTTATACTCCTCATATTCTTTTAAATACTTTTTTAATTTATGCTTATATTCGATAAAATATGCTGTCCAAGGCAAAATATAATTTATTCTATCTTCCAATACTACTAAATATTGTTCTACTTCGTGAAGAATTAAAATTCTATTATTACGACCTCTTTTATTACGCCAAACTTTTAAAGTAATACATTTTGAATTATCAATTATTGGCTTTGGAAAGCCCATTCGTTCCATCCTTCTAAAATCTGGAATTCTATCATTTTCAATATCGCCTGAATGTGTAAAATGATAATAGGTATATTCTTTTCCATCTATAATTGGGTGAGCTTTCAACCCTAATCTTTTCCCATTAAATTTAGGCTTGTTTACAACAAAATCATTTCTGAAAATTTCATAAACAGCTTCATTAAAGGAATGAAAATCACCCCCAAAATCATTCATTTCTATTATTTCTGGTAACACAATTAATTTCATAAATTTAACTATTTCGAGGTTTCCAAATGAATAAATTTGTTTTAGATTCTCTATAAAGTGTAGAATTTAATAAACTATATCCTGACCTTTGCTGAATTCTTTTTATGATTGCCACTTTTGCTGAGTTGGTATTTAAACCTCTATGCAAATAGCCAATAGCTCCAATGAGCAAATCTGCTAATGGTAATAATTCAACTTCGTGAGATTTAATTTGCTGAATGTTTTTAACAATCTTTTGGTCATAATCATAATGATTATTTCTTAAAACTTCGGTTAATTTATTAACTTTAGCCTGGCTTTTTGTGTCCTTTATATCTATAAAAATATTATATGAGTTATTAGGCTCCAATATAACTTTTAACAAATCAAAATACATTTTATAATAAAAATCATCGTGTGTTTGATTAAACTTTTTGTGGTCTAAAATTTCTTTATTGGCAACCAAAGCTCTAAAATGCAAATCATCATCATCAAAAAAATAATCAATTAAATTAAGGTAAAAATCTTGTTTTGCGGGAGACACCTTATGCCATTTAACTTCAAAATGTTCCGGCAAACCGTGTTTTACTTTTATTTCTCTTAAACGCTTAAAAATTTCCTTTTTCTTTTCTTTTAAACACCAAATACCACCTAAAACCATAACATTGCTAGAGTCTTTTGGTAAATGACAACTTTCATCGCAATATATATTATACTCCATAAGTATTTATTTTTACATTTTAGCTCTCACTTGCCCACTCATTAATTTTGGCAATAAAGCATCCCGTGTTTTGGCTAGGGATTGGATTTGTGATTTGTTAATTGAAATTTTATTTGTTGTTTCTTCTGCTAATTTTGAAAATGATTTTACTATATTAAAATCAATAGGCAGGGCAATTTGATATTCAGGGATTGCTTTTTTATTTAAATGAAGTACAGTAGTTCCATTTGAATAACCTTTACAATGCCCTTTAAATGTTCTTGACTTCATTAAATAATACATAAAAGCATTAGTTATACCTTCTTTTTTTGGATTTACTTTAACTAAGTCCATTGTGATATACATTTTATCAAAACTACCATCATCAAAAATAAATGCAGGATTACCTAATACTTCAGCGTCTTGTGTTAAATCTGTATGGGCAACTACTAAGTCTCCAATTTTAACTTCCTGAGTAAGTTTTGGATTACCATTGAAAGGTTTAAATCCTCTTGTTTGAAAACCACCATTTCTATCAAAACTTTTTAAAGTAACTAAAGCGTTATCGCTTTCTTCCACTAACTCAATACCTTTATATGAATAACCGTTAACAACATTGACCAATTCATTCAAACCAAATACTCGCCAGCCTTCAGGTAATTCATCGCCAAGTCGGTATTTGCCAAACCATTCTTTAAAAATAATTTGAGCAATAGTTTCTAAAGTGGTATTTTGTTGTTGCAGTAGCTCTATTTTATCATCAAAAGCCTTTAAAACATTGGCTATGGCTTTTTGTTCTGGGAGTGGTGGAAGAATAATCTTTATGCTTTGCACTCCGTAAATTGGTAATTTTTTTTGAACAGCACCAACCGTATTTTTATTAATTTCATATTGACCATTTCTTGATGTTAAATAATAATATAAATATCTTGAAATAAGATTTTTAAGATTAACTAGTTTTACGCAATTTTCTGTTAAACTTGCATTATCTAATTGTTCATCAATTTGTGCAACCAAACCAATTGTACCAACAATTGAAATTACCACATCATTTGAATTTACAGTATATCTTGATATTTTTTCAAACACATCATTTGGGACATATTGAAGTTGTAATTTATTAATTGAATTACCATCAAAATCAGTTATCCTAATATAGGGATGTGAAGTTTTATCCAATACTAAAACATCTCCTTTAGGTAATCTTTTGCCTCCTTTTATAGTAGCAATATCTCCTAATGTTGTTTCAATCCAATTTTCAGGTATGTTATTTTCTACAATCATACCTTAAAAAGTAAATCCAATATTAGTTAATTGCTTTTTTATTTCCTCATTTAATGCTTCTTCTTTATCCATCTGCACTTTTAAAGTAGTAGTTAAAACCTCCATCTTTTCTCCAAAAGGAATTCTATCATCTTCTTCATCAACAATACCTACATAACGCCCAGGTGTTAATACGTGGTCGTGTTTTATAACTTCCTCAATTTTAGCAGATTTACAGAAGCCTTTGATATCTTGATAGTTTTCACTTTTACGCCAATTATGGTAGGTTTCTGTTATTAAAGCTAGGTCTTCTTCAGCTAAATCCTTATGGCTTCTGTCTTTCATATAACCCATTTCAGAAGCATCAATAAACAATACTTCTTTACTGTGGTTGCTTTTTTCACGTCGTAAAAACCAAATACACGCAGGTATGCCTGTATTGTAAAATAGTTGTTTTGGTAAGGCTACAATACATTCAATCAAATCTTTTTCTACTAAATTTTTACGAATATCACCTTCACCAGATGCATTGGAACTTAAAGAACCATTGGCTAATACGGTTGCCATTACCCCTTTGGGTGCTAAATGGTATAACATATGCTGCATCCAACCAAAATTAGCATTTCCACTTGGCGGTGTGCCATATTTCCAACGGGCATCATCCTGTAGAATATCAATTCCCCAATCACTTTGGTTAAATGGTGGGTTTGCTAAAATATAATCAGCTTTTAAATCAGGATGGGTGTCTTTTAAAAAAGAGCCTTCCGTATTCCAGGTCACAAATTGCGAGTTTACATTTCGTATGGCAAGGTTCATTTTAGACAGTTTCCAAGTAGTTTGGTTGCTTTCCTGTCCATAAATGGTAATGTCGTTTATATTTCCCTGATGTTCAGTAACAAACTTTTCACTCATAACAAACATACCACCAGAGCCACAAGCAGGGTCATACACTCTGCCTTTATAAGGCTCAATCATTTCAACCATTAATTTTACAATAGCTTTTGGTGTGTAAAATTGCCCCCCTTTTTTTCCTTCGGCATTGGCAAACTCCCCTAAAAAGTATTCATAAACTCTACCAAAAAGATCTTTGGAATTTTCGTTTTCAGCCTGTAACTGTGTATTGGAAATTAAATCTATTAATTGTCCCAATGAAGCCTTGTCTAAATTGGCTTTACCATACACTTTAGGGAGTACATTTTTAAGCTCTTTATTTTCACTTTCAATGGCTTCCATTGCTTCATCAATAGTTTGCCCAATAGTTGCCAGTTTAGCATTGTTGTGTATGTGTGACCAACGTGCTATAGAAGGTACAAAGAATACATTTTCTGCCAGATATTCATCTCTGTCTTCTGCATCAGAATATTCATCATCCTTAAGTTTTTGGTAGAGTTCATCAAAAGTTTCTGAAATGTATTTTATGAAGATTAAGCCAAGTGCTACGTGTTTGTATTCAGCTGCATCAATATTTTTACGCAGTTTATCAGCTGCTTTAAACAATTGCTGTTCAAAAGTAGCTCCATTCATTTGTTTTGCCATTTATAGGGTTTTGTTAAAAATACAATTTTTTTAGATTGTTAAAAGTACGGAAGTAATGTGAAATTAGGCACTCAATGGTTAAAAACTTATTGCCTGCAGATTATCTGATAAATAAACTTGGCGTTACGACTAAAACCAACTTTTCAAATTATTTTACAGGGAACTTATATCTGTCATCAATTAAAAAAATAGATATACCTTTTAATTTGCCTTGGATAGCGGAAAAAACAAATTTACTTTTAAAAGAAATGGTGCTATTTTCGGATTAATTCTTTATATTTTATACCTAGGCTTTTCATATGGTCTATCTTTTTAAGCTACGCTCATTTTATTTTTAATTGGTGTAGTTTGAATTCGCTAAAAGTGATTTTAGCAAAACAAACTACTGGGCGAAAGCTCATTTCATAGCAATTTACCCACCCCTCTACGTTGTGGGTTTTTTTTGATTTGGCGTTCGAGAATATTCAATTATATACGTTTGTCTAAAGAAAAACTATCAAAGCATCATCAAAAGGTGAGTGATTTAGAATTGATTTTTCTAAATCTTAAAGCTGAATATATGGCATAAATATTGAGAATAATTTATTTAAGCTTCTTCCAGAGTCTATCTGATCAAAGATTGAGCATAATATATGATAGAAGAAAGCACAAATTAGTAAACCTTATTGGTACTATTCGATTAAAATTAGCTTCCCTTGATATGACATATTTTAAGCAACTTAAGTTTGTAATTACTTAAAAAAATAAACAATTGATATACCAAATTTGGATTTTGAAACATTCTAATAATACTAAATTTACCACTTATAATTAAATGAAGTATTATCTAAACATAAAATATCCATAAATAAACTTGTTGTCGAATTTAAAATTAAACAAAATGAATAAAAAAAAACTTTTCGTATTATTAATTTTTATATCATTTTCCATTGGCTATTCGTATGGTCAATCGGAAAAAATCAATCTAAAAAAAGATACCGTTGCTGCACCTGAGCTAAGTAAATGGCAGTTGCTTGGAAAAGGTAAAGTATCAACTTTGAATAATCAAGTTGCTCTTAAAGAAGTTGATGATTCAGAAGGAGTTATGCTTATAAGTCCTGATATATATAAAAACGATGTCAAACTTAATTTCAAAGTATTGGCATTAACCCCTGCAACAGTTATTGTAATTATGCTCTCTGTATCTGATGAAGGGGAATCAGATGAATTAACAATTCCCAATAATTACGATGGAAGTATAGGGTTGTGGGCAACTAAAGAGAATTACTTCTTTGCCTTCAAAAATGCGCCTCATAATGTAACTCCTTTAGTTAGGAGAAATCCCCGAGCAAAGGAACCTTTAATTGCTGCAAAGGAAAATTTTATGATAGCAGGCGTTTACTATGAAATTGAGGTTGGAAAAAAGCAAGGAAAACTTTGGCTCTCAATAGATGGAGAAAAGGTATTTGAAACAGTAGATACAAACCCATTAGCTGGCGGACATGTTGCACTGAGATTAAGAGGAACTGCTGGCTTTTCTGCAGGGTGTCTTATTAAGGATTTGATAATCAGTAGTCAATAATACAAACGAAACACTAACATTTTGTATAAGTAATGGCAGAAAAAGCATAAATATCAGGGTTTGTAACCCGCACCAACTTCATTTAGGTTTAATTGGATAGTGCCACGTAAACTGCCACTACTTATACAATTTTAGTTGTATGCAAAGCTATAAGTCTAAAACATACAAAATAAACTTATTAGAAAATTGAAAAATAACTAGACAAAATATGAACTCTAATTGAAACTTGTTGCAATAAATAAACAGTTTTTCAGAAATGTTTTTGACATTTTGGGAATATCACTTAAAAAGCCAAGGACATTTTGAATTCACGAAAGTTTCTAACCATTAATATTCATCAAAAAATGAAAACATCAAAGATTTTTATGGTAGTTGCAGTATTTGCAATTGCAACCTTGTCCCAAGCTCAAGAAATAAAGCCAACTGAAGTAAAAAAAGTCATGGAAAAAGTGGCTGACTGGCAAATAGAACATTACCGGGATTTGTATAGCCGCCCCACGCCCCACCACCCTCTGGATTGGACAAATGGTGCATTGTACGTTGGTATGGTGAAATGGGCTGCAATGGCAGATGACGACAAATATTACAACTGGCTCAAAGTAATTGGAGAAAAACATGAGTGGAAATTATACCAACGCAAATACCATGCGGATGATCATACAGTAGGTCAATTATATGTTGAGCTGTATCGCAAGTACAAGGATGAGAATATGATTGATCCAACAAAAGAGCAGTTCAATTTTATCATGCTCCATCCTGCACAAACATCATTACACTGGAAGACCCCTTATCATCAGGACCGTTGGAACTGGTGTGATGCGCTTTTTATGTCACCTCCCGTTTGGGCAAAGCTATACAACATTACAGGTGAAGAAAAATATCTCGATTTTTTGATGACTGAGTACAAAGCAACAACCAATTTCTTATTTGATAAAGACGAGAGCCTCTATTACCGCGACGAAAGCTTCATGGGCAAATTGGACAACGGTACAAAAATATTTTGGTCGCGAGGTAACGGTTGGGTATTTGCTGGCCTTACGAATATAATGAATGAGCTGAATCCCAAGAGCAAAGAATACAAGTATTTCTTAGAAATTTACAATAAAATGGCAGAAAAACTGCTTAAAATTCAAACTCCAGAAGGACACTGGGCAATGAGTTTATTGGGACAAGAGTTTTACCCTACACCTGAAACAAGTGGATCATCATTTTTTATTTATGGTTTGGCATGGGGCATAAACAACGGAATTCTGGATAAAGCAACGTATACTCCCGCGGTAAAAAAGGGATGGAATGCAATGGTTAGTCATGTTACAAAAGAAGGCATGTTGGGTTACGCTCAGCCCATTGGAGCTGCTCCTGGTGAAGCTTGGGCAGACAAAACTGAAGTTTACGGAACTGGAGCTTTTTTAAGTGCCGGTTCAGAAGTATATAAAATGTATGGAGGCGAATGAAACATTAAATATATCTCTAGGCAAAAATAAATCAAAATTGAAAATGAATGCAACCCTTTTCCTATGGGAAGTATAAAACAATGAATAAAAATAATAGCCGCAATAATTGAAAATGCAGAGATTACAGGCCACTTCAAAGTTCGAGTCTCTTCATAAAGAATACTCACATAAGCGACTGCTATTGTTATACTTCCCGTTAACAATAATGTAGAATATAAATAAGATTACAATGAAAATTAAAAAATTACTGTTAGTCCTCTTAACACTGACCATGCTAAATGTATTTGGTCAGGACAAACCAAATATATTATTCATAGCCATTGATGATTTGAACGATTATGTGAACATCATGAATGGCTCTATAAGTGTTCCAACTCCAAATATTGATAAATTAGCACAAAAAGGAATATTATTTACGAATGCGCACAGTCAGGCTCCTCTTTGTGGACCGTCGCGTGCAAGTATCATGACAGGGCTCTATCCTTCAACGAGTGGTAATTACTTGCAACTGAAAGATACAGATATTAAAAAGGGGAACGAAACGGTAAATAAAGCCATTTTTATGCCAGATTATTTTGAACAATATGGCTATAAAACAATGGCTGTTGGAAAGATATACCACAATGGCGATGACGCAAAGACCTTTGATGATTATGGAGGAAAATTTTCATTTTATGGTCCAAAGCCAGAGGAAAGAATTAATTATAATCCATCAAAAATTGACCACAAAGTTGGCAACACACAAACAGATTGGGGAGCATATCCTGAACAGGATAGTTTAATGACTGACTACCAAAGTGCAAAATGGGCAGTTAACAAACTTCAGCAAGATCACGAAAAGCCTTTTTTTATGGCGGTAGGTTTTGTTCGTCCACATGTTCCTTGGCATGCACCTCAAAAATGGTTTGACATGTTTCCCTTGGATAGCATTAAAACACCTCCATACAAGAAAGACGACTATGATGACATCCCAAACTTTGCGAAAAAAGTCACTAATGCTCCACAGATGCCAACAACAGAAGAACTTATAAAATCAGGTGAATGGAAAAACGCGATACAAGCTTACATGGCATGTATCGCATTTGTTGATGCCCAAGTAGGAAAAGTACTCGATGCTCTCGAAAACTCAAAACATGCAGACAATACCATAATTGTTTTATGGTCTGATCATGGCTATCATTTAGGTGAAAAAAACAGGTTTGCCAAACAGGCGCTTTGGGAGCGAGACACAAGGACTTTGTTGATATTCAAAGGGATAAAAGAAAAAAGTGGTCAAATATGTACTGCTCCCGTTCAGCTCTTGGATATTTATCCTACTTTAATTGATATGTGCAAGCTACCACCCAATGAACTATTGGAAGGCCATTCCCTAACCGATTTAATCCTAAATCCTGATAAAAAGTGGGAACACCCTGCACTTTCATTTTATGGTGAAGGCAACATAGCAATTAGAGATGAACGGTTCAGATTAATTAAATATGAGGATGGTTCACTTGAATTGTATGATATGAAAAATGACCCTAATGAATGGTATAACCTGGCAAAAGAAAAAAAATACAGGAATACAATACAAAGATTAGCAAAATCTTCACCTAGCAATTGGGCTCCAATATCAAAATATTCTAATTATGATTTTAATGAGTATTTTATCAAAAAAATGAAGGCAAAATAGAAATACCTACGGTAACAATGTATAAAAATAATAGCCAATATAGGAGTAAATTCAAGGGGTGTAGTTTGCTTCAACTTTATTGTAACTAGACATTAATGAAACCCACAGACGACTACTATTATACTAACCGTTAGCGGTAGAATTAGAAAAAATGAGAGGAAGTATTGTAGAAGTAGAATAAGAACTATTATTAATTGATTTTTTAATTTGATAGAAAACAAAAATGATGAGTGAAAAAATTAAATTTGTAATTATTGGAAGCGGTAACATTGCTAAAACCTATCTTTCTGCAATACACAATTTAACGAATGCCGAAGTAATCGGAGTAGTTTCAACGAAATTAAATAAAGCTGCAGATTTTATTCATCTTCCTATATTTCAGACCTTATTTGAGATTAATATAGATTTTGATGCTGTAATTATATGTACCCCAAATGGGTATCATCATGTTAGTGCTATCGAAGCTGCTAAACTTGGCAAGCATATACTTTGTGAAAAACCAATTGATATTTCATTAGAGTCAATAGATAAGATAATTGCAACTTGTAAAGAATACAGTGTAAAGCTTGGAGTTACCTATC
>Ga0335396_10001450_pt1 | contig 30394 bp, 27 predicted proteins | sample FRY02_FD_205743 | JGI IMG/M metagenome (GOLD analysis project Ga0335396, IMG submission 205743) | Freshwater microbial communities from Lake Fryxell liftoff mats and glacier meltwater in Antarctica - FRY-02 (spades assembly) (version 2) | ecosystem: Environmental > Aquatic > Freshwater > Ice >... | reverse complement strand
ATAAAAAGCTGCGTAAAACGCAGGCTTTGAGGTATGCCAAGCAGAAGGCTTATTGGTTGTATGAGCAGAGGCAATTGCAGCAGAACGCAATGCGTTTGCTGTTACGAATGATGCGTTAGACATATTCACTACCTTTCCACTCATTTCATTACCCACCATGGATAGTGAAGAGTCAATAGTAAAGCATGGGCACTGATGCTGGCAAGGTGATTAAATTGTCAGGAATTAGGCGTAATTAAGCGTAAAACGAGGCTCGGCCAAGTGATTCCAAGATTTAATTATTGTCGGACAAAGCAGCGTCTAGTTGATTAGCCCGGCCTCAGATAAAAAGCGTGAAGCTTTTCCGCGGTAGCTAAGGCGTAGATCTGATTTAGCGCGAGTGACTCCAACATAGAACAAGCGGCGCTCTTCATCGACTGAGGCTTGATCATTTGTGGTGCTGCTGTTTTCTAGCGGCAAAATTCCTTCGGTAGCACCGATGAGAAATACCCGCTCCCATTCCAGGCCCTTGGCCGCGTGCAAAGTTGCAAGTGTTGTTACCGGCATTGTTGGTGGATTATTTTGGGAAACGCGATCTTCTACTTCGCGAAGATATGTGCGCAGATTCTTTGGCGTGAAATTTGATTCACCATCTAGTTCGCGAGCTAAGTGCAGCAGTGCGGCAATTCCATCGATTGCTCCCCCAGTAAGAAAAGGTTGGGCAAGTGTTCGAAGTTCATCGAGCCAGACAACGCCTTGAGTTGGAATTACCGATGCGTTACGAACTAGGCGCAAGAAATCGCGGACCTCTTTGCGTTCAAAGAAACGTTCCGAATTTCGAACTTGATACGGCAGACCGGCAGAGTTCATGGCACGTTCAAGTCCACTTAACTGGCTATTGGTGCGCGCAAGCACTGCAATTTCTTGAGCGGGCGTTCCTTCTGAAATTAGAACTGAGATGTCGCGAACAACGCCAGCGATTTCAGCTGATTCATCGTTGTATGCGGTAATTGTTGGCTTAGTACCGTGATCGTTAATCGCTACTAAGTCATTACCCATGGCACCTTTTCGCAAGATGCTATTGGCGGTATAAATAATTTCGGGAGTTGATCGGTAGCCAGTAGTTAAGCGAACAACTTCGGCTTCTGGAAAACGGTGCGTAAAAGAATTTAGGAAAACTGGAGTAGCACCAGCAAATGAGTAAATTGTTTGAGCAGGATCACCCACAACGCAAAGTTCTTGGCGCGAACCCAGCCAAGCATTTATCAAACGCTGTTGCAGCGGGGAAACGTCCTGATATTCATCAACAGTAAAGAATCGGTACTGATCTTGCACACGTTCGCGCACTTCCCGCTCTTCTTCAATCATGGCAGTCGTTAATAAAAGTACGTCCTCAAAATCCACCGCGCGTTCTTGATTTTTAACGGATTCGTAAGCGGTGTAGACCTTGGCTAACTGTTCTGGATTAATGCGAGGTCGCACCGTGCGCTTTTGTGATTCAGCTAAGTAATCCGATGGGGCAACTTGCGAAACTTTGGCCCATTCAATTTCAGTTGCGATATCGCGCAGTAAATCCCGTGAAGTAATGGAAAGTTCACCCTGTAGCTGTGCGCGTTTAATGGCTTCAGTTAGGAAACTGGACTTGGTTGTAATCAAATCAGGTGTGCGGCCACCAAATACCTGCGGCCAGAAAAAGGTTAACTGCTTCAGGGCGGCGGCGTGAATGGTGCGAGCGGCAACGGATGGAACACCTAAAGCACGAAGACGTGTTCGCATCTCACCAGCGGCACGAGCAGTAAAGGTAAGTGCTAAAACTTTATGCGGATCCATGGTGCCAATGGCTGCGGCATATGCAATTCGGTGAGTGATTGCGCGAGTTTTTCCAGTTCCGGCACCAGCGATGACGCACACTGGACCACGAGTTGCTAGTGCAACTGCGCGTTGTTCATTATCTAAAGCTTCCAGAATCTCTTCGGCGCGAAGATTGCCTACGGCCTCCATGATTCTCCGCCAAGTAAATCCTTACTGGTGAAGCCATCAACGCTTGCATACCAAGAAGTAATCATGCGACGTGCAACTGAAATGCTTGGTGGCAACAGTAAATCACCAGTAGCAACAGCTGCTTTCATATCAGCTCTGGAAAACCAACGGACTTCTGTAATTTCTGTTCCATCAGGGCGCGCATTTTCTGGATGCTGTGTCACGCCTTCAAATGCGATCATGATTGATGCTGGAAATGGCCAAGGTTGCGAAGTTAAATAATTAATATCATCTAAATAAACACCAGCTTCTTCAAATACTTCTCGGGAAACACACTCTTCAAAAGATTCGCCAGTTTCGACAAAGCCGGCAAATGTAGAGAAACGTTTTTCTGGCCACACTGGTTGATGGCCCAATAAAATTCGATCTGCTAAATCTTTTACTAAAACAATTACTGCTGCATCGGTACGTGGATAGTGTTGGGTTAAATCCACTGGGCAGGTACGAACGCTTCCGCCTAAATCACTGACAGTCGGTGCACCACATCTGGCACAATGTGTATGTGTGGCATGCCAATTAGCTAAACCAACTGCGTGCATCGCAAGAGCTAAATCTTCCGAATCTAGATTTCCACCAACTTCGCGCAGAGTCTTAAAGCCTTCATACTTTCGCTGATCAAAATCTGATTCGCCATCATCAGTCGCCGGATTAATCCACGTTGTTCGCCATGCAAAATATGGTTGGTTATCCTCGTGGCTAGTTCCTAAAAAGAAACGATCACCTTCGGTAAAAGCGGCTTGTAGTTGAGTTACCGCTACCGCATCGATAAAAGTAAGTGCTTCATCGGTGGCACTAAGTCGGGCATCGACGATTTGAATTATCTGCGCATCCGTCCACAACTGGGCCAATTTGGCAGCGTCGATACGTAGATCGCTAGCGCGATCAATCGGTGAAAGGTTTGGCTCACTCATATGGGTGAACGCTACTAGCCTTGGCCCATGCTCGTAACCTCATGGAATCTGCTGCATGGAATGGCTATTCCGCCTACAAATAATGTGGCCGACGACCAAGTAAAGCTGGGGCAGGCGATTGTGCAGATTGGCGCCGACCTTATTGGCATGCAAGAAGTAGATGAAAAATTGGAACGATCAGGTGAGATTTCACAGACCAGATTAGTTGCCGAAGCGATGGCAACACCGCATTGGGCATTTGCGGCAAGTGTTATTGGTACACCGGGTTTCGATTGGCGCGCGTTAAATAAAACCGATCTTTCAATTGTTACTGGCGCAGATTCGCACACCAGTGATGGCGCCGAATTAGTTGGCGGTTATGGAATTGGCATAGTTTCTAAGATTCCAGTCTTGCATTGGGATCGAAAAGAGTTGGGGCGATCAATCGTAGGTATGCCGTTATTAATTCCGGGCGAGCGAAAAAATGGGAAGCAGGGCGTTAAAGCGATTTATGTGGCCGATGAACCCAGAGTCGCATTAGCGGCGACTTTAGAAAATGGTTGGACCGTTATTAATACTCATCTTTCCTTTGTACCTTTTGTAAATTTGAAACAGCTACGGGCTCTTAAAAAATGGGCAAAGTCATTAGCGCAACAATATGGAACCCAAGTTTTAATTATGGGCGATCTTAATCTGCCAAAGAATATTCCAATTATTGCATCTGATTGGAGATCATTAATTAATCACAATACTTATCCTTCGTGGGGGGCAAAGATTCAATTTGATTACATCATAAGTAACTCATTAGATGAGAATGGTTTTGAGCCGCTAGATACTGTGAAAACTGGTGTGAGTGATCACTTACCGATTCGGGTGCGGATTAAATAACCTGCAGCGCAACGATGGAAATCGGGTACGGGTTAATTAACTTGTAGTGCAACGGTAGATATCAGCGTAATCAACGCCGCTTCATCAAGTAAATCAGCTGGCTGGTCGGTGATTCCGGTTGGAACATAATGAAAGGCAGCACTGATCTTCCAGATATCGCAGCCCGATAACTTGGCCCAAGCCAAGCGATACATGGCTAACTGAACTTGTGCAGATTTACCGAGCTGCTTGGAGCCGGTTTTCCAGTCAACTACTTGGAAGCCATCACCAGTCGGGTCCTTATAAATCGCATCGATTCGGCCTCGAATAAGTACGCCGGCGATCGTTGTTTCAAAGGGAACTTCTACTCGGGCAGGTGTGCGGTTAGCAAAACTACTTTTTAGCCAAGCTGATTTTAAATCCTCTAACTTTGAATCATCATCGAGTGGATCTAAATAATCTAAGTACTCATCGCCAAATAATGTTGCGGCATCGGTAAATTGACGCTCGACCCACAAGTGGAAAGCAGTGCCGCGACGTGAGTATGGATCTTGTCCCCGCGGCATTGGCCGGCGAATATTGAGCGCTAGCTCCTGGGGGTTTTCCGCTAAGGAAACTAAGGTAGATGTAGAAAGCCGAGTTGGTAGTGCAACTTCGGTGACTTCATTTTTTTGCTTTAACTGTTCAGTAATAAGTGATTGGGCATCGGTAATCCAAGAATTAATTACTGGATCTGCCGATGCTTCAAAAGCATGTGCCGTACTTGATTGAACTTTATTAATCGCATCATCGAATTGCGCCCGTCGATCGCCCAAGAAATCCCGTGGCCACGCAGCTGTTTGTGGAGTTTCCAGAGTTGGATTTTTACTATCTTCATCTGGTGCGACGATATCTGAAATCAACTGGCCACCGTTAGCGGCCGCAGATGTTGCAATGATGGTGAAGATCGAACTTGGGGCAACAGCTTTAGAACCATCGCGCCACCATGATGCGGTGCACAATAAATGTGTTCGGGCACGAGTAACGGCAACGTATGCCAAACGCATCTCTTCCCGCATCTTTATTTGATCTACACAAGCTGCGCTAAAGGCTTTAATCGCCTTGGCGGCATCGCTATTTTTTTCAATTCCAGCCAAAGAAAATTGCGGTAGCTCGCGGGCATCACCGCGCAATGCAAATGGCACATGCTTCTCATTTTTAAGCCAGTTATCGGGATCGCTTCGATTGACACCCGGAAACGTTCCTTCCGATAAACCAGGTACTGCAACCACATCCCATTCAGCGCCCTTTGCCATGTGCACAGTAAGGATTTGAACGACATCCGTTCTCACTTCAGGGGCACCGACTTTTAAGCCACCCTCTTCATCAGATGCGACATCTAGCCAATCAAGAAACGCTGAAATTGAACCGCCACTGCGCTCAAACTTAGCTGCTTCATCCAAGAAGCGATCTAGATGTCGACGGCCAGTTTGTGATCCTTCCCGCAAAGTTATTTCACTTTCCAGCGCTAAGTAGTTTTCAATTTCACTAATTAAATCAATAATCTGCCCACCCGAGCGAGCACGCAACCGGCGTAAATCTTGCGCAAAAATTACAAGTCGTTGATATCCAATATCGCTGAAGCCAGATTTTTTAGCTGTCGCTATTTCATCAAGGGCATCGATAATGGAGCCAGCGAATTGATCGTCGGCTTCCAGTTGATCAGGGTTTCCAGCTGCAATTTTTTTGATAAAGCTTTTAGAGTCGGCGTGCATAGTTTGGGCACGTTCTCGGGAAAATCTACCCAGTGCTGCAATATCGCGTGGACCTAAATTTATTCGTGGACCAGTTAAGTGGCGCATCAAAGCAGAGCCAGCATCGGGATCGGTAATTAACTTCATCAACGTAACCACATCAGCAACTTCTGGAATATGGATCAAGCCGCCGATTCCAATTACTTCTACCGGTAAACCCTGTTCACGAAGCGCATTTTCGATCGCCGGAATTTGGCTGCGCTTTCGTACCAACACTGCAAATGATTTCCCAATTACCGGATTCCACAAATCTTTAAAGTATTCACAAATTGCTAAAGCTTCAGTTTCAATAGTTTCATAGACGCCGTAGGCAAGTTGGCCCGCGCCAGCACCGATTCGCGCTTCTAGTTGAACAACTTGTTGGCCACCGGCGATTTTTATATGGGTGCCAATTTCATTTGCTGCAGCCAAAATAATTTTATCGTTGCGAAAAGTTGTAGGCAGTGAAAATTGATCGATGCCAGTTTGTCCGGCCGCCTTCGGAAAGTACTTTCCAAATGAAGCCATAGTGCCGGCCGAAGCCCCACGCCAGGTATAAATGGCTTGCGATGGGTCTCCCACCGCCATAACTGGGTGGCCAGTTGATGAAACTAAATCGCCATACAACGCTGAAAGCATTCGTACTTGTGATTGCGACGTATCTTGATACTCATCGAGTAAAACCACGGTGTACTTACCGCGCTCTAACGCACCGACATCGGCAAAGTTTTCTGCAATATCGGCAGCTAGCGACATTTGATCATCAAAGGAAAACTCACCAGCTGCTTTGCGACGCTCCATAAATGTGGCAACCATGGGCAAAAGACCATTGCGCTGTTGCATAGCACGGGCAACGCTTCGAACTTCCTCGTTTGTACTTCCCGATAACTTTTGCAAATCTTCGAGCATCTCATTATCGATAGTTTCGATATCGGCGGCTTTAACTTGATGCTCTAACATGAATTTAGAAAGACCAAGTAAATCTTTAATGACGGTACTAACCGCACTGTCATTGCGATATGAATCATCGTGCCAGTTACGAACAACATCGGATGCGATCTGCCAAATTGCTGCCTCGCCCAGTGGTTCGGCGTCAGCATCGATTCCGTATCGAATGGCGTGCTCACTTAATAATTTACCGGCATACGAGTGATAGGTCGTAACCGCTGTGCTTGTTGTCGTGATGTGTTTGAACTCTGGTAATTGTGATAACTGACGTAATCGCTTTCGAATTCGAACCGATAATTCGCCAGCGGCTTTGCGCGTAAATGTCAGACCTAATATCTGATCAGGTGCGGCAAAACCATTGGCTACTAAATACAAAACACGATTACTCATTGTTTCAGTTTTACCCGAACCAGCGCCCGCGATGACAACGGCTGGCTCTAGGCCGCTGCTAATGATGGCCGACTGATGTTTGGTAATTGGTTTGATCTGGGAACCAAACTTTGGGTGTGCTTGTAGCTTGGCAATAATCTCTTCCGGCGTGTACTTAGGTGAGTTACTCATGGCTCAATCACCGACCGTCCATCACTTTGAACTGGGCAGGATTTCCGTACTGGGCAGCCTTTACAGCGCTTATTGACGGTGGCAAAAAATATTGCCGCCGCCATGCCTTCGCCAATTTTCTCAATCGTTTCTTTTGTTTCCACTAAATCGATTGTGTACTGCTGCCTAATAGTTACACCAGCCGTGCCCGTACCTAGATAAACCAGTTCGGCGCCAGCACTTGTTGTGCCTTCGGTAAATCCACCTTCGGCAATTCCAAGTTGATAACTCGCTAGCTGTAAATTCTTTTTCGCCTCATCTTTACTAATTGCGGTATTTCCAGTTTTAAAATCGATAATAAATAAGGAGCCGTCGGCTTCGACTTCAAGGCGATCAACACTTCCCTTAATCCGCGCCCGGCCTAGCTTGATATCAAAACGTAGTTCGGCACCCACAACCGTGCGCGGTGTAACTTTGTGATACTCGACAAATTTCTCAAGCATCGTTACCGCAGTTTCAAGGTGAGATGCACTGACCCATCCGCTATCTGGATCAATTAATTTCCACGAGCTTTCCAAACTTGCGATTAACGATTCGCGTGTTGTATTTGGCTCTTGTACCATCTTGGCGGCAAAGGCGTGAATCGCCGAACCTAAAACTTGTGCTGTGCTATCGCCATCAGTTCCGCCATTGTTTTGTAAAAACCATTTCACGCCACATTCAATAAATGATTCGGCGCCACTTGGCGAGACAACTACTTCTTGATCACCATCAATAACTGGGGCATCGGTACTAAGTAGCACTGAACCGATCCAACTGTGTGGATCAGCTAACGCAATTCCATTTTCGCTCATAGATTTCAAAATCGATGCCGCTTGATCCCCGTTATCGCCATGTAACTGGCCACGAAGTTCGGCTACTAAAGCTGGCACGGTAATAGGTCTTGGGACTTCAGTCGTATTGATCTCTTCATCATCAATGCCATTGACCATTACTTCAATTGCCTCAAAGAACTGTGATGGCTCTTCATCTTCTCGCTGAACGGCGGTGATGAAAAGTGATTGCTGGGCGCGGGTTAGCGCCACATGAAATAACCGTTGTTCATCTTGCATTAAGCCGTTTGCGGCAATTACATCTAACTGATCGCGGGCAATATCGGGGTTGCGCTCTCGTTCTACTAAACGTTCGGCGCCTAGCAAAGATGATCGCTGCTTGAGATTTGGCCAGGTACCTTCTTGCAAACCAGCGATCGCAACTAAATCCCATTGTCGACCCTTTGCACTGTGCACCGTCAAAATTTCAACAAAATCTGGACGAATACCTTTGGCGGTAATTACATCGCCGGCAATATCTTCCACAATAATTTCATTAATAAATGACGCTGGTCCTGACAATGGAAAACGTTCTGAATATCGTTGGGATGATTCAAACAACTGCATCATGGCATCTAAATCACGATCAGCTGCCGCACCCCGCAAGCCTGAGCGAAGTGCTTGGTTACGCCAGGTAACGGCAAGTTTTTGCCCATCACTAGTTACCGCGTTATCCCAAATTGCCCACAACAAATCATCGGCTAGCGAAGTTTTATTTCGTGCAACAGCGCGAGCAGTTTTTAAAAGATTGTGAAGTCGAAGCACACTGTCGGCGCCTTCAATTGTGATCTCACCATCATCAATAGCATCGAGTAACAACTGGGTGCCAGAGCGATCATCGCCTTCAGCGCGATTTGCAATTAAAGATCGGCGAATTCGACGTAGAGAAATTGAATCAGCCCCACCAAATTCACTGAGTAATAACCGCTCGGCCGTATCTAAATTAAGTGGTTGGGCATTAATGGCAACACGGGCCAACAGCAAAAATGGCGAGATCGCTGGGTTGCCGGCGAGTGCTTGCAGCTCGGATGCAACTGGTATTCCAAGGTGTGAAAATGCCCGGCGCAAGGCAGATGCCGCGACTCCTGGCGTTCTCAAAATAACGGCCATCGTGCTGTAGGCGATGCCTTCACGAAGATGCGCACTTCTAAATTGATGGGCGATAAAGGCAGCTTCTTCCGCCCCCGATTTAAAGCGATGAACCCCTACAAAACCCTGGTTTTCATTGGCGCAGCTGCGTTTTCTAGTAATTGGCGAACCACGCAAACCGTGCACGTATGTATGCCCAACTTCAAAGACGGCGGCCGCACTTCGATAAACCTGATCTAAAACAATTTCAGTAGCACGGTATGGATCTAACGCGCCCGCTAACCCATCGGGATCGGCGCCGCGAAAACGTCCAACGCTGCTATCGGCATCGGCGCAGATAATTACATCGTTACCAACCAATAAAGAAAGTAGTTCGCGTTGCGACGGATCGGACTCCTGAAACTCATCAACCATGATGGTTGAAAAACGTTTAATTAGTTCATCTAATAAATCTGGATTATTTTGTAAGTGAATTGAGGCACGGGAAACAAGTTCGGATGGATCGATTCGAAGTTTGGCATCTTGCGCCGAAATTTCGCGCATCACCATGGAATTTATATATCGCTTCCAAAATGCAGCGGCTGCTTCCCAATATTTTTCGCCTTCAGTTTTTCCAAGCTCGGCTAATTTATCTGGGCCAATGCCACGTTCTGATGCACGCAAAATTAAATCGCGAAGTTCGCGGGCAAAGCCATGAGTTGTTAGCGCTTTATGTAAATCTTCCGGCCACTCTTTAAAACCATCGGTAATATCACCTTGCAGTAATTCGCGAATGTAACTTTCTTGTTCGGGGCCGCTGAGTAAAATCGGATCTGGATCGCCCTTTGCTTTCATCTTTAAAATTGAGAAAGCAAGTGAGTGAAAAGTTCTAGCCAATGGTTCAAACATTGTTTTGCTTGTACGCAAGGCAATTGCATCGCGAAGTTCGGATGCTCGCTCGCGACCAAAAGTAATCAATAAAATTGAGTCAGGATTTTGCCCAGCATTTATTCGAGACAACGCCGCTTCAACTAAGACAGTTGTCTTTCCAGTACCCGGCCCACCTTGCACAACCAATGGTGATCCACGGTGGGTAACAACAGCCGCTTGCCGGGCATCCAATGTGGCAGGAGCAACCTGAAGTACCTGTCGTACAAGGCTGAATGGCTGCTTACTCACAGTGCGAATCTTGCCTCAGAGAACCGACAAATTACGGTTTACGCGTTGAGGTTTGCCTTCTTCTGGCGTGATGTTGCGCGTGCGCGCTCATCGCCATTGAGAACAACCTTGCGGATACGAACAACGGCTGGCGTTACTTCAACGCACTCGTCTTCGCGACAGAACTCCAACGCACCTTCCATGTTGAGCTTCTTTGGTGGAATCAAACGCTCTGATTCATCAGTTCCGGAAGCACGCATGTTAGTCAACTTCTTTTCACGAACGCAGTTAACGTCCATGTCATCACTTCGTGAGTTCTCGCCAATAACCATACCTTCGTACACTTCATCGCCAGGTTCTACGAAAATAGTCCCGCGATCTTGTGTTCCATATAGAGCGTATGAAGTAACGGTTCCCATACGGTCTGAAACAAGGGAACCAGTTCCGCGAGTACGGATATCGCCATACCAAGGCTCGTAACCATCGAAGACGTGGTGTAGCAAACCAGTTCCGCGAGTTTCAGTTAAGAACTCGGTACGGAAACCAATCAGGCCACGTGATGGAACCTTGTAATCCAGACGGATCCAACCGGTTCCGTGATTAACCATTTGCTCCATGCGACCTTTACGAAGTGCCATCAACTGCGTTAAAACACCAAGATATTCTTCAGGTGCATCAATTGTTAAACGCTCCATCGGTTCGTGAATCTTGCCGTCAATTTTCTTGATAACTACTTGTGGCTTACCAACAGTTAGTTCAAAGCCTTCGCGCTTCATGATTTCAACAAGTACTGCTAGCTGAAGTTCTCCGCGCCCCTGTACTTCCCAAGTATCTGGGCGCTCGGTGTTTAGCACTCGCAAAGAAACGTTACCGATTAACTCTGCATCTAAACGGCTCTTTACTTGGCGGGCAGTAAGCAGTTTTCCACTCTTGCCGGCCAGTGGTGATGTATTAATACCAATTGTCATAGAAATCGATGGCTCATCAACGATGATTAATGGCAGCGCGTGTGGATTCTCAAGGTCCGCCAAAGTTTCACCCAAAGTAATGGTGTCGATACCAGCTACCGCAATGATGTCGCCAGGATGTGCTTCAAGTGTTGGCACACGATCTAGCGCTTCGGTAATGAGAAGCTCGGAAATCTTTACCCGCTCGATGGTGCCATCAGTTTTCATCCAAGCAACTGACTGACCCTTTTTAATAACACCTTCGCGCACCCGACACAAGGCCAAGCGACCAAGGAAGGCAGATGAGTCAAGGTTAGTGACGTGGGCCTGCAACGGTGCGCCTTCGTGATAAACCGGCGCTGGAATTGCCGAGAAGATGGTGTCGAACAAAACGTCTAGGTTTTCTTCAACTGGCATTCCACCATCTGATGGACGAGTCAATGATGCACGACCAGCTTTTGCTGATGCGTACACAACTGGAAATTCAATCTGCTCTTCATTTGCGCCAAGATCAAGGAACAACTCGTAAGCCTCGTCGACAACTTCTGCGATTCGTGAATCGGGACGGTCTACTTTGTTGATTAACAAGATAACTGGCAAATTCTTTTCTAGCGCTTTACGCAATACGAAACGTGTTTGTGGCAATGGACCTTCTGATGCATCCACTAGCAAAATAACACCGTCAACCATTTCGAGTCCGCGCTCTACTTCGCCACCAAAATCTGCGTGGCCCGGAGTATCGATGATGTTAACAATTGTGTCACCGCGCTTTACCGCAGTGTTTTTGGCAAGGATAGTAATTCCCTTTTCGCGTTCTAGATCCATTGAATCCATCATGCGATCTTGGCCTTCGCCCTGAACTTTGTGAGCTGCGAATGCGCCGGACTGCCACAACATGGCATCAACCAACGTTGTTTTACCGTGGTCAACGTGCGCAATGATGGCAACGTTACGTAAGTTATCGCGTGTTTTTACCGGCAAACCATCTAGGTGTGGTTGGCGCTTACTTGAAAAGGGTCTGCTAGACATTGAATCTGAACTCCACTACGTCTCCATCGGCCATTACATATTCCTTACCTTCCATGCGGACTTTGCCATTAGCTTTCGCTAGCGCCATAGTCCCGGTGGCAATGAGATCTGCAAAGCTGACGATTTCAGCTTTAATAAATCCCTTTTGGAAATCTGTATGAATAACACCAGCGGCCATGGGTGCGGTGTCACCTTTGTGAATTGTCCATGCGCGAGCTTCTTTTGGACCGGCAGTTAAATAAGTCTGCAGACCCAAAGTATCGAAACCAACACGTGCCAAAGTTGCCAGACCTGGTTCTTTCAAACCAATGGATTGCAACAATTCTAATGCGTCCTCATCACTGAGTTCGGCGAGTTCTGCTTCTGTTTTTGCATCTAGAAAAATAGCTTCGGCAGGTGAAACAAGTGCCTGAAGTTTTGCGCGCAACGCGTCATCATTAATTTCGGCGGCATCAACGTTGAAAACATAAAGAAATGGTTTAGCGGTTAATAAGTGCAACTCTTGTAATAGCTCCATTTCGATTGAACTTTGGGACAACGGCTTTCCAGATTGCAACCAATCATTTGCCGCTTTTACCGCTTCCAAAACCGCGCTCTTTTCTTTGGCAACGCGCGCCTCTTTTTCCAGACGCGGAATTGCTTTTTCAATTGTCTGTAAATCTGCGAGCGCTAATTCAGTGTTGATCGTTTCCATATCTGATGCTGGATCGATTCGACCATCTACGTGCACGACATCGCCATCGCTGAAAACTCGGATGACTTGGCAGATCGCATCGGTTTCGCGGATGTTGGTAAGAAACTTATTGCCAAGGCCGGCACCTTCGGATGCACCTTTTACAATTCCGGCGATATCCACGAAGGAGACAACGGCTGGCAGAAGTTTTTCAGAGGAAAAAATTGTGGCCAGCTTGGCTAGGCGCTCATCTGGCACTCCCACCATTCCCACATTGGGCTCTATGGTTGCAAAGGGGTAGTTAGCGGCCAAGACGTTGTTTTTGGTGAGCGCGTTAAAAAGGGTCGACTTACCCACGTTTGGCAGTCCGACGATTCCGATTGAGAGGCTCACTGGGGTAAGCCTACGGGGCTTTGTCAGTGCTCCCTGCCACGATAAGCCTATGCCCGCTTACGTAGTGACCTTATTAATAGGAGTAGCCGCTGGTTTTGCCATCGGATATCTCCTTAGCGCCCTGAAATCGAAAAATTCATCAGGTAATCAAATTCTGCTCGATGATTACAAGGCACAACTCGAAGCCGAGCGAGGTAAAACCGAAGGTGCGGTGAAGTTAAATGCCGAACTTGTTGCCATGAAAGAGTCGGTGAAGGCGTTGGCACAGCAAGCAAATGATGCCAACCTGACTCGTACTGCCGCTGAAGCAAAGTTAAATACAACAATTCTAGAGATGCGTCGCGCTTCCGAATCGATCTTTGATGAAACGAAAAAGATCGCTGGTGCTCTGTCTAATTCGCAGGTCCGTGGAAAATTTGGCGAGGCTCAATTAGAGCTACTGCTGCAACAGGCTGGTTTGCGCGAGGGTCATGAATACACCAGCCAGCGTTCAACTACCGATGCCGACTCATCTGGAATTCCAGATGTCACGGTCACTATGCCGGGCGGAAGTTATTTATTTATCGATTCAAAGTTTCCCTTTGATCGCTTCCTCGATGCTTTTGGCACCGAAGATCAAGATCAGCGCGATGAGTTTTTAACCCAACACACAAAGGATTTGTTAAAGCATGTCGAAGCGCTGGCAAAGCGTGGCTATCACAAATCGCAAGGCTCCCCTGATTTTGTAGTGCTCTTCGTTCCCTTTGAAACCTTGTTGTCAGAGGCGCTACGAATTGATCCGATGTTTTTGGAAAAAGCCTTTAAAGTCGGCGTTACCGTGGCAACTCCAACGTCCATGATGGCGCTGTTGCGCACGATTGGCTATATTTTTACGCGTAACAAATTAGCCGAAAATGCCGATGAGATTCAAAAAGTAGCAAGCACATTTTTGAAAAATATTACTTTGCTGCACACCAAGATTGTGGCGGTTGGCAAAGCGATCTCAACAACGGCAAAAGCGTATGAAGATCTAGTGCCAACGGCGGAGAAAACAGTTTTGGCACCTGCTCGCCGAATTCATAATTTGGGAGTTACTGGCGATAAAGATAAGTTAGCCATTGACTATCCAGAAGCACCTGGTGCGGTCCGAGATTTAAAAAACAATGAGTTAGATGGCGGCGATGATTACATCGATGCAGAAGAGGTAGAGCAATCATGAGTACTTTACAAAAAGTAGCGATTCAAGGTCCTGGACTTAAAAAGCAGGGAATTGTTGTTTTACAGACCCTTCTCATCTCCTTCTTCGTCTTTATTGAAATGACTATTCGCACTGGCGTTGGGATATTAACTGGCCTAGCGATCTGCTTGGCGACCTTTGCCTCACTTCGCTTAGGCCGTCCCGGAACTACCTATGTTTCAGTGGTGACACCGCCGCTGGCCTTTGCCGGTTCTGCGCTGCTCATTACTATTTTATTAGGCGGATTCAAGCCTTCTCGCGTGGGTATTGATTTTATTGCTGCGCTGGCAAGTGAGGCGCCATTTTTAATTATCTCAGCGCTAGTTGGTTGGTTTGTTTACTTAAATCAAAAAGCAAAAGCTAGACCTTCAAAGGCCCGTCGCACAACAGATTAAATCTGGCCCGCTGCTTTCATATCTTTTCGAAGCTCCGGTGGCAAAGCAAAAAGTAATGTCTCCTCCGCAGCGGTTACTTCTTGCACATCGGTAAAGCCCAACTTAGCTAAAGAACTCAAAACATCGGTTACTAAAATCTCTGGCACTGATGCACCGCTTGTAACACCGATAGTTTCAACACCGGTAAACCATGCATCTTGTAGCTGCTCGGCGTAATCAATTAAATATGAAGCCTTTGCTCCGTATTCCAGCGCAACTTCAACTAATCGAACTGAGTTAGACGAGTTAAGTGAGCCAACCACAATTACTAATTCTGCTTGTGGGGCAATTGCTTTAATCGCTTCTTGACGATTTTGGGTTGCATAACAAATGTCATCACTTGGCGGTGCTTGAATATCTGGGAAGCGCTCTTTTAAAATTGCAACTGATTGCAAGGTCTCATCGACCGACAACGTTGTTTGCGAAAGCCAGACTAAATTCTTTCCTGGCGTTGGTTGAATATTTCGGGCACCTTCTAGGCCATCGACGATTCGAACTTGACCAACTGCTTCACCGGCAGTTCCTTCAACTTCTTCATGGTTGTGGTGACCGATTAATAAAATCTCGGAGCCTTCGGCGGCAAAGCGGCGCACTTCGTGGTGGACCTTTGTCACAAGTGGACAGGTGGCATCAATAGTTTTGAGATTTCTAGCTGCTGCTTGTTCGTGCACAAGAGGTGAAACTCCGTGGGCCGAGAAAACTACGGTCTTACCCTCTGGCACCTCATCGGTTTCTTCAACAAAGATCGCACCTTTGGCTTCAAGGGATGCAACGACGTGAATGTTGTGCACGATCTGCTTGCGCACGTAAACAGGTGCGCCATACAAGGCCAAGGCTTTTTCAACGGTAATGACCGCCCGATCTACCCCAGCGCAATATCCGCGAGGCGCCGCCAACAGAACTCTCTTAGCCATGGGAGCAGTCTATTAGGCTCGCCCCATGTTCGAAACTTCAAGTGAGGCACCGGCGCCAGTTCGGGTCGTCACCGAGGCGATCAAAGATTATGTCGAGCGATTAGGTCCAATCTGGATCGAAGGTGAAATCAGCGAACTCAATGAACGCAGCGGCATGATGGCTTTTATCCGGCTGCGCGATCCCAGCGTTGATATGTCAATTTCGGTGATGTGTCACAAATCAGTGATCGCATCGGCCCAACCATTGCCGGCAAATGCACGTGTTGTTATTTACGCAAAACCATCTTGGTATACAAAAAATGGTTCGCTCTCTTTTTCAGCCCGTGAAATTCGACAAGTCGGTGTTGGTGAATTATTAGCACGGTTGGAAGCGTTAAAAACACAGTTAGCCGCTGAAGGTTTATTTGATTCTGATCGAAAAGTAGCGCTGCCTTTATTGCCCAAGAAAATTGGTTTGATCTGTGGTCGAAATACAGATGCCGAGAAAGATGTTGTTGAAAATGCAAAACGTCGTTGGCCATCGGTTCAATTCGAGATCCGTGAAGTTACCGTGCAAGGCGCCGCTGCAGTCAGTGAAGTCTCGCAAGCCTTACGCGAATTAGAGGCCGATCAAGATGTTGAAGTAATTGTGATTACTCGCGGCGGTGGATCCTTTGAAGATCTACTGCCCTTTAGCGATGAAACGTTAGTTCGATTAGCAGCATCGTGTGAAACCCCAATCGTCAGTGCGATCGGCCATGAAAAAGATTCACCACTTCTTGATCTAGTCGCCGACTACCGTGCCTCTACGCCAACTGATGCGGCAAAGCGAGTAGTGCCAGATATCGCCGAAGAGTTTGCATTAATTAAGGGCTTGCAAGATCGGGCCGGTCGGCGCTTAGTAAATTTAATTGAATTTGAATCCACCCGGATTACTAATTTCATGGGCCGCCCCGTTATGAAAGATCCGATGGTCTTAATAACCACTCGGGCCGATGTAATTATTGCCCTCAAAGATAGATCACAGAGATCTTTTGGGACTCGATTAAAATTAGCGAAGGAAGAGTTAAAGCAAGTAAAGGCGCGAGTGCGTGCACTGTCGCCACAGGCAACTTTGGATCGTGGGTATTCAGTTGTTCAGTTAGCAAATGGAGATATTGTTACCGATCCAAAATCAGTAAAAGCTGGTGAACTGCTACGACTTCGTCTGGCTAAGGGCGAACTGCAGGCAACAACCACAGCGCGACAAAGGGAGTAGATTTAGACCATGCCTGAAGCCAAGAAGATCTCGTATGAAGCCGCACGCGATGAGTTAGCTGAAGTTGTTGAAGCCCTTGAAGCTGGTAGCGCAACGTTAGAAGAGTCCTTGAAGTTATGGGAGCGCGGCGAAGAGTTGGCCAAGATCTGCCAAGAATGGCTAGATGGTGCCAAGAAAAAACTTGATGCGGCGAAACCTTAAATGCCTACTTTTTCTTACTCCGATTTACTGCCACTAGGTCTGGATACCACTAAATATCGCCTAGTTAGTAAAGAGGGAGTCTCTGTTGTAAAACTTGGCGGTCACGAGTTTCTACAGATTGAACCAGAGGCGTTAGAAAAATTAACCGCTGAAGCAATTCATGATATTTCGCATTACTTGCGTCCGGCACATTTGCAGCAGTTAGCAAATATCGTAAAAGATCCAGAGGCTTCACCTAACGATCGTTTTGTCGCTACCGATCTTTTAAAAAATGCCAATATTTCGGCCGGTGGTATTTTGCCGATGTGCCAAGACACTGGCACCGCCATTGTTATGGGTAAAAAGGGTCAATTTGTTCTCACTACCGGCAAGGACGAAGTGGCCATCTCGCAGGGAATTTACGATGCCTACACAAATCTAAATCTGCGCTACTCGCAAATGGCCCCAATAACTACGTGGGAAGAAAAAAACACCGGCAATAACTTGCCTGCCCAAATTGAAATCTATGCCGATAGTGATCACGCCGATGAATACAACTTCTTATATATCGCCAAAGGTGGCGGTAGTGCCAACAAATCATTTTTATATCAAGAGACGAAAGCAGTTTTAAATCCTAAAGCGTTAATGACTTGGCTCGATGAAAAACTTCGATCCATTGGTACCGCAGCCTGCCCGCCGTATCACTTAGCAATTGTCATTGGTGGAACAAGTGCCGAGCACACTGTGAAAACTTCAAAGCTGGCCAGCACCAAGTATTTAGATTCGCTGCCAACTTCAGGTGATCCGGCAACTGGCCATGGTTTCCGCGATCTGGAATTAGAACAGCAGGTACTAGAACTCACTAGAACGTTAGGAATCGGCGCCCAATTTGGTGGCAAGTACTTCTGTCACGATGTCCGAGTAATCCGACTTCCTCGCCACGGTGCCTCACTTCCAATTGCCATCGCCGTTTCCTGTTCGGCCGATCGTCAGGCAAAGGCCAAGATCACTAAAGACGGTATTTTTCTGGAAGAGTTAGAACGGGATCCAGCACATTTCTTGCCCGAGACAACTGATGAACATCTAGACGATAACGTTGTTGCAATTGATTTAAGTAAGCCAATGAAAGAGATTGTGGCCGAGCTTTCTCGGCACCCAGTAAAGACGCGACTTTCCTTAACTGGCACGTTAATTGTTGCTCGCGATTTAGCCCACGCAAAAATCAAGGAGATGATGGATGCCGGCAAACCAATGCCAGAATACTTAAAGAATTACGCAGTCTATTACGCAGGTCCAGCCAAAACTCCGGAAGGTTATGCCTCGGGATCCTTTGGGCCAACTACTGCCGGTCGAATGGATTCTTACGTTGACTACTTCCAATCAATGGGTGGATCCATGGTGATGTTAGCCAAGGGAAATAGATCAAAGGCCGTTACCGATTCCTGCCAAAAATTTGGTGGTTTCTATCTTGGATCAATCGGCGGACCAGCAGCGCGCTTGGCCCAAGATTGCATTAAGAAAGTTGAAGTTTTAGATTTTGAAGAGCTAGGCATGGAAGCAGTCTGGAAGATCGATATCGTAGATTTTCCAGCGTTCATTGTTGTCGATGACAAAGGTAATGATTTTTTTACGGAATCTTCAAAATTGATCTCACTGGGTACAAAACCCGAAAACTAAATTAGTACCAGTTACTACGTTTGTGCTTGGCCCAGGCTTTGCATGGGCTCTCATAGCGAATGCTGATGTAGCGAAGTCCCCAACGAATTTGGGTTACTGGATTTGTGCGCCAATCGGTTCCCACCACATTCATCTTTGATGCAGGTAGGGCCTGTGGAATTCCGTGGGCGCCAGATTTCTTATTTCGCGCTTTGTAGTTCCAACTACTCTCTTGGGACCACAACTGATTGAGGCAGCTGTACTCTTTTTCCTCAAATCCATACTCATCATAGAGAATTGACTTAGCCACTTTTTTAGCGCCAAATGCAGTTCGGGCTAATTCAATCTGGCGACTAGCTGCCGAGACTAAGGCTAAATCGCTGGCAAAGATCGCCCCGGAAATCAAAGCGTAGGTATCGTCAAATAAAGTTGTAACCATGGCCGGATCAATCACGGCTACTTCGTTTTTGGCTTGAATCTCCACCGCTGAATTCAGGGAGAGCTCTAGCCCATTGGCAGTTGGCAAAAGAGTGACGGCCAGAAGCAGGCCAGAAAGCAGCGACCAGATCGTCGCCTTCTTCTTTGAGAATCGTGTTCTCATGGGACTGCCTCCTTCCAACTTCTAAAACGAACTGCTGGCCCATGGCCAATCGGCCTCAATTGAGGCTTCATTAACCAGGGGGAATGGCTTTATCGTGCGGTACTTAGGGGTGATCGGCAAATCAAAGCCCGCACGAGTCGCAGATTCTCAGGAAGATGGATCGCTGTGGATAGGTAAAACCGCAGGTCAGAAAGGGGAATGTCCGAAATGTCGTAAATGTGACTGTGACATTGTTTTAGCCAGGATTAGCTGGTGATTGGGCCTTCCAAGAGTTCGGTAACCAGGGCGGCGATTGGCGAGCGCTCGCTGCGAGTCAAGGTGACGTGGGCAAAGAGCGGATGGCCCTTCAAGGTTTCCACTACGGCCACTACTCCGTCGTGGCGACCGACCCGGAGGTTGTCTCGTTGGGCAACGTCGTGGGTCAAGATCACTCGAGATGCCGTTCCGATTCTAGAAAGGACGGTCAGCAAAACTCCCCGTTCCAAAGATTGCGCCTCATCGACGATCACAAATGAGTCGTGCAGCGAACGGCCACGGATATGGGTCAGTGGCAAAACTTCAATCAATCCCCGGTCGACGATTTCATCGATCACGGCCTGGCTAACGATCGCTCCTAAGGTATCGAAAACGGCCTGGGCCCACGGTGACATTTTTTCACCTTCTGAACCTGGCAAGTAACCCAGCTCTTGGCCACCCACTGGATAGAGCGGGCGGAAGATGACAACTTTTTTATGCACTCGTTTTTCCATGACCGCTTCCAGACCGGCACATAAAGCAAGGGCTGACTTTCCAGTTCCGGCCCGGCCGCCCAAGGAAACGATTCCCACTGATTCATCCAGCAAAATATCAAGGGCGATTCGTTGTTCGGCGCTTCGACCATGCAGGCCAAAAGCTTGTCGATCGCCGCGAACTAATTTAAGTTGTTTATCGGCGGTGACTCTGGCCAATGCGCTACTTTTTTGGGAGTGCAAAATTACGCCAGTGTGAACCGGCAGTTGGTGGGCGCATTCATGGTCGGCAAATTCACCAGAATAGAGATCATCGATTATTGCCGAATCCACATTGATCTCTTCAATGCCGGTCCAGCCGCTACTAGAGACAAGTTCGGCTAAATACTCTTGGGCTTCAACGCCAACCGATGATGCTTTCACCCGAAGTGGTAAATCTTTTGTTACTAAAACAACCTGCTTGCCATCGGACATCAGATTTTTTGCAATCGCCAAAATTCTGGTGTCATTGGTGCCATCCCGCAAAAATCCATTGGGCAAAGTTGAAAGATCGGTGTGATTGAGTTCAACTGAAAGCGTGCCACCTTCGGGTGTGATGTCTAATGGCTTGTCTAGCCGGCCATGGGTAATTCGCAGATCATCTAAAGCCCGAAGCGCAGCTCGTGCAAAATAGCCAAGTTCTGGGTGATCGCGTTTGGTCTCTAACTCTCCGATTACTGAGATCGGGATTATTACTTCATGTTCGGCAAATCTAAGAAGGGCGCCTGGATCAGCAAGTAAAACGCTGGTATCTAAAACAAAGGTTTTACGCTCTTTTTGACTCTTAGCTGCCAATGCCGGCTCCTCGATATTTTATTTTTAATAGGCGAGACTGCTTCGGACAGTTAAAAGGTAGAACTCGGGCATCTTATTTGCGCGCAGACACGCTTGCCGACTTGGTTAAATTTGAGTGTCGAATTATGAACCGAAACGGCGCTGTCTCACGGAGTAAGAACGCAGGGCACGGAGAAAATCTAGGTGACGAAAATCAGGCCAATAGGCTTCACAAAAGTAAAACTCAGATGATGCGCTCTGCCATAATAAAAATCCACCAAGACGTTGTTCGCCAGATGTTCGAATTAAGAGCTCGGGATCTGGTTGGCCCGCTGTATATAAAAACTTTGAAATATCTTCGGCCGTTAACTCGGAAGCCGCTTGCGTTAACGAATGACCGGCACGCTCTTCTTCATTTAAATAACTCTTGACTGCATCAACTATCTCTCGGCGACCACCATAACTGATAGCGACATTTACTTCGACACCATCATTTCGAATTGGCTTGAGCGCGTTAAGTTTCTCGGCTAGCCAAGGTGGCAATAGTTCTAGCGCTCCAACGGCTTTGAGATTCCAACGCCCAGTTGCGGCAATTTCATCAACGGTATCGCCAATAATTTTTAGCAAGCCTTCGATCTCTTCTTCTGATCTTTTAAAGTTATCGGTTGAAAGCAACCACAAAGTTACGACCTTAACTTCGGCTTGATCACACCAGCCCAGAAAATCAATAATCTTGCTGGCTCCAGCTTTATGGCCGTGTGGATCATGCGTTGTTGGATTTGATTTTGCCCAACGACGATTGCCATCCAAGATAACGCCAACATGGTGTGGGGTTTTAGAAAAATCAAGCGAACGAAGTAATCGCCACTCGTACAGTGGGTAGATCAGCGATTTAATTACTTTACGAATACTGACGAACAACTCTGCGCTCCGCAGCAAAGGATGCAATGGGAAGAGTGCCCGCCAAAATTAACCAGATGATCTTTCTTAATGACCAGCGTGCTTTCACGCCAAACTGAAGCGCAGTTAAAACATATGCGGCATAAACCCACCCGTGCACAAAGGGGATCCAGGCGACCATCGATTTCCACTCCTCATTATTGAGAAAGTAGGCCACTGGAATATCAACGAACCATAAAAGCAGCGACATAACGCCAGCTATTACGGCCATGACTCGATAACGCTTGATAACTCCGCTCATGGGGTAACTCTACGGCGATAGAAGGGAAGAAACACAACTACGGCAGCCATGAGCCACCAAATGACCACATACGACAGGTGCTGCCAATAAAAACCAGGGATTCGAGATGTTAATTTTTCCGGCACTACGCGAGTTCGGATTAATTCACCGCTTCGGATCTGCTCGGTGCTAGCCACGATGTAGCCATCGAATAAATCTAGGTCGGTTCGGGAAACCACAACTGCGCTATCTAACCGCGAAATAACTGATGCCGAGTTTTCCGCCCGATCACCTTCTTGGCTAGCAACTAACAATCCAGTAATTTCCACATCCATAGATTGTTGAATATCAGGATTGAGCAATCGCTCTGACCAGAGCCCTCGCACTACTAAAATTGCAGATTTTGAATTGACTTGCATCAGTGCAACTTCCCAATCTTCGATTTTGCCATTGCCATCTTTTTGATTGGGTGCCTGAAAATTTCCAATATATTTTCCAGTTACTGAAACTGTTCGGTTGAGCGCAGTAGCCGGAATGGCAACACGGGGTTGGGTTACGTTTTCAAGTGGTGCGATATTTGTATCAATTACCGTTGCTGTTTTTAAAGCTTGCTTTAAATCGGCGGCACGTTGTAGCTGCCAAAAACCTAGCGCGATGAAAAGTGCGACAACAAGTGCAACGCCAATAATCTGTGCCAGTTTGTTGAGAAAGTTACTCTTGCGAGTCATCGCTTCGATTGATGCCCATAAAACGCTTATAGAAACTGCGCATCAAGAATGCGACTGCAATACAAAGCAAACCCACAGTTAGTGAGCCGGCTGAGCCCATAAATACTTGTTCTTCCATGACATAATCATGTCATGCAATCGCAAAGTCCGTTCGATTACAACGAACGCTATGGCATCAAGCCGCGCCGAAGCTGGGTTGGTTTTGCAATTTTCATCGCCATCGCAGGAGTTGGTTGGCTCACATGGGCCGGTCTACATCATTCCAATCCACCAATTCGTCTTCAGTTAATCTCATTTACTGTCGATAGCGATCGTGAAGTTACGATCCGATATTCAGTAGATAGAAATGGCGTTGCTGGGCCAGTTGTCTGCACATTGATTGCGCGCGATTACGACAAAAACATAGTTGGACAAATTGATGAAGAGATATCGCCCGGTCAAGGCAAAATCGAACTAGTCACCCAAGTTGCTACGCGTGTTTTAGCGGTTAATGCTGATGTAACCAGTTGTCGCGCTCAGTAAGTAACTAGTACCGTTGCGCATTATGACTCAGACCTGGCTTACCCAAGAAGCGGCAGATCGTTTGCACGCCGAACTCGTTCACCTTGAGGGTCCCGGTCGAAAAGAAATTACCGCAAAAATTGAAGCGGCCCGCGCCGAAGGCGATTTGAAAGAAAATGGCGGCTACCACGCAGCTCGTGATGAGCAAGGAAAAATGGAAGCGCGGATTCGCCAATTAAAGGTGATGCTAGAAAACGCCCACATTGGAACACCACCAGCAAGTGCCGATGGAAAAGTTGGTGCCGGAATGGTTGTAACAGCACTGATTGCTGGCGATGAAATGAAATTTTTATTGGGATCGCGTGAAATTTCATCTGGTGATCTCGATGTTTACAGCGAGAAATCACCGTTAGGTGCAGCGGTTTTGGGAATTGAAATAGGTGCAAAGGTTTCTTACACCGCACCTAATGGTCGGGAAATTTCAGTGGAAGTAGTTGCCGCTGAATTTTACGCTTGAGCTAGAACTAGCTCGAACTATTTTTATACTTGCGAATGCTAAGTGGAATAAAAATAGCCATTAACAAAATCATATAAAGTAATGATGTCTCTAATGGATGTTGGCTAGGCCATGAATTTGCAGTGGCACCAAATTGATTTTGTAGGCCAAATAATTGGCGACAGGCTGCCACCACCGTTGAAACTGGATTCCACTCGGCAAAGTACTGCAACGCTTTTGGCATGCCAGTTGTTGGGGCAAATGCATTAGATAAAAAGGTAAGTGGGAATGTAACTAAGAAACCAGCGGCTTGAACCGTGCGCGCCTCTTTAATTACTAGGCCAACAAAGATGCCAATCCAAGAGAGTGCATAACCAAAGGCAAAGAGAAATAGAAAACCAAGCCCGATGCTGAGCAATCCAGAAGTTGGACGCCAGCCAACAACGTATCCAGCGATTGCCATGACAACCAAAACTAAAATATTTAGAAGTGCATCTCCAAAAGTTCGGCCAATAACCACGGCGCCACGAGAAATTGGTAGTGATCTAAAGCGATCGATTAAACCCTTTTTCATATCCTCGGCTAAGCCAGATGCCGTAGAAGCTAAAGTAAAGGCCACTGTTTGCACAAAGATTCCAGGCATCAAGAGTTGAACGTATCCCCCAGGCTGGTCCGTTGAAATTGAGCCACCGAAAACATAACGAAACAAAAGAACGAACATAACTGGCTGAATTGTGGAGAAAATCAGGACTTCTGGGATTCGAGCAAGCTGAAGCAACTGTCGCTTGGTGATGACGAGCGAATCACTGAGTACGTATTTCATTATTTGCGCCCCTTCTTTTTGTTTGCTGGCTCTATAACAGTCTCTTCAGCAACGTGTCCCGTTAGCGAAAGGAAAACATCATCAAGTGATGGGCGTTTCAGGGCGATATCCAGTGGATGAATCTTGGCATCATCTAAGGCGCGCAACGCCTCCATTAACGCGACCGAGCCAGTGGAAACAGGAGCGCTAATAGTGCGATCCTCAACATGTGTTGCATGAGCACTAACTTTTGCCACAATTTCTTGGGTGCGGACAACATCATTGCTTTCAACGGTAATTTCTAAACGTTCTCCGCCAACTTGCTTCTTCAAGTTATCTGAAGTTCCGCGAGCAATTACCGTGCCACGATCAATAACAGCGATTTCATCGGCTAACTGATCAGCCTCTTCTAAATACTGAGTTGTTAGTAATAGCGTCACGCCACCTTTTACTAGCTCCTGAATGACTCCCCACATATCTTGGCGACCACGAGGATCAAGACCAGTTGTGGGTTCATCTAAAAATAAAATTTTTGGTTGAACAATTAACGATGCGGCAAGATCAAGTCGGCGACGCATTCCACCCGAATACGTTTTGATGGGACGCTTTGCTGCATCGACTAAATCAAAGCGCTCTAGTAATTCATTGGCACGGTCAATCGATTTCTGTCGGCCCAAGTGATACAAACGGCCAAACATCACCAAGTTATCCCAGCCAGTTAATGTTTCATCAACTGCTGCATATTGACCAGATAAGCCAATAACTTCACGGACTTTTTCTGGATATTTAATAACATCAATTCCAGCGACAGTTGCAGATCCTGAATCGGGCTTTAACAGCGTTGCGAGAATTCTCACAGTTGTTGTTTTACCGGCTCCATTAGGACCAAGTACGCCTAAAACAGTTCCTTCTTCAACATCTAGTGAGAGATCGTTGAGCGCAACAACCTCACCTTTGTTATAGGTCTTAATCAAGTGTTCGGCCACGACTGTCTTCACGAGGTAACCTTATCAACATGAGTAATGAAAATTCAGTAACGCAGACCACAAAAACTTTCACCCATAAAGAGATCATGGTCGTCCTTGGCGGCCTTATGACCGGAATGCTGTTAGCTGCGTTAGATCAAACAATTGTTTCAACAGCGCTAAAGAGCATCGTTGAAGAGTTTGATGGGCTCAACCATTACACGTGGGTAGTAACTGCCTATTTATTAACTTCTACTGCATCAACGCCTCTTTACGGAAAAATCTCTGATATTTATGGCCGACGAATTGTTTTTCAATTTGCCATCGTTACCTTTTTAATTGGATCTTTTTTAGCTGGCGCATCACAAAATATGGAACAACTGATTGCTTTCCGAGCGATTCAAGGTTTAGGTGCTGGCGGATTAATGGCGCTAACTTTCGTGATCATTGGTGACATAGTTTCACCGCGCGAACGTGGTCGCTACCAAGGTTATTTCGGTGCAGTCTGGGGCTTGTCTTCAGTTGCTGGTCCATTACTAGGTGGCTTTTTCTCTGATGCTGGACAGATCTTCGGGGTTAGCGGCTGGCGTTGGATTTTCTACATCAACTTACCAATTGGTATCGCCTCACTAGTCATTACTTCGGCGGTTCTACATATTCCAAAAGTAAAACGTGCTCACACGATTGATTACTTAGGTGCACTACTTATGGTTAGCGCAGTAACGCTTATTTTGCTTTCGGTGGCGGTTTTCGGTCCACAAAACGGTTGGGGCGATTCTCGAACCATTGGTTATTTAGCATTAGGAATATTGCTTACGGTTCTATTTTTAATATGGGAAAAGCGTGCGAAAGAGCCAATCCTGCCCTTGTATTTATTTAAAAACCACACATTCTCGCTCACCTCTTTATTGGGTGGGGTAATTGGTGCTGGCATGTTTGGCGCAATCATTATGTTGCCGCTCTATCTGCAGGTAGTAAAAGGTGACTCTGCAACTTCGGCTGGTTTGAAGTTGATCCCGCTAATGCTCGGAATTGTTTCCACTTCAATTATCTCTGGCAAATTAATCTCTAAACACGGTCATTACAAGCGCTATCCAATTATGGGTACCGGACTTATGACAGTTGGAATTTTACTAATGACTCGTTTAGAAATTGACACTCCCTTCTGGCAGATCGCAATTTATGCCGTAATGGTTGGAGCGGGCCTTGGTTTATCTATGCAAACCATTGTAATTGCGTTGCAAAACGCGGTGGATTTCAAAGATATGGGTGTGGCCACGAGTTCCAATACATTCTTCCGTTCTTTAGGTTCAGTCTTTGGCACAGCAATTTTCGGAAGTATCCTGACAAATCGTGTTGGGCATTATCTGCAAGCTAATTTTGCCGAACTATCTGCGAAAAACCCAGATGCGCTGAAAGGCTTTGATCTGGGAAAACTTGAGGGTTTAAGTAACAACACGGCGATCTTAAAAACACTTCCAACAGAAGTGAAGGCTTCAGCACTTCAAGCCTTCGTTAGTTCATTTCATATTGTTTTCTATGCCGCCGCACCTATTACAGCCCTTGGTTTCTTGCTCGCACTAATGCTGCGTGAAACACCACTGCGCTCTAACAAAGAGTACGCAGCGGCCCGAGAAGAGGCAGCCGGAGAAGCTTTAGGTTGATCACTTCACCTTTTAAGGATCTGCCTCGAGAAGTCTCAATTCTCGTGGCCGCTTCCTTTTTTGTGGCAGTTGGTTTTGGAATCGTCATGCCGGCTATTCCAGTATTTGCAAAATCATTTGGTGTTAACAATGCCGCGATAGGTCTAATGGTTTCAGCTTTTGCAATTACTCGCTTTGGATCTGGATTAGTTTCTGGTTGGCTTACCGATCGCTTCGGCGAACGAGCAGTGTTTTCATCGGGTGTATTTATGGTCGCCTTATTTACTTTCTTGGCTGGATTGGCTCAGAGTTACGAGCAGTTATTAATTTTTAGGGCAGCTGGTGGTCTTGGCTCTTCCATGTTTTCAGTTGCAGCAAGTTCGGTCATTTTACGATCCGTCGATGACATGCACCGCGGCCGGGCGCAATCGGTGTATCAGGGTTCATTTTTACTAGGTGGAATTGCCGGTCCTGCGATCGGTGGATTACTTTCGGTAATCTCACTTCGTGCACCATTTTTTGTCTATTCTGTTCTACTTTTTTGTTCCGGATTAGTTGCGCTTATATTTTTAAAGGGCGACAAAATTGGAAAAGCCACAAGTAATCAAGTTAGCGATGAATCTACGACAATTGCGCAAGCACTTGCGATGAAGCCTTATCGAATCGCATTAGTTTTAGCGTTTATCTCTACCTGGGTATTTTTTGGTTTGCGTGCGTCAATTTTGCCGGTCTTTGTAACGGAAGAATTAAATTCAACGACTGCGATTGTTGGTTATGGTTTAGCGATTTCAGCGGTTTTACAGGGAGTGTTCTTGCTTAAAGCTGGCCGTTTATCTGATGCCAAGGGTCGAAGGGCATCGGCGATTATCGGTGGCAATATTATTTTTGTTGGAGTTTTACTTCTAACTTTTGCAACACATGCCTGGATGTTTTTAGCGTCTATGGCTGTGCTTGGCCTAGGTGGTGCATTTCTAGCGACGATACCTGCCAGCATCGTTGGCGATGTTATTAAAGGTAAAGGCGGCAAGGTAATTGCAATTTTCCAGATGGCTGGAGATGCCGGCATGATGGTTGGGCCAATCATTATTGGCGCAATTTCCGATATTTATTCATACCGCGCAGCCTTTGGTTTTTCAGCTTTCATTTTCTTACTTGCGATGTATCTGATCTATCAAATTCCAGAGACCAGAAATGTCGAGGGGCCCCAGGTTAATAACCTGAAGCCCCTCGATGAAGATCTGTAATTAGTCGCTGCCACGCAAGATTGATAGCACGCGAAGAACTTCCATATACAACCAGACGATTGTGACCATCAAACCAAAGGCTGCTCGCCATGACTCAGTTTGTGGAACTCCCGCTTCGATACTCTTTTGAATCTGATCGAAATCTAGAATCAAGAAAAATGCGGCAAGAACCATTCCGCCTGTTGCAATAATTAATCCAAGGCCACCAACGTTATAAACACTTGAGCCGGTGAAAAGGTAGGCAACAAAGGAAACGAGTCCAAGGACTAGGTAGCCGATGAGTGCAGTTGTTAACACCTTGGTGAACTTTGGAGTTACCCGAATGCGACCGCTCTTAAATGCAAACAACATTCCAGCAAAAGCTGAGATTGTTACCAAGATTGCTTGGCTAACGATTCCATCGTAAACAGTGTCGTACATGTGGCTGAGTGTTCCAAGAGCTAAACCCTGGAAAGCAGCGTATGCAATGACAAGTCCTGGACGAACTGTTTTGCTAAAAATATTTACCATTGCAAGAACAAGTCCACCGATAAAACCGAGCATTAATGCTCCGCCACCGAGGTTAAGCGTCCATGCCGCTGCTCCTACTGTAACAAGCACGGCAAATAAGATTGCAGTACGAGTAACAACATCATCGATAGTCATGCGACCAGTACGAAGTGATGATGCAGCTGGTGAGTTATACAAATTCTCTAGCGCTGCTGGCTCTGAGTTAACTGTGCTCGGATCAAATGCAGCGTATCCACGCTGGTTAAACGCCCGTCCTAAAACAGGGTTTGAACTGCGCATATCTTTTTCTCCTTCTTTAAAGCCCCGAGCATTTCCCGAGGTTTTCAAGCTTCTTAATCGTAAGGCTAAGAAAGACCGTAGGCCAATTAAAAGTAGGTTTCCTTGCTTAAAAAACCCTTAGAACCTCTAAAAATGCAGCGTGGTTGGGATTGATTAGATCAAAATGTCCGGCATCCTCAACTTCGATTAAATCAATCTGTGGTTGCTTTGAAGCACAGTAGGTACGTGAAAGTTCGATTGGGACCCGATGATCTTCGACGCCATGAATTACGGTGATTAAATTCTCATTTGTGCCAAGCTTGATCGGATCTAAATCAGCTCGATCAGCTGCTGCACACCCTAAATAGTTAGTAACTGCCCCTTCACCAAGTTCTAAATCTTGAGCGGCAACTAGATCTGCAACGGGTGCTAGCGCAATTATTTTTTTAAACACCATTGTCGGTGCTGCACATAAGGCTAAATGCGCACCAGCCGAATGGCCAATCACAATTAATTCTTGATCGGCATCTTCGCCATAGTGAAGAATTTTTTCAGGTTCAGGAGGTATTAAATCAAAGACAGATCTATCGTCACTTTCACTCACGAAATATTTATCGACCGAAGTCGTCTTCAATTCGCTCGATGTCGTCTTCCCCGAAATAAGTACCCGTTTGAACTTCGATGAATATCATTTCTACTTCACCAGTATTGGCAATTCGATGCAGAACGCCAACGCCAAAATCTACTTGGTCGCCGGGGGCTACTTGCCGAACTTCACCATCGATCGTTACTTGACCATTTCCTTGCACAATAAACCAATGCTCGGCTCGTTTTGCGTGGCGTTGGTAGGAAAGTCTTTCGCCAGGATTAACCCAAATGCATTTAACTTTATGCATCGCTGATTCCTGCAAAACTTCATATCTGCCCCATGGACGTTGAGATTTTTCTAACTCCATGGCTTCCTCTCGCGAATGCAAATAAGTGCGTGCCCCGAGTGGGGGTCGAACCCACACTGGGAGGATTTTAAGTCCTCTGCCTCTGCCATTGGGCTATCGGGGCGTTTCCTAGTTAATTAACAACGGAGGCAAATCTACCGCCCTTTTTGAGTACAG